>Ga0310810_10010376_pt1 | contig 10841 bp, 9 predicted proteins | sample NCmetagenome_FD_207641 | JGI IMG/M metagenome (GOLD analysis project Ga0310810, IMG submission 207641) | Soil microbial communities from experimental microcosm in Duke University, North Carolina, United States - NC | ecosystem: Engineered > Artificial ecosystem > Soil microcosm > Unclassified ... | reverse complement strand
ACGCCGTGCATCGCCAGCGTCTTCAATGCCTGATCGATGTTGAACTTCTCGATCGCGAAGCCGAGCGCGCTGATGCTGGGCCGCTCCCCGGCCGCCGCAGGCCGGATGGCCAGGAACTTCGGACCGGAACCGATCCGCAGCAGCACGCTCGATCCCTGCCGTGCCTGGATCGGCATGCCGAACAGCCCCTGGTAGAAGTCCACCGACCGTTTCACGTCCGACACGGTCAGCGTCAGCGAGCTCAGCCCGGTGGCGTTGAACGGCGGAGCGCTCGATTGTGCGAAGAGTTTCGGAGCGGCGGCAAGCGCGGGCAGCGCCGCAAGAAAGGCGCGACGGTCAAGAGTAACGCTCATGCCGCAGGATCCTACTCCGGACGCCTCCCGATTCGCAGCGACGCCGCAAACGCGGCCCGGCGCTCGCGCGCCGCGTTACCGGTCGTCCCGTAGACGGCAAGGTCGAGACCGGCCCGCGGCCCGAGCGGGAACCCGACGCCGGCCGTCGGCTGCCACTGCTCGCGGGTGTAGAACCCGCCGCCACGCACCGCAACCGCCGGAAAGCGATATTCGCCGCCGCCGTGAAATGACCCGCCCTGGAAGCCACGGCCCGCGTCGGCGACCACCGACCAGCGCATCGCGTGATAGCCGACGTTGCCGCGGTAGTCCACCGGCAGTTCGACCCGCGTGTCGGCGACCGGGACTTCGGGCCCCTCGATGATGTCGCCACCCGCCAGCAGGTTCCCGAGCGTGTATGTCGTCCGCTGCACGCCCGTCCACGTGATGCGGTTGCTCAGCCCTGTGGCGCCGAAGCCCGCTTCCCACGGACCGGTGACCACAGCCACGCCGGCGTCGATGGCCATGCCATTACCCGACGTCGCGTGATCGCGCCCGAGGCTGAGCGGCGTCGGCAGGGCGGGATTGATGGTCAGCAGCCCGTTGCCGTCGGTATCGAGCCGCACGGCGATCGACGTGTCTTCATAGTGCAATCCGCGCAGGTAGTTGTAGTTCGCGGCGAGATACACGCCGTCACGATCCGAGGAGGACGTCGGCAGCGCGAGGCGCGCGCGATAACCACCGGTGATCGCGAGCGCGATCTCGCCCCGCAGGCCGCTGTCGATCGGCAGCGACGCGTTGGCCAGCGTCACCGGCGTCTCGCTGGCCAGGAGCGCCGTCAGGCGCGGATCCACAGTCGCATCGCCGCGCGCGGCAAGGTATGGACCGGCGCCGATGTAGACGCCCTGATATCCGCCGTCGGCGCCGCGCGCAACCTTGATGGTGCCGCCGAAGTTCGGGGCCGCCAATCCTTCGAAGGGCGGCTGCGACGCAATCACGAAGCCGCGGTAGTCATTCAGGTCGCGGCTCAACGTCCCGTTGCGGATGTCCTGCGAGAGCGATCGCGACGAGTCGGAGGTCTCATCGCGACCGACCACGTAGTGGAAGGGCGAGCCGGCATATTCCATCGCCCGTACCAGATCGAACTGGTCGGAGTCCGGCTTGAAGACGTCGACGTTCCGCAGCACCTGGATCAGTCCGATCGGGAGCACGACGACGTGGTAGCCGCGATCCTCCTCGACCTGCTTCGACGCGATGTTGCGGGCGCCGCCGACGCCGCCGAGGCCGATCGCCCGGGCATCAAAACTCCAACCCTGCGCCGCCACTGGACTTGCGGTCGCCAGCAACGCCAGCATCACAGTACTCGTAAGTAGTCGCATGCTCGTGATTCTCGGCCGGTCGGCCGAAGTTCTTCACGTTTTTGCCTTTTGCCAGCCGCCAGTCCACAATCTCCCCGCCTTCCGCCGCTGCACGGCTTCAGCGGCCGACAGGCCCACGACATGAACTGGTGGATCTGGATTGTGCTCGGCCTCGTGCTGGCAGCCATCGAGCTCGCCACGCCCGGCGGCATCGTCATCGTCTTCTTCGGCGCCGGCGCCCTGATCGTCGGCATCCTGGTGCTGGTTGGCGCCGCCGGACCGACATGGGTGCAGTGGCTCCTGTTTCCGATCTTCGCGCTCGTCAGCCTGCGCTTGTTCCGGCAGCCGATCCTCGCGCGTCTCGGCCTGCACGATCGCCGCGACGTCGACAGCCTGGTCGGTGAAGTGGCCGTGCCCGGCGAAGCGATCGCACCTGGCGCCCACGGCCGCGCCGAACTGCGCGGCACCACCTGGAACGTCCGCAATCTCGATACGACACCACTCACTGCCGGACAGCGATGCCGCGTCGTCGCCGTCAAGGGCCTGATGCTCGACCTTCGCTCCGAGTGAGGTATCCGTGGAACCCATTTCCGGTTCGCTGATCGTTCTCGTCATCCTCGCCATCGTCGTGGTGATCGTCGTCTATCGGACCGCCGTCGTCGTGCCGCAGCAGAGCGCCTACGTCGTCGAGCGCGTCGGCCGGTATCACGCCACGCTCAACGCCGGTTTCCACATCCTGGTGCCGTTCGTCGACGCAATTCGATACCGTCACTCGCTGAAGGAGCGGGCGATCGACATTCCGGAGCAGATCTGCATCACACGCGACAACGTGCAGGTCGGCGTCGACGGCATCCTCTATCTGAAGGTCCTGGACGCGGAGCGCGCCTCGTACGGCATCAGCGACTACATCTTCGCGATCACCCAACTGGCCCAGACGAACCTGCGCAGCGAGGTCGGCAAGATCGATCTCGATCGCACGTTCGAGGAGCGCACGACGATCAACATCCAGGTGGTCGGCGAGGTGGACAAGGCGTCCGAGGCGTGGGGCGTGAAGGTGCTGCGCTACGAGATCAAGAACATCCAGCCGCCGCAGGACATCCTCGCGGCGATGGAAAAGCAGATGCGGGCCGAGCGCGAGAAGCGCGCGGTCATTCTGACCTCGGAAGGACAGCGCGATGCCGCGATCAACAACGCCGAAGGCGAAAAGCAGCAGGTGATCAAGGCGTCCGAGGCGTCGCGCCAGCAGCAGATGAATGAAGCCGAAGGACGCGCGGCGGCAATCCGCTCGGTCGCCTCGGCGACGGCGGAAGGCATCCGCGCAGTGGCGGAAGCGATCCGTCAGCCCGGCGGCATCGAAGCGGTGCAACTGCGTGTCGCGGAACAGTACGTCGCGCAGTTCGGCGAGCTCGCGAAGAAGACGAACACCGTCGTCGTGCCGGCGAACGTGTCGGACATCTCGGGGATGGTCGCGGCCGCGATGAAGGTGTTCGGCGCGACCGCCACGCCTCCGCCGCCACCGAGATAGCGGAGAAACGGAGACGGCTCACGCCAGGACGCAAGGAAAGAACACCATCCCCACGCCAGAACGCAAACGCGCCAAACGCATTCGTGAAGACACCGAGCGCTGCTGATGCCGCCGTAGTTGTAGAGGCCGACCTTCAGGTCGGCCTACGCCCATGAGCGCCCGTGGCGCGGCAGTCGTCGCCGTTATCATGCTTGCTGCGGTAAACGGCGCGCATGGCCAGACCGGGCGCCGATTCGATGGCGCGGCGATCCGGCCGAACACATCGAATCCAGGTGTGGCCAGCGTCGCGCCGCAGTCAGGCGGCCGTTATGTGGCTGTCAACGCCACGGCAATGATGCTGATCAGCAGTGCCTATGAGATCCGCGAATACCAGGTAATAAACGCACCAGGCTGGACGTCAACCGAGCACTATGACGTGCAGGCGATCGGAGACGTGTCGGCACTGGACGACGTCCGGGCTCGGCGTGACGCGCTCAACGAGATGGCGCGCAACCTTCTGACGGACCGATTTCATCTGGCGGCCCATCGCGAGAAACGCCCGATTGAGGTGTACGCACTGACGCTGGCAGGGCGAGACGGCAAGCTTGGACCGTCGTTGACCGTCTCGCAAGTCGACTGCGACTCCCGGCCGATCGGCCGCGACCGGCCGCCGGCGCAACTCACGATCGACGACTTCAATAAACCGCCGGCCTGCGGTATCCGCGGGAGCGCTACCTCGTGGTTCGCCGGCGGTGAGAAGATCGACTCGCTCGTGACCGAGCTATCGAACGATCTCCATGCGCCGGTCACCGATCACACCAATCTCACTCGCAGGTACACGATCTCGCTACGATGGAGTGTCGATGCCGCCAGTGCCACGTCGGATACTCCCCCATTGCCAGTGGCTCTCGAACAACAACTTGGCTTGAGGCTCGAACGCCGGAAGGAGCCACTCGACGTGCTCGTAATCGATCAGATCGAACGCCCGACGACCGACTAGCGGAGAACGCAAAGGGAGTAGACAGGGTCCACGCCACGACGCCAAGCCGCCAGGAAAGAACACGCCCAAACGCCAGAACGCTAGACGCAACGTTCCAGAGGGCAACTGCCGGGCGGCTGCCGATGCATGCCGCCGAAGGCGGGCTGGCCCGCGTCGCGGGTCGTGTGCATCGGCAGCGCGGCCCTGGCGTTGTGGCGTCCTGGCGTGAGATCCGATTTGGCGTCTTTGCGTTCTGGCGTGAGACCGATCGTCAGAGGCGCGGCACCAGCCGACCCGTGCGAGCTTTGTAGTCCGCGTACTCCGCCGCCACGCCACTGCGTGAGAACTTGCCCTCCTCGAAGCGCGCGAGCCACTCGAAATAGCCGAACGCCAGCCCGACGACCAATGCGCCCCACGCGCTCGGCCACATGATCACTGTCGCGATCTCGGCCAGCAGGTAGCTCGCGTAGAACGGATTGCGAATATAGACGTAGGGACCGGCGCGGTGCACGAACTGCGGCAGGTCGTCGCTGCTGGCGAACGAGAAGACGTGGCCGCGAATCGAGGCAGCCGCCCAATGGAAGAGGACGAGCGCGCTCACGAGGCCGGCGATCCCGATCACCTGCAGCGCGAGCGGCGGCGCGGCGACCCGTTGAGTCGTGAGCACGGTCGCCCACATGGAGATTCCGATGCCCCAGCCGCGCGGGTCGCGCCGGCCAACGGACGTGAAGATGAAACCGGCACAGATCACAATCCAGCCGAACACAATCCATGGAAGGACATGAAGGATCGAGGCGAGATCGGGCACGGCCGGTTAGACGCGGAAATCGAACCCGGTGTTCGAGCGCGGCGGCGAGCGTTCGCGGACCTCAACACGAGGGTCCACGCCACACGCTTAGGCCGCGGCGTCGCCTCGCGCTCTCGCGGACCTGACAAGGTCCGCGCCACGGCTAGCGGGTGGTCGGCGCCTGCGCGGGACGCTGGCGCGGACGGATCTCAGCAAAATAGTTGGTGACCATGTCGGGGTCGTATAGCCACGTGGTCACCAGGCCGGGCAGCGTTTCCGCCAGCGGCTGCTCCACGGGAATCGCACGCTGCTGCGCGAGCGCCCAGATCGGATCGACCGGCTTCACCACGTACTGGATGCCCGCGAGTTGCGGATTCACCGGCTTCCTGCCCGGCGTCGCCCAGAGGCTGATCATCGTCGAGCCGTGGCGGAATGGGTACTTGGTGACGTCGAGCACCGCGTCCTTCACCGGAGGCAGCTCTTCGAGGCCGACGAACGTGCGATAGAACGCGCGGCTCTTCTCGAGGTCGTTGGCGGCAATGCCGACCTCGAGCTGCCCGTACGTCTCCTTCGGCGCGTTCGGCGCGGTCACGAGCCGCACCCATTCACCGTCGGGATCCTGGACCAGCGCGCTGCGCACGCCGTCAACCACCTTGAAGGCCGGCGCCGGCAAGCCGTGGTCGGTGAAGCGCTTCGTCAACGCCCCTTCATCCATGAACCACATCGTCCACAGTCGGACGCCGGCAGCGTCGTTGATCGCACCGCGCGTGAACTTCGCGTCGGCACCGGCTTTGGTGAACTTGAGCTGTGACGGTCCGACCTGATAACGCGAGACGCCCTGCCCTGCGCCCACGTTGACGGTGCCGATGTCACCGAAGCCGAGCACCTGTCCGTAGAACTCGAGCGTCTTCGCGCCATCGCCGGTGAAGCGGCGGAACACGTTTGCCGAGTGCTCGGCGAACACCTCCGACGCCTTGCTGATCGATGGAGCGGACGCGGGGGCGGGTGATTGCGCCGACGCAGGGAGGGCGGCGAGCGTCAAGACGAGCGAAGTCAGAACAATTTTCATGGAATCACCGCGCCTTCGATCGTGGATTCACCGCGCCTCTGGCGCGAGGGCGGGTCTGAAGACCCGCCCCTACGTTGCTACTTCGTTGCAGCGGCGCTTTTCAACGGCGTGAGGATGTTCTTCTCGTACTGCTTGTCCAGCACCGCCATCAACGCGAGGCTCGGCGCCGGCGCGTCGGTCCCGATGACGTGCGCCTGGCTGGTCAGCGTGTCCTTGAACGCCGGCCACGCCGGCAGACCCTTGCCGTTCGGGTCGCCCGTCTTCGCGAAGTTGACCCAATACGACGACATCTGGTCGGCCACCTTGATGTCCTCCGGGTTCTTCGAGTTCTCGACCGGATCGCTGTCGTCCGGATAGTTGCGCGGCTTATCGAGGTTGTTGAACACGTACTTGATGTCGCCGGCGTGCACGGCGCCCTGCGCCCGCTGCCCCGGCGCGGGTGCGGCGCCACGACCCATGAAGTAGACCCACGCCTTCTTGCCGGCCTTCGCCATCTGACCGGCGTAGAGCCGCTCGTGGAAGTGAATGCCATCGCGGAAGCCGTTGGCGGCAGCCGCGGTCGCCTCCTCGTCGGTGTTCGCCGGGTTCGCCTTCAGGTATTCGTCGGCGAGATCGCCCCACTGCATGCGAATCTGCTGCTCGTACTGCGCCACCGTCGTCGGCCGCGGTGGCAGGTAGCCACCCTCGTCCTTGTTGGATCCGACGAGCACATCAACCGGGTTCTGCCGGCCATTCGCAAACGTGAGCGACAGATCTTCCGGAATCACGTAGCCATCGACGATCGGCCCGCGGTCGCCGCCGACTCGAGCGAGCACCTGATCGGCAGGCAGAGCACGCAGTTCGGCAAGCGACGTGGGCAGCGGCGGCGGAGGCGTCGCATTCGCGTCTCCGCGGCCGCCACGACCGCCGCCCCGATTCCCACCACGGTTGCCGGCGCCGCCGGCTCGTGAACGAATCTGCTGAAGTGTCGGCATCCGCGCCACCGAGAGACCAAGGTAGGCGCCGCTCTCGGAGATCGCGCGATTGAACAGTCCTTTTGCCAGCGGCGTGCCGACCATCAACGCCGAGAGACACGCACCGGCCGACTCGCCGAACACGGTGACGTTCTTCGGGTCGCCACCGAAGGCCGCGATGTTCGTCTGGATCCACTTGAGCGCCGCGATCGTGTCGAGCAGCGCCTGGTTGCCCGACGCGTTGTGACCCGACTCGGCGTCGAGCTCAGGATGGGAATAGAAGCCGAACGACCCGAGGCGGTAATTGAAGGTGACGACGACGACGCCCTTCTTCGTGAGCGCGGCACCGTCCTGGACGGGGGCCGAGCCCGCACCCTCGGTGTAGGCACCGCCATAAATCCAGAACATCACCGGCAGCTTTGCCGACGCCGAGTTCGCGTTGGTCCAGACGTTCAGGTACAGGCAGTCTTCGCTCATGCCCGGCGAGCCCGGCAGATCCGTCGCGGTATTCGTCGGGAACCGCTGCGGCGCCGGCCGCTGCATGCAGACGTTGCCGTACTTGTCCGCCTTGCGCACGCCCTCCCACTTTGCCGCGGGCTGCGGCGCACGCCATCGGAGCTGCCCAACCGGCGGCGCGGCATACGGGACGCCCTTGAATACGCGCACGCCTTCCTGCGTGGTGCCCGAGAGCTGGCCGTCGGCGGTCTTCACGACTTCAGGGACCGCCGCACGCGCCTCCGGCGGCGCCGCGATCGCAAGACCAAGGATCAGAACCGGAAGAATTCGCTTCATATGGGCGCTATTCGAACGCAAAAGGCGAACGAACACAAGTTCGGAGCGCGAAATGAGTTCAGCCTTCTGAGTTCTCGGTTCTTTGTTCGTGTTCAGGTTCGGATCTTTATTCGCGGGCCAAATCTACGATCCGAGCGATTTCGCTGCAGCGCAAGAATCGCGAGGATGGCGCGGAGGCACACGGGTTTGTTCGAGAATTCGTCGGGCACGGCCGGTGCTGTGAATTGGAGCATGAGCAGAGGCGTTAAGCGGTTCACGGATCTGCGTGCCTGGCAGACATGTCGCGACTACAAGCTCGCCGTCTATCGGACTGTGCTGGACTCGCCGCTGTGCCGCGACTGGCGGCGACGCGATCAGCTGGAAAGATCGGTCGCGGGTCCGCCGGCACACGTGGCCGAGGGATTCGGTCGATTCAACCCAACCGATTCGGCCCGTTTCTGTGTCACCGCAAGGGCCTCGCTGATGGAATCGCAGAATCACCTCATCGACGCCGTGGACAAGGGATACATCACCGAGGCGCAGCGTGCGGATTTGGACGCGCTCTGCGTCGTTGCGCTCAAGGAGGTCACCGGCTGGATGGAGTATCTGCACTCCGAAGAAGCCCTCAGGAACGCTCGTCGAGCGAGGGAACGACGCATCGCGTCCCGCGCCGAACGCCGCGCGAGCACCCGAGGCGCCTCGAACCAAGAACCGAACCCCGAACCTGAACACGAACCGAGAACTCAGAAGCCAGAAGCGTGAACGTCGGTATCGTATAGTTCCTCCATGAAGAAACTCGGGCTTCTTGCCGCTGTCAGTGTCTTCGCACTTGCCTTTGGCCCGACGCTCTCCGGTCAGGGCGGTCGCGGGGGTCCACCGCCACCAAATCCACGACAGAAGGACTTTCCCTATCCTGTCGTCCGCGATCAGCGCGGCTGTTGTCCGGCCGGCCCACGTGCGCTCCCGTCACCACCGCTCGGCGCGGGCCCGTGGACCTTCCAGACCACCGAAGCCAACATCAAGGTCAGCATCGTCGCGCGCGGCATCTCGCATCCTTACGCCATGGCGTTCATGGACGACGGCGCGATTCTCGTCACCGAGCGCATCGGCAAGCTGCGCGTGATCCGCAACGGTCAGCTCCAGCCGGACCCGCTGCCGAACATGCCGCCGATGATCTACCGCGGCACCGAAGCCGGCATGATGGACCTGGCGCTGCACCCGAACTACGCGCAGAACCATCTGGTCTACTTCAGCTATCACAAGCCGATTGGCGACAACCTGGCGAGCAACGCCGTCGGCCGCGGCCGCTGGGACGGCAAGCAGCTCGTCGACGTGAAGGAGATCTTCCTCTCGAACGACGTCGACACCGAGGTGAGCCGGATCGCGTTCGGGCGCGACGGCAAGTTGTACCTGACCATCGGGAGCCCGGGCACGGGACAGCCGGAAGCGGTGGCGCGCGCGCAGCACAAGAACGACTACGCGGGCAAGACGCTGCGGATGAACGACGATGGGAGCCTGCCGTCGGATAACCCGTTCGTCAACGACAGGAACTACAAGCCGTACGTCTTCGCGATGGGCTTCCGCAACCAGATGGGCCTTGCGCTGAATCCATGGACCGGCGAGCTCTGGGCGTCGGAGATGGGACCCAACGGCGGCGACGAAGTGAATATCGTCCAGGCCGGCAAGAACTACGGCTGGCCGCTCGTCAGCTACGGTCGCGACTACAACGGGCCGCGCTTCCCCGCGTCGCACGTCGACAAAGGCTTCGAGGAACCGGTGGTCTACTGGAGCCCGGCGATCGCCGCCTCCGGTGCGGCGTTCTACAACGGCGACAAGTTCCCGAACTGGCAACGCAATCTCTTCGTCGGCGGAATGCGCGAAGGCGAGATGTCGCCCACCGGCCAGTTGCGGCGGATCGTGTTCAACGACAAGTGGCTGGAGCTGCGGGAGGAAGCGCTGCTGCGCGATCTCCATCAGCGCATTCGCGACGTCCGCCAGGGTCCCGACGGCAACCTGTACGTCCTCACTGAAGAAAACGACTCGGCGCTGCTGAAGATCGAACCGGCGGACACGGCGACGCAGACGCGATGAAGCTCCGGATTCGCGCAGCCGCCCTCTGCCTCGCGCTCGCCGTCTGCCTTCCGCTTCGCGGCAGCGCGCAGGCGTCGCGTATCTCGCAGGACGACCTGAAGCAGTGGCTCACCTATATCGCCTCCGACGATCTGCAGGGACGACAGGTCTTCACCGAGGGACTCGCGCTTGCCGGCACCTACATCGCCGATCACCTGAAGCAATGGAACGTGCGGCCCGGCGGCGACAACGGCGGTTACTTCCAGGTCGTGAAGGTCCTGGGCGTGCACACGGACAGCCGATCGAGTGTTGACGTCACCGTCAACGGGCAGACGCGCACGTTCAAGGACGGCGAGGGCGTCACATTCCCGCGCAATCAGGGGTCGAAACAGTCGATCACCGCGAAGCTCGACTTCGTCGGCTACGGCATCACCTACTCGCCGCTGGAACTCGACGACTATAGCGGCCACGACATGCACGGCAAGATCGCCATCTACATCGGCCGTCGCGCGCCGGGGATGACGGCCACCGAAGATCGGCTCGTCAATGCGCGCGGCCGGTTCGCCGTCGAAACCGAGCACGCATCCGGCGCGATCGGACCCGCCCAGCAGCAGCCGCAGGGTGGCGGTGGCGCTCAAGGTCCTGCGGCAGGTCGCGGCCGCGGCGGCAACAGCCCGCAGCGCGTCGATTTCACGACCGTCCAGCGCCTCGACACGCCGCTCGCACCTGCCTTCACGGCCGGCGACGACTTCTACCGCTTCGTCTTCTCCGCCTCGGGCCAGAACTACGACGACCTGAAGACGCGCGCCGGACGACAGGAAGCGCTGCCGCGCGTCAATCTCGAGAACGTGTCCATCCGCGTCAACATCGACGCCGACTACGACGTCGTCCAGACCCGCCTCACCCGCAACGTCGTCGGCATCGTGGAAGGGACCGACGCACGACTGCGCGACACGTATGTACTGCTCGGCGCGCATTACGACCACGTCGGGTACCAGCAGTTCGCTGGAACCGTCGCGGC
>Ga0310810_10010375_pt1 | contig 10841 bp, 12 predicted proteins | sample NCmetagenome_FD_207641 | JGI IMG/M metagenome (GOLD analysis project Ga0310810, IMG submission 207641) | Soil microbial communities from experimental microcosm in Duke University, North Carolina, United States - NC | ecosystem: Engineered > Artificial ecosystem > Soil microcosm > Unclassified ... | reverse complement strand
GAAACGCTCGGGATGCTTGGAGATGCGCTTCTCGACCGTGTAGGCGGCGAACGACGCGACCACCGCGCCGCCACCCGGCAGGATGCCGAGGATCGAGCCGATGATCGTGCCGCGGACGATGGCGCCCGACGAATCCTTCAAATCCTTCTTCGTCGGCATCAGGCCCTTGATCTTCGACTGCACGATGTCGCGGCTCTCCTTCGACACTTCGAGATTGCGGATGATCTCGGCGAAGCCGAACACGCCCATGGCGACGTTGGCAAAGCCGATGCCGTCCGAGAGTTCGGGCCAGTCGAAGGTCATTCGTCCGGCGCCGGTCTCGATGTCGGAGCCGACCATCGACATCAAGAGGCCGGCGAGGATCATGGCGATCGCCTTGAGCACCGAGCCGTGCGCCAGCACGACCGCGAACATCAGGCCGAGCACCATGAGCGAGAAGTATTCGGCCGGACCGAACCACAGTGCGATCTTGGTCAGCGGCTCGCCGAGCGCGGCGACAAGAATGGTCGAGACGCAGCCGGCGACGAACGAGCCGATCGCAGCGATGGCGAGCGCCGCGCCGGCGCGGCCCTGCCGCGCCATCTGGTGGCCGTCGAGGCAGGTCACGACCGAGGTCGCCTCGCCCGGAATGTTGACCAGCACCGAGGTCGTCGAACCGCCGTACTGCGCGCCATAATAGATGCCGGCGAGCATGATCAGCGCGCCGACCGGCGCCAGCGAAAAGGTGATCGGCAGCAGCATCGCCACCGTCGCCACGGTGCCGATGCCCGGCAGCACACCGACAAGCGTGCCGACCAGCGCGCCGAGGAGGCAGAAGCCGATATTGGACGGCTGTGCCGCGACCGTGAAGCCGAGCGCGAGATTGTGGAAGAGATCGAACATCGTTGCGCCCCGCTCAGAGCATGAAGGCCGGCCACAGCGGGAACGGCAATTTGAGAACCCAGGAGAACAGCGCGACGCAGAACAGCGTCATCACCGCGCCGGCGATCAGGCTCTCGATCCAGCGCGCCTCGCGCGAACCGGAGATCGAGATGACGAAGGCGGCGAAGGAGGACAGGACGAGGCCGAGCGGTGGCACGAACAGGAGCCCCTGCATCATCACCGCGAAGGCGCCGATGCCGGCGAGCACGAAGGCCGGCCCGCGTAGCGCGAAGGTCTCGATCGGGGGGCCGTCGGTGAGAAGCCCGGTCGCGGTGACGACGCAGCCGATCACCGCGAGCAGACCCGAGAACAGGCGCGGCGCCGTGCCGGGGCCGAAGGCGACGCCCTGCATGCCGCCGAGGTCCCGCGTCGCCCAGAAGGCGATGACGGCGAGCGCGATCAGCGCCAGCCCGCCCCAGAAATCGCGCGGTGCTCGAATCTTGAGTGAATTGAGCGCCTTGCCGGCGCCATGCTGTCTCGCCACCCTCGAAGTCCCCTGCTACTTTCGTCTTAGTTGGCTGAATAACTGTCTGATAAACAGACACGTTTCCAACCGACTACGGCTAGCAGAGCGGCGGCGAATGGCAATGTGTCGCGCCTGCGGCGAAATGCGCAGGCGACAACGGCGCGCAGGGGTCTGTGGCGGGACAGGCGCGCGCCGTGGCAAAGCCGGCCTAGCTGCTCCGCGACGCCTCCGGCACCATGCTCTGCGTCACTTCATCCGGGTAGTTCAGGATGAACTCGACATCGCCCTTGTGATCGAGAACCGGGACGTTCGTCGGCCTCCAGTACCGGACTTCCCATGCACCGTCGGGCGCACGGATGTCGTAGCGCTGCACAGCCATCCGGTGTTCGGCCTTGTCGCGCAGAACGGCGTTGAGCGAAGCCGCCAAGTTTCGCACGCCGTCGGCTTCGGGGTCGCCGGGATTGTCGGGAAACACGTCGAACACCGACCGTCCGACGATGGCGCCAAGGTCCGTCATCGTCGCCCGCAGATAGGCGCGGTTGGCCTCTATGATCCGGAAATCGGGCGTCAGCAGCAGATAGGCGAGCGGCGAGTGATCGAAGACGCGGCGATAGCGTTGCCCGGGAATTGCCTCGAAGGCCGCCTCGGTCAGCGACACGGAATCGACCAGCCGGCCGTTCTCGTCGGTGATCTCGATCCAGCCATCGGCCGGCACGGCTTCGTTGCGGCGCAGAATGTCGGCGATCATCTCGCGGGCGACGCGAATAGCGTCGGCGCGCGCCAATTTTGCGTCGTCGTAGGTGAGACCGAGATCGTCGTCGAGGCGGGTATTGCCCGCGATGAAGTGGAAAAAGCAGCGCATTGGAGGCCCCCGCCCGTGCGCGCAGAGACGGCCCGCGCAGCCTATCGTCGATTGAACGATAGCCGCCGCGAAATCATGCGCTTTGACATTCCTCAGCTTCGAAAAGGCTCCGGTGCCGGTTGCGCAATGTCGCATGGCACTCACAAGCCTCGCGCGCGAGGCCCTCGCCGTCGAGCACCCGGACGCGGCCGCGGCGGTAGAAGATCAGGCCCTTGTCCTGCAAGGCGCCGGCGAACATCGAGACGCTGGCGCGCTGCACGCCGAGCATCTGGGCGAGGAACTCCTGGGTCAGCAGCAATTCGTCTTCTCCGGTGTCGAACTGCGCGCGCAGGATCCAGGTCGCCAGCCGCTGCGGGATGCGGTGCTTGGCGTTGCAAGCGGCGGTCTGCTGCGCCTGCGACAGCGTGTATTGCTCGTTGCTGAAGATAAGGTCGCGGATGCCGGCCGATCGCTCGGCAAGCTCGATCAGGTCGGCGGCCTTGATGATCCAGCCATTGCCGGGCAGTTGCGCGAACGACGTGCACAGATGCGTACGCCCGCCGAACAGCGCACTGCCGCCGATCATGCCGCGGCGGCCCACCATGCCCGCCTCGATGCGATCGCCGTCATTGAGATCGACGACGAGCGAAATCATCCCGGAACTCGGAAACAGGAGTTCGTCGATCGGACGTCCGGCTTCGCCGAAGACGTCGCCATGGACGTAAGTGAGCTGACGCGCGTGCCGCGTCACGAAATCGGGATGCGATTGATGAAGCCGAGCGAGAATCTCGTTGTGATGCATCGTGCGCTCCGACCGTGAGGCGTGGGGCACGACCGGTCCACCACCGTGACACATTGTCACTGTACGCTCGCTGACAGAGCGGTACCGTACATTACAAACCGCCGATAGCAAGGCGTTTCGCAGGATGCGGCGCGTTGCAATGAAGGAGCGCAACTTGAGCGTGCCCTTCGACACCGCAATGTGCGGAAAGACACTCAGTGCTTTTTCAGATGCGCAAAATTGTATGCGCCAAGTTACAACTTGGCGCATGACTCCGCGGGCGGGGCGGGACGGCGGCGCATGATCACCGCCTCGTATTGAGCCATGCTGGCGACCGCTGCGATCGCGAGACGGCGCGGATTGCGCTCGCCCTGTTCGAAGCCCTCGAGAATGGCGCGCGTCAGCGCCGCGCGCGCCGTGTCCAGATTGTAAGCGTCGAGCCGGCCTTTGCGCAGGTAGATCTCCCACGCGATGTCGAGCACCTTTTCGAGCTCGTTGCATTCCGCCGACGTGAATACTGTCGTCATGACTGCCTGCCCGTTCTTGCGTTGTTGTTGTTGTTGCCGCGACAATGGCAGGCGCGCGGACGCTCCGTCCGTCCAATCCCGGACATTTGGAGATTAAATCGAGGACATGTGATGAGCGGCAGCGCTCGCTTGCGCCGAGTGCCAGCTCACACCAGTCCGGCGAAGCCCGCAATACCACCGGCCGCGAACAGCCACAGCGGATTGAGCCGCGTCATGTACGCCGCCACCGCCGTCACGGCGGTCACCGCGGCGGCGGCAATATTGTGGTCGGTGGTGCGCGCGATGACGAAAGCGCTCGCAGCGATCAGCCCGAGCGACAGTGGCACGAGCCCGTTCTGCACCGCGATGCGCCAGCGCGCGTGCTTGAAGCGCTCCCATACCCGCGTCACGACGAAGGCGAGTACGCAGCTCGGCCCGACCATCGACGCGGTCGCGACCGCCGCGCCGGCGAGACCCGCGACGTGATAGCCGATCAGCGCGACGATGATGACGTTCGGACCCGGCGACATCTGCGCGATCGCATAGGAGTCGGTGAATTGCTTGGCCGTCATCCAGTGCATGACGTCGACGATGAAGCGCTGCATGTCCGGAATCGCAGCATTGGCGCCGCCGACCGCGAACAGCGATAGCGTCGCGAAATAGCCGGCCAGGGTCGCGAGCACGCCGTGCATGCGCGTCAGCTCCTCGTCCAGGCGAGCGCGATGCTCACCGGCGCCAGGCCGAGGAATACGTAAGGCAGCGGCCAGCGCAGGATGGCGACGCCGATAAAGGCGACGATGGCGATCAGCGGCGCCCAGTCCCGCCGCTTGGCGAACAGCGGCATCGCCATCTTGGCGACCACCGCGATCAGCAGGCCGACCGCGGCGCAGGTGACGCCCGAGAGGATGCGGCCGAGCGCGGCGAGGTCACCGTAGCGGGCATAGAGCGCGGCAAGACACACGACAATGGCGAGCGGCGGCAGCATCAGGCCGAAGAACGCGGCCGCAGCGCCTGCAACGCCGCCGAAGCGAGCGCCGAACACGACAGAGAAATTGACGACGTTCGGCCCCGGCAGGAATTGCGACAGCGCAAAGGCCTCGTTGAACTCCTGCGCCGTCATCCATTTTTTGCGCTCGACGATCATGCGCCGCGCCCAGGGCAGCGCGCCGCCGAAGCCGGACAGCGCCACCTTGACGAAGGCGACGAACAATTCGTTCAGGTCCGGGCGCGCAGGCTTGGCCTGCCCCGTCCCGGTTCCGCTTGCGGGAGAAATGGAATCGGACATGCCCCGAGCATTAGCCAAGCGGTCGCCGCGCCACCAGTGGGGGTTCTGCCGACGCATGCGTGCGCGGCGCGTATGGGTCCCGGCCTCCTTCGAATACGAAGGGCTGGATCGTCCGCATGCGCGGACGATCGCGGACCGCGGCAGATCCCCTACTGCGGCGGCGCGCCGATCAGCACCAGCGCGATGAGCCCGGCCACGCCGACGATCAGCCCGAGCAGGAACACGCGTAGCGACGACATGCGCCGCCGCCGGCGCTCGACGCGCAGCACGGTTTGCGCCACCGGCCTGCCCTCGTCGTCGGCAAGCGCGCGCTCGCGCTCGACCAGGCGTCCCGCGACATAGCGCGTCACCGCCTGCCGGATGTCGGCGATCTCGTAGCTCTCGGCGAGCACGGCGCGGCCGTAGCGCGTGTCCTGGACGAACCGGTACTGCCGCTTGTCGCCGCCCATCACGACATGGGCGATGACGTCGACCCACAGCCGCGGCACGTCGCCGCGCGAAATGCCGCGGTCGAACAGTTCGACGTCGGCCGGAATGTCCTTGAACACGGGCTCGAGCGCCTCGTTGAGCAGTTCGAGACGCGCGAGCTCGGCGTCGCGCAGATCGACGATGACGGCCGAGCGCTCGGCCGCCTCGATGCGCGCCTCGCGCACGGCGTCCTTGAGCTCGGAGGGGGCGGCCTCGGCCGCGTCCGTTTTGGCCCTGCGTCCAAACATGACGATTAACCTAGCAGGTCGAATCGGCCCCGGCAAAGCCGGAAGCGGCGCGTTATCAAAGGCTTTGCTGGTTAACGCGGCGCTTTCAGGCCGTATTTCGCGCCCCAGCCGAGCCCCGCCTCGGTCTTCCCCCGCGGCTTGTACTCGGCGCCGATCCAATGCGGATAGCCGAGCCGGTCCATCTCGGCGAAGACAAAGGGGTAGTTGATCTCGCCGTCGGCGTCCGGCTCGTGCCGCACCGGCACTTGCGAACACTGGACGTGCGCGATCAGCGGCTGGAATTTCTTGAAGCGCTCGATGATGTCGCCGCCGACGATTTGCACATGGTAGAAATCGTACTGGATGAAGACATTGTCGCTGCCGACCTTGCCGATGATGTCGGCGGCGTGCTCGACCTGATAGAGAAAGTAATTCGGAATATCGCGCGGATTGATCGGCTCGATGTAGAGCTTGATGTTCTTCGCCGCCGCCTGGTCGGCGGCGCGCTTGAGGTTTTCGACGAAGACCCGCTCCGCCTCCTTGCGCTGCTCGGGCGCCACCATGCCGGCAAGGCAGTGAATGGCGAGCCCGCCGACCGCGCTCACATAATCGAGCGCCTGCGCGAACGCTTCTTTCCAGTCACCTTCGCGGCCCGGCACCGCGCCAAGGCCGAACTCGCCCTCGAGGCCAGACGGCGTGTTGATGCCAAGCACCTTGAGATTGTTGCGCTCGACCGCGCGGGCATAGTCGGCCGCCGGCACGTCGGGGAAGCGGCCCTCGATCGCCTTGAAGCCGCAGGCCGCGGCCGCGTCGATCCGCTGCACCAGCGGCCGGTCGAGGAACAGGTAGCCGAGATGCGCGGAGAAACGAGGCATGTGTTTTTGAACCTTGCACGACCGATGCGATGGCTATTTAGTGCAGGTCCCGCCCCCAAAGACAAATCGGACCATGGCCGCCAATTCCGCTTTCCACATCGCCGTATTGCCCGGAGACGGTATAGGCCACGAGGTGATGAAGCCCGCGCTCGACGTGCTGCGCAGGATCGAGGAGACGACGCCGGGCCTGTCGTTTCGCTATACGGAAGCCCCGGCCGGCGCCGAAGAGTACAAGGCCACCGGCAAGTCCATGTCGGCGGATACGATCAAGCTGTGCGAGACCGCCGACGCAATCCTGCTCGGCGCCTGCGGCCTGCCGAGCATCCGCTATCCCGACAACACCGAGATCATGCCGCAGGTCGAACTGCGCTTCATCTTCGACCTCTATGCCGGCATGCGGCCGGCGCGGCTGATCCCTGGGGTCCCCTCCCCCATCGTCGGCGCGCACGAGAAGGGCATCGACTTCGTGCTCATCCGCGAATCCACCGAAGGTTTGTTCGCGTCGATGGGCAAGGGCGTGACGACCAAGGACGACGCGCGCGAGACCTTGGTGGTGACGCGCGGCAAGACCGAGCGGCTGTTCGATTTTTCGCTCAAGCTCGCGCAGCGGCGCAAGGCGCGCGGCAAGCCCGGCAAATTGTCGCTGGTCGACAAGGCCAACGTGTTCAAGGCGTTCAACTGGCAGCGCGACATCTTCAACGAACGCAAGGCGAAGTTTGCCGACGTCGAGACCGAGATGGTCTATGTCGACGCCTGCGCGGCGATGATGGTGCTGCGGCCGCAACGCTTCGACGTCATGGTGATGGAGAACATGTTCGGCGACATCCTGTCGGATCTCGCCGCCGGCCTGATCGGCGGATTGGGCATCGCGCCGTCGGCCGACATCGGCGACACGCACGCCGTGTTCCAGCCATGCCACGGCACCGCGCCCGACATCATGGGCCAGGGCAAGGCCAATCCGACGGCGATGATCCTGTCGGCCGCAATGATGCTCGACTGGCTCGCCGACAAGCACGACGTGCCCGTCGCGGCCGAAGCCGCGCAGCGCATCGATGCCGCCGTCGACAAGGCCTATGCCGGCGGGCTGAAGCCGATGGAATATGGCGGCACCGACGGCACCGCGGCGATCTCGAAGGCCGTGATGACGGCGCTTGGGTAGCCTGACCTGGTGACAGAAAAGGTAGTATCCGAAATGACCACCACTTCCGACAAAGACGCGATCGCGAAGGTGATTTCGGCCTATCTCGACGGCCTTTACGAAGGTGATGCGGACAAGATCGCGCGCGTCTTTCACAAGACCAGCGCGCTGACCACCATTGCCGATGACGGCTTGACCATCACCCCGCGCGATCAGTGGCTCGAGCGGGTGCGCGCCCGGCCGTCGCCGAAATCACAGAATTTGTCGAGGCACGACGAAGTGCTGACCGTCGATATCGTCAGTCCGACCATGGCGTTTGTGAAAGTGAAATGCGCCATACCGCCGCGCTTCTTCACCGACCAACTGTCGCTTTTGAAAATCGACGGGCAGTGGCAGGTGGCGCAGAAGGTATTTTCGACCGAAATTCGCAACGCCGGCTAGAGCCCGACGAATTTCCCGATCGCTTTGAGGAATGCGTGGGGCTGCTCGAGTGGCGGACAATGGCCGCAGCCGGGCAGTTCGACGTACTTGGCGCCGCTGACCTTGTCCGCAATGTCCTTGTTCAGCGCCGCCGGCGTCGCCTGGTCGTGCTCGCCGCAGACGACCAGCGTCGGCACTTTCAGATGGCTCAGGAGCGGCACGAGATCCGTCTCCTGCAAGATGCGGCACGCGGCCTGAAACGCCTTCGGGTCGATGCCGAGCAGCACCTTCTTGCGGTCCTCGACCTTCTCCGGATGCGCGGCCAGATAGGCCGGCGAATAGACACGCTTGGCCGCGATCTCCGCAACAGCGCCGAGCCCGCCTTGCGCGACCTTGTCGGCCATCACCGCGAATTGCGCCCGACCTTCCGGCGGGAAGCACGCGGCCGCGTCGCTGACGACAAGCTTCGAGATGCATTCCGGATGCGCGATGGCGAAGGCGAGCGCCAGCGTGCCGCCGAAGCCGTTGCCGATGAGCACCGCGTCCTTGGCGATGCCGAACTCCTGGAAGCCGTCCTGGATCGTCGCGACATAGGCGTCCATCAGCGCCAGCATGGGAGGTTGCGAACCATGGAAGCCAGGCAGGTTGAACAGCGTCACGCGGTGACCGGCGGCGAGCGCCGGCAGCACCGGATCGAAGGCATGGCGGTCGGCGAGCAGCGAATGCAGGACGACGATGTCGGGGCCCTCGCCCGTCCGCACGGCTTTCAACGCGCCGTGGCCGGCCGCGAGTTCTTGCATCTGCATCCGCTCGTCTCCTTTTATTCCCGTGGCGGAGCGAGACAGTGTGGGCACGGTCCCGCGCGCTTCGCATCATAACGCACAGGCTCGCATTCATTTCCATCCTGTGCAAAACTTCCCATCAGAACGGCGGCCGGCACGCGACATTCAGCACGGCAACAAGCCGAATACGGGAGGGAGCTCACATGCCGATTACGACACCAGCACTGCGTCGTCTCGTCCTTGCCGCGGCGGCCGGGATCGCCGCTTTCGCCCTCGGCGCCCCGGGCGCCATGGCGCAGACCTACGGCATCGCCACGATGCAGCCGGGCACGCTCAGCCACACCAGCGCCTCGGCCATCGCCAAGGTGCTGAAGGAGAAGGGCGGGCTTAACGTCCTGGTGCAGCCCACCGCCGGCGAGACCACCCTCATCCCGATGGTCAATCACGGCGAGGCCGATCTCGGCATCGCCAACATCTTCGAGATGGAGAACGCCAAGAAGGCGAACCCCGACCTGCGGCTGATCGGGTCGCTGCACTCCTTGCGAGGCGCCTTCTGGGTGCGCAAGGACACGCCGATGAAGACGATTGCCGACCTCAAGGGCAAGCGCGTCGTGCTGGGCTTCTCCGCAATGCGCACCATCGATCCGATGATCAAGGCGATCCTCGCGACCGGCGGCCTCACCGAGGCCGACGTCAAGCCGGTTCTGGTGCCCAACGTCGTGCGCGGCGCCGACGACTTCGCCAACGGCGCGGCCGACATGTTCTTCTTCGCCTTCGGCGCCGCCAAGGTGCGCGAGGTCGATGCGACGGTCGGCGGCATCCGCGCGCTGGAGATCCCCGAAAGCGGCATGGCGGCGGCAAAGAAGATTCTCGCCGACGGCTATCTCTCGCCGGCCGCGCCGAACCCGTTCTTCGTCGGCGTCGATCATCCGATGGGCGTCTACACCTGGGACAACATGATCTTCACCAACGCCAAGGTGAAGGATGAGATCGTCTACAAGATGATCGACACGCTGGAGAAGAACAAAGCCGACCTCGTCGCCGTGGCGCCCGCGTTGCGCGAGTTCAGCGGCGCCGGCCTCTACAAGCGCTATGACCTGCCCTACCACCCCGGCGCGCTGAAGTACTTCAAGGACCACAACATCGCGGCGAAGGCCGTCCAGTGAGCGAAAACCACGCGATCGAGACGGCGCCTGCGGGCGCCGTCTCGCCGCCGGTCCGCGTCGCGACCGACGTGCTGCAGGCGACCCTTCTCATCTGCGTCGTCGGCTGGGCGCTCGATCTGCCGCGCCGGCTGTTCGGTCTGTCCTTCTACACCGAGCAACTGCTGGCGATATCGCTTGGCCTCAGTCTCGCGATCTCGTTCGTCAATGCGCGCCTCAGGCCCGCTTGGCTAGGCTGGGCCGCCGCCGCGATTGCGCTCGGCATTTGCGGCCTGATTGCCGTCCGATATGAGGCCCTGACGCTGTCGATCGCGCTGATGCCGGCCGAGGGCATCGCCGGCAGCGCCATCCTGATTCTGCTGGTGCTGGAGGCGACGCGCCGCTCCGCCGGCGGCATTCTCGTCGTCATCATCCTCGTCATCTGCGCCTACGTCTTCATCGGCCCGCACATGCCCGGCGACTTCGCGACGCGGCCGGTGTCGCTGTCGCGGCTGCTCGTCTATCTCGGCATCGACGTCAACGGCATGATCGGCAACATCCTGTCGGTCGCCGTGCTCATCGTCGTGCCGTTCACGCTGATGGGCCAAGTGCTCGGCCGCACTGGCGGCGCGCACTATTTCGCCGATCTCGCCATGTCGGCGATGGGCAATTTCCGCGGCGGCGCCGCCAAGATCGCCGTCGTCGGCTCGGCGCTGTTCGGCATGATCTCGGGCGCCGCGGTCAGCAACGTCATGGCGGTCGGCATCGTCACGATCCCGCTGATGTCGCGCTCAGGCTTCTCGCGCACCCGCGCGGCGGCGATCGAGGCGGTCGGCTCGACCGGCGGTCAGTTGATGCCGCCGGTGATGGGCGCCGCCGCGTTCATCATGGCCGAGTTCCTGCAGGTGCCCTATGGCAGCGTCGTCGTCGCGGCGACAATTCCCGCGATCCTCTATTACGCCGCGCTGTTCATTCATGTCGACCTCGAG
>Ga0310810_10010374_pt1 | contig 10843 bp, 10 predicted proteins | sample NCmetagenome_FD_207641 | JGI IMG/M metagenome (GOLD analysis project Ga0310810, IMG submission 207641) | Soil microbial communities from experimental microcosm in Duke University, North Carolina, United States - NC | ecosystem: Engineered > Artificial ecosystem > Soil microcosm > Unclassified ... | reverse complement strand
TGTCCTGGGCCATCGCGGCGCTGGCCGCGAACGTCAGCACGGCGCTGAGCGCAATGATCTTTCCACGCATGAAATTCCTCCCTGCAGGCTTTGGTCGCCGTTGCCGGGACAGTAGCCAGCAGCATTCAACGAGACAACTGGCGCAGCGTCGCTGCATCGCCCGGAAACGTTCCAGCGAATCCCGCTTGTATGCCTCTCGCCCATCGCTTAATTCGCAGGTGAACGTGGGCCGAGGGGCAATGAGCGAACGCGACAAAACGATCGATCTCGGACCGCTACCGGAGCTGATCGGCTATGTGCTGCGCCGCGCGCAACTCGCCGTATTCCAGGATTTCTTCGCGGCGTTCGCGCCGTTCGACATCCGCCCGGCGCAGTTCTCGGTGTTGACCATCATCGAGCGCAATCCGGGGCTGACGCAGACGCAGGTCGCCGAGGCGCTCGGCATCAAGCGCACCAACTTCGTCGGCATGCTCGACGAACTGGAGAAGCGCGGCTTCGCCGAGCGACGGCAGGCGCGCGACAAACGGTCCTACGCGCTCTACCTCACCGCCGATGGCTCTGCGCTGATGCGCAAGCTCAAGCCCGTGCTGAAATCGCATGAGGCTCGGATGATCGACCGCCTCGGCGAAGACGGACGCGACCGCCTCGTCGCGCTGCTCTCCGAGATCGTAGACGGCAAGCCGCGCCGCGCGCCAATCAGGAACGGGAAAGCTTCTCGAACACTTCGGCCGGGATCGGCTGAGACTTGATCTTGCTCGCATCGGAAGGATCGCGGCCGACCCAAACCCGCGTCTCGAAGGCTTCGACCGCGAGCACGCCGTCCTTCTTGAGATGATGCGTGATGTTGAAGCTCGAACGCTTTGCCTCGGTCATCGTGGTTTCGATCGTGATGTCGTCCCCGAAGCGGCAGGGGATGAGAAATCGCGCGCGGGTATCGACCATCGGGTAGCCGGCGAATTTGTAGGTCTCGAACATCTGGTACTTGGTGAGCCCCGTCCCGGCCGAGAACATCGCGGTTGTCGATGCGTCGAACATCTCGAAATAGCGTGGGTAGAACACGATGCCCGCCGGATCGCACTCGCCCCACTGGATGCGGCGCGCCACGGTATTGGTGAGAAAGGGCATAGACTCTCCGCTTGTCATTCCGGAAGCCGAGCGCAGCGAGGCTGTCCGAAATCCATATCCACAGTCCTCACGATATCGCACCGGTCGTGGTTATGGATCCCGGGCTCGCCGCTGCGCGGCGCCCCGGGATGAACGCTGCGCGGTCATTTCGGAGCCATCCGCAGCGCGCCGTCGAGGCGGATCACCTCGCCGTTGAGATAGCGGTTCTCCACGATGTGGCGCGCGAGCGCCGCGTACTGTTCGGGCTTGCCCAGCACCTGCGGGAACGGGATCGAGGCCGCAAGGCTTTTGCGGATCTCCTCGGTCAGCCCCATGAGCATCGGCGTGTAGAAGATGCCCGGCGCGATGGCGCAGACGCGGATGCCGAACTGCGCAAGTTCGCGCGCGGCCGGCAGCGTGAGGCTGACGATGCCGCCCTTGGAGGATGAATAGGCCGCCTGCCCGATCTGGCCGTCGTAGGCCGCGACCGACGCGGTGCTGATCGCGACGCCCCGCTCGCCTTCCTCCAGCGCTTCGGTCTTGGAGCAATCTGCCGCGAACAGGCGCAGCGTGTTGAACGAGCCGATCAGGTTGACCTTGATCACCTGCTCGTAATTGCCGAGCGGCATCGGGCCTTCGCGCCCGACGATGCGGCCGGCTTTGCCGATCCCGGCGCAGTTGATCAGGATGCGCGCGACGCCGTTCTTGGCGTTCGCCTCCTTGATCGCGGCTTCGGCGCTCGCCGAATCCGACACGTCGCACTTGATCGCGATCGCGCCGATTTTCTTCGCATGCGCATTCGCCGCATCCATGTTGACGTCGAGCAGCGCCACCTTGGCGCCGGCTTTCGCAAGCTCCGCCGCGGTTGCGGCCCCGAGCCCGGAGCCGCCGCCCGTGACGATCGCGGCGTGTCCCTTGATGTCCATCAGTTTCTCCTCCCTTCGGGATTTTCGATGATGAGCGCGATGCCCTGCCCGCCCCCGATGCAGGCGGAGGCGACGCCGTAGCGCGATCGTGAGCGCTTCAATTCGCGCGCCAGCGTGACCGAGAGGCGCACGCCGGTGGCACCGAGCGGATGACCGATGGCGATCGCGCCGCCGTTCACGTTGAGCTTCTCTTCGTCGAGTTCGAGCGCGCGCGAACAGGCCATCACCTGCGCGCCGAACGCCTCGTTGATCTCGAAGCGGTCGATGTCGGCGAGCGAAAGGCCGGCTTTCTCGACCGCCGCCTGGATCGCCGGCACCGGGCCGATGCCCATGATCTCGGGCGGCACGCCGGCCGCAGCGCCTGCAACGAGGCGCGCGAGCGGCTCCTTGCCTTGCTTTTCTGCATAGTCCGCCGAGGCGATCAGCGCGGCGGCTGCGCCATCGACGATCGCTGAGGAGTTGCCGCCGGTCTGCACGCCGCCGAAAGCGGGACGGATCTTGGCGAGCTGCTCGACCGACGACGGCCGGATGTGGGTGTCGTGGTCCACCGGCCTTGCATCCCGGGACAATTTGATGCCGCGCGGATTGTAGCCCTCGCGCGCAAACTCTTCCGTTTGCACCGGCGCGATCTCGCCGGCGAGGAAGCCCGACTTCTGCGCCGCCACCGCGCGCTCGAACGAGCGCACCGCGTAGGCATCCACCTCACCCCGCGTGATCTGGTACTGCCGCGCAAGATTTTCCGCGGTCGTGCCCATGGTGACGTCGCACGAGCCGTCGGCGAGCGCCTCCCACAGAAAATCCTTGAACTCGACGTGCCCCATGCGGAAGCCGCCGCGATGGGTGTAGGCGGCGACCGGATTGCGGCTCATCGACTCGGTGCCGACGCAGAGCGCAAGATCGACTTGCCTGTGTGTGACGCTGTCGGCAGCCTGCATCAGGACTTCGATGCCGGTGCCGCAGACGCGCTGCACCATGTGCGCCGGCGTCTCGATCGGCACGCCGGAATAAAGACTGATGTGGCGCGGCAGCAGATATGCATCGAAACTCGCCTGCGCCATGTTGCCGGCGATGACCGTGCCGACATCCTCCGGCGAGGCGCCGGAGCGCGCGAATACCTCGCGCGCTGCCTTGATGCCGAGATCGATCGGCGAGATTTGCGCGAGCGTCTCGTTGTAGTCGACAAACGGCGTGCGCACGCCATCGAGCAGCCAGACGTCCTGCCAGGATGCGGTCAGCGCCTTGCTCATCTCATTACCCTTCGTCAATCGCGATGACGCACGCAGACGGCGTCTCTGCATACAGCTCGTTGACCAGCGCGGCGCGGTGCTTGAGCACGATGCGCTGGTTGAGCGAGCCTTTGTCGGTTGCCTCCCCGATATCCAGCGAAGGTGGTGTCTCCATCAGCATGGCACGCGTGACGCGGTTGGACGAGCCGGTCGCCGCCTTGGCGACGCTGTCGAGCAAATCGCGGAATTCGCGCCGCACGCCTTCGTGCGCCACGATGTCAGCAGCGCTTGCGTTCGCCGGGAGGTCCGAAGCGAAGCGGCGGCACACATCGAGATCGGGGAAGACCAAGGCTGTGAGGTAATCGCGGTCCGGGCCCGCGATCACGACGTCTTTCACATAAGGGGCGCAGCGCGCGATGAAAGCTGCCCGCAGCGGCCCGACATGCACCCACGTGCCGGTCGCGAGCTTGAAGTCCTCCGCGATGCGGCCCTCGAACAGCAGGCCTTTCTCGGGCCGTGCGGGGTCATCGAAGCGCAGCGCATCGCCGAGCCGGTAGAAACCGTCCTCGTCGAAGGCTTCCACGGTGAGCTGCGGATCGCGCCAGTAGCCCGGCGTGATGCTCGGGCCTTTCAGCCGCGCCTCGTATTTGCCCTCGGCGAGCGGCACCAGCTTCACGTCGAGGCCGGGCGGTGGCAGGCCGATGTTCGCGGCGTTCGCCGTGTCCCACATCCGGCCGAATGCGTAGGGCGCGGTCTCGGTCGAACCGAGGCCGGTGAGGAAAAGGATGTCTTCCCCGCACGTGCGCCAGGCCATCTCCTTCCACTCGTCGAACACGTGCTGGGCGAGGCCCGCGCCCGCGAACCACAGCACCTTCAGCCGCGAGAAGAATCTTTCGCGCAGCGCAGCATCGTCGCGGAAGAACGGCAGCAGCGCCTCGTAGCCCTTCGGCACCGTGAAGTACCAGGTGGGCGCAATCTCGCGCAGGTTCTTCACCGTCTCCTCGATCGCACCGGGCAGCGGCTTGCCGCCATCGATGTACATCGTGCCGCCATGATGGAGCACGAGGCCGACATCGTGATTGCCGCCGGCGGTGTGGTGCCAGGGCGCCCAATCGACGATCACCGGCGGCTCTTCGGCGAAGAATTGCAGCGCCGAGGTGATCATCGCCTGGTTCGAGCACCACATGCGCTGGGTGTTGATCACGCCCTTCGGCGTGCCGGTCGAGCCGGACGTGAAGAGGAATTTCGCGATGGTGTCTTCCGTGACGCTACCATGCGCGGCGTCCGCGCCTCCCGGCGCGGCGTCGAGTTTGTCGAGCGACCCGACGATCAGCTCGGTGCCAAGCGGCACGGCGGAGGCGATCGCGCGCTGGTACTGCGTGTTGCAGGCGTAGACGAGGCCGGGGGTCAGCAGATTAACGATGTGCTTGAGCTTGCCGAAGTCGGACGAGATCAGCGAATAGGCCGGCGAGATCGGCGCATAGGGGATGCCGACGTAGTTCGCCGCGAGGCCGAGCAGCGCGTGTTCGAGATCGTTACCGGAAAGGATGACGATCGGGCGATCGGCGGAGAGATCGCGGGTCAGCAGGGCCGCGCCGATGCGACGGACTTTGTCCAGTGTCTGCGCGTACGTGATCGTGCGCCAGCTGCCGGACGCATCACGCTCTGCCATGAAGACGCGATCCGGCGCGATATTCGCCCAATGCACGAGGCGATCGGTCAGCTTTTCGGGATACGCCGGAAGCGTGCGGCCGGACTTGAGATGGATCGTGCCGTCGGACCGGCGGTCGACGTGCACTTCCGGTGCGCAAAGTTTCACGGCGCGCTGCTTCCGCTCCCTCCCGCGTAGGCGGGAATCCAGTGTTCCTGGCTCTGGGTCCCCGCTTTCGCGGGGACGAGCGGAGAGCACCATCATTTCCTCTCCACCTTGGCGGCACGCTTCTCAAGAAACGCCTTGATGCGATCCTTCGCCTCATCGCTCCCTTGCGCGATGGCCGCGGTGAGCGACTCCATCACGAAGCCGGCGGCGCGGTCCTGCTCGGCGATGCGCGGCAGCACGTTCATGATCGCGAAGTTCGACACCGGCGAATTCGTCGCGATGTGCTTGGCGATCTCCACCCCCTTCGCAAGCCCCTCACCCTCGCCGACCAGATAGTGCGAGAGACCGAGCGCCTGCCCTTCCTCGGCGCCGTAGGTGCGGCCGGTAAGCATCAGGTCGACCATGCGCGAGACGCCGATCAGCCGCGGCAAGCGCACCGAGCCGCCGCCGCCGACAAAAATGCCGCGTGAGCCCTCGGGCAGCGCATAATAAGCCGAGCGCTCGGCGACCCGAATGTGCGTCGCCGCCGCAAGCTCGAGCCCCCCGCCGATCACCGCGCCATGCATCACGGTCACAACCGGCACGCGCCCGAACTCTATTGTGTCGAAGATGCGATGCCAGACGCGCGAGTGCTGCACGCCCTCCTCAGTGCTCAGCACCTTCAAGTCGGAAAGATCGAGACCGGCGGAAAAATGCTTGCCGTCGGCGTTGAGCACGACCGCCTTCACGCCCGCAGGCAGCGTGTCGAAGAATGCCTCGAGCCCAAGCACAGTGGTGTCGTTGAGCGCATTGCGCTTCTCGGGGCGCGCCAGCGTGACGATCGCGATCGCGCCGCGCCGCTCGACCTTCAGGGATTTCGGCAATTTGGGCTTCGCCGTCGCCATCTGCGCCCTCAGATGAAATTGTTATGCACCATCACATTTGACCAATGCGCGGGTCAAGGTTGTGGCGCCAGACCTCCGCTGGCAAACATGCCGGCAGGCGCTACAATCCGCCACGAACACGGACAAGATCGGGAGGACCACAATGGGCGACATCAAGCTTTCACGCCGCGCACTGCTCGCCGGGACCGCGGCTGCAGCCGCCGGGCTTCCGGCGGCTCCGGCGCGCGCGGAAGTCAACTGGAAGAAATATGCCGGCACCAAGCTCGAGGTGATCCTCGCCAAGGGGCCGCGCGGCGACAACCTGCAAAAGTACATCAAGGAATTCACCGATCTCACCGGCATCCAGGTCGAGTCGGAGCAGATCCCCGAGCAGCAGCAGCGGCAGAAGTGCGTGATCGAGCTTGCCTCGGGCAAGCCGAGCTTCGATCTGGTGCACCTCTCCTATCACGTGCAGAAGCGGCAGTTCGAAAAGGCCGGCTGGCTCGCCGACATCACGCCGTTCATGAAGGACCCGAGTCTCACCGCGCCGGACCTGACCGAAAGCGATTTCTCGGCGGCCGGCCTCTCCTATGCCAAGGACGACAAGGGCCGGATGCTCTCGCTGCCGTGGTCGGTCGACTACTTCATCCTCTATTACAACAAGGACATCTTCGCGAAGGCGAACGTGCAGATCCCGAAGACGCTCGACGAGATGAATGCGCTCGCCGAGAAGCTCACCGACACCAAGGCCGGCATCTTCGGCTACGTCGGGCGCGGCCTGAAGAACGCCAACATGACGCTGTGGACCAACTATTTCCTCAACTACGGCGGCGAATTTTTGGACAAGAACGGCAACATCCTGACCGACGGTCCCGAGGCGATTGAAGCCACGAAGTGCTACGTGCGCTCGAACAAGTCTTCGCCGCCGGGCGTCGCGGGCTTCAACTGGATGGAATCGCTCGCCGCGTTTGCGCAGGGGCGTGCCGCGATGTGGATCGATGGCGTCGGCTGGGCGCCGGGCGTGGAGAACCCGAACCAGTCGCGTATCGCCGGCAAGGTCGGCTACGCGATGGTGCCGGCCGGACCGAAAGGCCGGTACTCCGCGACCTACGGCGATGGCATCGGCATTCCGGCGGCCTGCACCAAGAAGGAAGCCGCGTACCTGCTGTGCCAATGGGTCGTCTCGAAGAAGCAGGGTGCGCGGCTGGTCCAGGCCGGCGGCGGCGTGCCGTTCCGCAACTCGATCCTCAACGATCCGGTGGTGCAGAAGGGCGTGACCTTGCCCAAGGAATGGTTCCAGTCGGTGCTCGACGCCGCGCAGATTTCCAAGCTCGGACTGCCGGTGGTCATCCCCGTAGCCGAATTCCGCGACATCGTGGGCGCCGCCGTGACGGCGACGCTCTCGGGCGCCGATCCCGCCACCGAGCTGAAGAAGGCCCACGAGCAGTTCCGCCCGATCCTGGAGCGCAGCGAGAAGGCGTAACGCAACACCGCGCTCTTTCTCTTCCCCGCGCATGCGGGGAAGAGAGCGGGGCCAGTTTGGAAGTCTGCATGTACCTGCCCGATCAGTTCCGCGTCGAGGATGTGCCGCAGATGCAGGCGCTCATCCGCGCGCGGCCGTTCGCGGCGCTCGTCTCCTCGGGCGCGTCCGGGCTCTATGCGACCCACCTGCCGACCGTACTGAAGGACGAAGGCGACTTCGGCACGATCGAGTGCCATCTGGCGCGCGCCAACCCGCATTGGCGCGAGCTGGCGGAAGGCAACGAAGCGCTGATGATCTTTCAAGGGGCCGAGGGCTACATCACGCCGAACTGGTATCCGACCAAGGCGCAGACCGGGAAGGTCGTGCCGACCTGGAACTACGCCGTGGTGCACGCCTACGGCCGGCCGGACGCGATGCAGGAGAAGGAGTGGCTGGTCCGCCACGTCGGCGAGCTGACCGGGCAGCAGGAGAGGACCGAGGCGCAGCCTTGGAAGCTCTCCGACGCGCCCGATGGTTACATCGAGGTGATGACGCGCGGGATCGTCGGCTTCCGCTTCGCGATCACGCGGCTCGAAGGCAAGTGGAAGATGAGTCAGAACCGCGTGGAGCAGGACTGGAAGGGCGTCGTCGACGGGCTGAACGCACGCGCGACCCGCGACGATCGCGAAGTCGCCGAGACCGTGGCGCGCCAGAACGCGCAACGCAGTTGACCTGTTGCGGTCGCGCTGATGGCCACGACGGTTGGAGACAGACTCGGTCCGGGGCAGGCCGGGGCTGCGACCGAACCCGAACTGCGCCCGCCCTCCTACTGGCCGTTCGTTCTGCCGGCGCTGATCGTTGTGATCTCCGTCATCGTGTTTCCGTGGATCTTCACGATCTGGATGAGCCTGCACGAATGGAAGGTCGGCGCCCCGACCACCTTCGTCGGGCTTTCCAACTATCTGCGCATGCCCACCGATCCCCGCTTCGTCGAGGCGGTGTGGCACACGCTTGTCTACACCGTGCTCTCGGTGGTGCTGCCACTGGTGTTCGGCACGCTCGCCGCCGTCGTGTTCCACCAGAAATTTCCGATGCGCGGTTTCCTGCGCGGCATCTTCATCATGCCCATGATGGCGACGCCGGTCGCGATCGCGCTGATCTGGACCATGATGTTCCACCCGCAGCTCGGCGTGCTCAACTACCTGCTCTCGCTGATCGGCCTGCCGCCGCAGCTCTGGGTGTTCGATCCCGGCACCGTGATCCCCTCGCTGGTGCTGGTCGAGACCTGGCAGTGGACGCCGCTCGTGATGCTGATCGTGCTCGGCGGGCTCGCGGCGCTGCCGACCGAGCCCTACGAGAGCGCGATGATCGATGGCGCGACCTTCTGGCAGATGTTCCGCTACATCACGCTGCCGCTGATCACGCCGTTCCTGTTCATCGCCGCGATGATCCGCATGATCGATGCGGTGAAGAGCTTCGACATCATCTTCGCGATCACGCAGGGCGGGCCGGGCTCGGCTTCGGAGACGATCAACCTTTATCTCTACAGCGTCGCCTTCGTTTACTACGACATCGGCTATGGCTCGGCGATCGCGCTGGTGTTCTTCGTCCTCATCGTGATGCTCGCCGCCGTGATGCTTTACATGCGCCAGCGCATGCACTGGGTCGAGGCCGGAGGCGGATGATGCGGCAAGTCCTCGGCAAGATCGGCCTCGCGCTTGCGGTGTTCGTCATCGTCTCGCCCGCGATTCTGTTTTTCCTCTGGATGATCTCGCTCTCGCTCAAGTACGAGATCGACAATGCGAGCTATCCGCCGGTGTTTTTCCCCGACCGAATCGCCTGGGAGAACTACGCTCAGGTGATCGCCTCGAACCGCTTCTTCACCTACTTCGCCAACACGTTGATCGTGACCGGCTGTGCGACGCTCGCGGCACTTCTGGTCGGCGTGCCGGCCGGCTACGGCATCGCGCGCATGCAGGCGCACCGTTCCGCGGTCGTGATCCTGATCGCGCGCATCACGCCGGGGTTGTCCTACCTGATCCCGCTGTTCCTGCTGTTCCAGTGGCTCGGCCTGCTCGGCACCTTGGTGCCGCAGATCATCATCCATCTCGTCGTCACCGTGCCGATCGTGATCTGGATCATGATCGGCTATTTCGAGACCACGCCGCTGGAGCTGGAAGAAGCCGCCGTGATCGACGGCGCGACACGCTGGCAGGTTTTTCGCCATGTGGCGCTGCCGATCGCCAAGCCCGGCATCGCGGTCGCGTTCATCCTCGCGGTGATCTTCTCCTGGAACAACTTCGTGTTCGGGATCGTGCTTGCCGGCCGCGAGACGCGCACGCTGCCCGTCGCGGTCTACAACATGATCTCGTTCGACCAGCTCTCCTGGGGCCCTTTGGCGGCCGCCGCACTAATCGTCACCTTCCCGGTACTGCTGCTAACCGTTTTCGCGCAACGCCAGATCGTGGCGGGGCTCACCGCCGGGGCGGTGAAGGGAGGGTAAGCATCAGCTTGGGGCCATCCTTCGAGACGCGCCCTCTTTGGTCGCTCACCTCAGTCTAGCCGATACAGATCGATCCAACTTACAAGGATGAGGTCATACTCCATTCCGATACACCACCTTCCCGCCCACCACCGTCATCAGCGCCTTGGTGTCGCGGATCGCGTCGGGCGGCACTGCGAGAATGTCTTGCGACAGCACCGCGAGATCGGCGAGCTTGCCGACCTCGATCGAGCCGCGCTCAGCCTCAACACCCATGATGCGCGCGTTGTTGATCGTGTAGAGCGTCAGTGCCTCGTTCGGCGTGATGGCGTGCTCCTTGCCTAGTGCGTAGCCCTTGAGCACCTGGCGCGTCGTCATCCACCACATCGAGAGATACGGATCGACCGGCACCACCGGCCCATCGGTTCCGCCGCCGACCAGAATGCCGGCATCGATCGCCTCGCGGATCGGGATTGCGTAAGCCGCATGTTCGTCGCCCCACCAGCGGCGCTGGTTGTGCCCGAGCAGCACCGGATGGTCCTGCATCGTCGCCATGATGCCGATCTCGGCCATCTTCTTCAGCGCCGCGTTCGAGGGATGGAACAGGTGCATGATGGTCCAGCGCAGCGGCTTGATCGGCTTCTCGGCATTGACGCGCGCGTATGAGCGCACGATGACGTCGATGGTCTCATCGCCGACCGCATGGGTTTGCGCCTGCAGGCCCGCGTCGGCGATCAGCTTCAGCCCTTCGACATATTCGTCCTCGCCGCCAGGCGGCAGCAGCAGCACGCCGCGATAGTTCGCGTCCGGCTGCTCGCCTGGCACGATGCGATATGGCCAGTTCATGCGGCCGCCCTCGACACCGCCGTCGAGCAGGAACTTGATGCCGACAAAGCGCAGCATGTCGTCGTTCTTCTGCGCCTTGATCGCGGCGATGCCTTTCTCGACCTCGCTTTTCTTG
>Ga0310810_10010371_pt1 | contig 10844 bp, 10 predicted proteins | sample NCmetagenome_FD_207641 | JGI IMG/M metagenome (GOLD analysis project Ga0310810, IMG submission 207641) | Soil microbial communities from experimental microcosm in Duke University, North Carolina, United States - NC | ecosystem: Engineered > Artificial ecosystem > Soil microcosm > Unclassified ... | reverse complement strand
TCGACCGCGAGTCCCGCCCGGGCGAGCGCCTTGCGGCTCGCGGGCACCGGACCGATTCCCATCACGCTCGGATCCACCCCGGCAACCGCGGTCGCCAGGATCCGTGCCAGCGGCCGGCGCCCGAGCGCCTCGGCGGCCTCGGCCGAGACCACGGCCAGCGCGGCCGCGCCGTCGTTGATCCCGCTGGAGCTCCCGGCGGTGACCGTCCCACCCTCCACGAATGCCGGTGGCAGCTTGGCCAGCCCGTCTGCCGTGATCCCCTTCCGCGGCGGCTCGTCCCGGTCCACCAGGTGGACCTTGCCCTCGCGCCGGGTCTCCAGGGGCACGATCTCGTCGGCGAAGACGTTGGCGGAGAGGGCCTCCTGGGCCCGCCGCTGACTCTCGGCGGCGAACTCGTCCTGCTCCCGCCGCTTGATGCCGTAGCACTCCGCCACCCGTTCGGCGGTCTGGCCGAGCGAGATGGTCCAGTCGGCGCGCATGCGGGGATTGGTGAAGCGCCAGCCGACGGTCGTGTCGGCCATGGTCGGGCTGCGGTCCCACGCCTTGCCCGGCTTGAGCACGACGTACGGCGCCCGGGTCATGCTCTCCACCCCACCGGCCACGAAGACGTCGCCTTCGCCGGCCCGGATGGCGTGGGCGGCGCTCGCTGCGGCCTGAAGACCAGAGCCGCAGAGGCGGTTCACCGTCTGTCCCGGCACCTCGACCGGCAGGCCGGCGAGGAGCGCGGCCATGCGGGCGACATTCCGGTTGTCCTCGCCGGCCTGGTTGGCGCAGCCGAGAATCACGTCATCGATGCGGTCGGCGGGGATGGCCGCACGGTCGAGCAGCCCGCGAATGGCCGCGGCCGCGAGGTCGTCGGGGCGGACCTCGGCGAGCGCGCCGCCGGCCCGGCCGATCGGGGTCCGGACGGCTTCCAGGATATAGGCGTCTGGCATGAGGGGAAGTATGGCGCAGGGGCGCAGGGGCGCAAAGGCGCAGGGGAAGCAACTGTCAGCTAGCTACCGCTCTAGTCCCCTCCGATCCCATCCCCCCAGATCCGCCGCCGCGCCGTAGGTGCTTTGGAGAAACTCGAGCACCAGCTCGTCGGCCTTGTCCGCGGTTCGCGCCGCCTCGTAGGGCAGCACCCACTCCCGCATCTCCATCCGGTAACTCGCCGCGGCCGGAACGATCGGGGCTTCGGGGCACCCCGCCGGCTCGGGATAGGCGTAGGCGTAGAACGCCGGCTCGTCCACGCCTCCGCCTCCAGGCCACCATCCGGCGCTGATGCACTCGTGGGAGTAGGCCTCGCGCGTTACCCAATCCGCCAGGTTGGGTATGCCGCCGGGATGGCGCGGCGCCGGTCGCCCCGAGAAGCGGGTACAGGAGAGATCGAAGCCTCCCCACCAGAAGTGGACCGGGCTGCACTTGCCCAGGAAGCGGCCACGGAACTGGTGGAGCATCCGGTCGGCCTCGACCAGCGCACGCCAGAATCGCTCGGCGGCCTTGGGGTCGTAGCTCCCGTGCACCTCGTCCCGGTCGAAGGGAACCGGCGTGCCGGGCAGCTCGACCGGGCGACGCGAGATGGGGGCGTCGACCCCGGCGGCCTTGAGCGTGGCCATCAGGTCGTGGTAGAAACTGGCCACCGACCGGGGCTGGAGGAACACATCGCGCACCTGCCCGTCGCTGGTCTCGACTCGGAGCGTGTGCGCCAGGAAATCGAAGCGGAGCTCCACCGCGCCACCGCTGTACGGCATCGCGGAGGTGGTGAGACCGCGAGCGGTCACGTACAATGGAACCTGCCACCAGTGGTTCACCATTGGGGCCAGGGCGAGGCGCACCTTGCCCACGATCTGCGTCCACAGGTGGAGGGTGTCCTTGGTATCCTGCCACTCGGCGAGCGGGAGCGGCGGCCAGCGGTCGCTCATGCTGGGAACTTACCCCGCGGGACTCGCGTTGACGACCCCTCCGGATGCGGCTAAGTTGCGCCCTCGCAACGCTTGGGGACAGGTGGCCGAGTGGTTGAAGGCGCACGCCTGGAGAGCGTGTAAACGTCAAAAGCGTTTCGAGGGTTCGAATCCCTCCCTGTCCGTGTGATGGTCGACTTGCCTGTGGCATCCCGCTCCCGCCTCGTCGCGTACCTGGCAGCCCTGGGGGCCGTGGCCCTCGCGGCCGTGGTCGATTTGGCGCTGCTCCCCTGGATCACCCCGTCGGTCACCCCGGCCTTTCTCCTGGCCGTCGCCATCGCGGCCTACTTCGGGGGGTTCCTTCCGGGGATCGCCGCCGCGGTCACGAGCATCATCGTCCTCGTCTACTTCCTGTTTCCCTTAGCGGTCCTGAGCGGGCAGAGCACGACGTTCCGGATCTTCAACTACCTGGCGACCGCCGCGGGGATCACCCTCATCGGCGGGCTAGCGAACCGGAGCCGCCGGCTGGCGCTCGACCGGGCGCGAGAGAATCAGGTGCTCCGGGAGCGGGCGGAGTCGGCGCTGCAGAAGCTGCAGAGCCAGCGGGAGGTGGCTCGGGGCGGGGCGGAGGCGTCGTCCCGACTGGCGGCCATCGTGACCTCCTCGCACGACGCGATCGTGGGCAAGACGCTCGACGGAGTGGTGACCAGCTGGAACGCCGGCGCCGAGCGGATCTTCGGTTACACCGCGGGCGAGATGATCGGGCAGTCGATCTTCCGGCTCGTCCCGGAAGACCGGCACGATGCCGAGCGCGACCTGCTCGAGCGGCTGCGTCAGGGCGAGAACGTGGCGGGCGAGGAGGCGGAGCGGATCCGCAAGGACGGGCAGCGGATCTGGATCAGCCTGAGTGTCTCGCCGGTGCGCGATGCCGAGGGCCGACTGATCGGGGCTGCCTCCATCAAGCGGGACATCACCGAGCGACGGCGGGCGGAGACCGAGCTGCGCCGCCACCAGGATCAGCTGCGGCTGGCCCATCGGGCGGCGCAGGTCGGCGCCTGGCACTGGGATGTGACGACCCGGCAGCTGACCTGGGACGATGGGCTGCGACAACTCTACGGCCTCCGGGCCGACGAGACGGTGAACGACCTCGCCGGATTCCTCGCGCGAGTCCATCCCGACGACCGCGATCGAGTCGAGAGGTCGTTCCAGCGTGCGCTGCAGGGCGGGGGCGGACTAGGGCACGAGTACCGGATCGTCCTGTCGAGCGGCGAGATCCGCTGGCTCGCGGATCTGGGGCAGGTCGGCCTCGACTCAGAGGGTCACGCGATCTACGTCACCGGGATCGGCCTCGACATCACCGCGCGCCGGGCAGCGGAGGAGCGGCTGCGCGAAGCGCACCGCCTGCAGGCTGCCGGACAGCTGGCGGGCGGGATCGCGCACGAAGCCAACAATCAGATGTCGGTGGTGCTCGGGGCCGTGCACTTCCTGCTCCGGCGAGACGACCTCCCCGAGCCTGCCGCGGCGGACGTGGGCCTCATTCGACGAGCCGCCGAGCGCACCGCGACCATCACCCAGCAGCTGCTGGCCTTCAGCCGCCGACAGCTCCTCCGGTTGGAGAACGTGGACCTCAACGAGCTGGTCGAGTCGGCAGAGCCGCTCCTCCGGCGCTCTCTGGCCGAAACGCAGGAGCTGGTGATCCGTCTGGGCGAGCTGGCGGGCCCGGTGCGGGCGGACCACCACCAGCTCGAGCAGGTGCTCCTCAACCTGATCCTGAACGCGCGCGACGCGATGCCTCAGGGCGGCCAGGTCACCATCGAGACCGGTAGAAACGGCCAGACGGCGTTCCTCACCGTGCGCGACACCGGGGTCGGGATGGACCAGCAGATACTGCGGCGGGCCTTCGAGCCGTTCTTCACGACCAAAGAGATCGGGCAGGGCACCGGTCTCGGGCTTTCGGTGGTGCACGGCATCGTCGCCCAGGTCGGAGGCCAGATTCAGGCCGACTCCGAGCCCGGCCGCGGCTCGGTCTTCACCCTCCGCCTGCCCATCGCGGCGGCGCCTGCCGCCAGCGCCGGGACGAGCGGCGCGGACGCGGGAGGCCCGCCGCCGGGGGGCGCCACCGTGCTGGTGGTCGAGGACGACGAGACCGTCAGACGCATGACCGTGCGGGCGCTGGATGAAGCGGGATACGCCACCCTGGAGGCCACGGACGGGCAGGAGGCGCTCGATCTGGTCCGGCAACGACCGAGTCCACCTGACTTGGTGGTCACCGACCTCGGCATGCCCCGGATGGACGGCCACCAGCTGGCCCAGCGACTCCGTGCAGATCACCCGAGCCTTCCGGTATTGCTGATCTCGGGCCACGTCCATCCCGACCCGCAGCCTGCCGAAGGCCCGCCCTGGCCGCTGCTCCGGAAGCCGTTCCCTCCCGAGGAGCTGGTCCGCCAGGTGGCTGAGATGCTGGCCGCTCGCCCGACTCCCACCCCCTAGCGGGCCCTACCGCCCCCGACAGGCGTGGCCGGGGGGCCACAGTGCACCCTGGTGCAGCGTCACAGTTCGGGTACCTTACGCACCGCAGCACCCGGACCGGCAACGAGCTGCCCCGTGGCACGGGGCTTGATGGCTTGCACGCGACCCCTTTCTCCGAGCCAGCGTGGCCGACTCGTCCGGCGCCGACCACTACGAAGTGCTGCAGGTCTCCCCCCGTGCGGACCAGGAGACCATTCAGCGCGTCTTCCGCTATCTGGCCAAGCGATACCATCCCGACAACAGCGAAAGCGGCGACGCCGACCGGTTCAAGCAGCTGGTCGAGTCGTTCCGGATCCTCTCCGACCCCGAGAGCCGTGCGGTGTACGACGCGGGCTACGAGGCCCAGCGGGAAGGGCGGTGGCGGATCTTCGATCAGGCCACGGTGTCGGATGAGGTCGCGGCCGACCGCCGGATCCGGTCCGCCATCCTGCAGATCTTCTACGCCTCCCGCCGGCACGACCCGGACCATCCAGGGGTCGGCGTGTACGACCTCGAGCGCCTGCTGGGCTGCCCCGAGGATCACATCAAGTTCCACATCTGGTACCTGAAGGAAAACGGCTGGCTCCACCGGCTGGAGAACGGCATGCTGGCGATCACGGCGAGCGGGGTGGACCGTGCGCTGGACGACGCCGGGCCCCCGGTGTCGAGCCAGCCGCTGCTCCGCGCGGTGGAGTAGAGCCCGACGCCCTTGCGCCCGCGCCGCCGGGCGTCCTACCTTCCCGCCCCGATGACCACCCGCACCTCTCTTCTGGACGAGCGCGCGCTCGCCCGTACCCTCGCGCGCATGGCCACCGAGATCGTGGAACGGGCGCACGGCACCGAGAAGCTGGTGCTGGTCGGGATCCAGCGGCGCGGTGTCGAGCTGGCCGGCCGCCTCCGGCGTCTGATCGAGGAGGCCGAAGGTCCCGGCGTGGCGCTCGGCAAGCTCGACATCACCCTCTACCGCGACGACCTCCAATCCATCGGCCCCCGCCCGGTGGTCGGCGAGACCAGCCTTCCCAACCTCGACGGCAAGACCGTGGTGATCGTGGACGACGTGCTCTACACCGGCCGGACCGTCCGCGCCGCGCTGGACGAGTGCGCCGATTTCGGCCGACCCCGGCGGATCCTGCTCTGCGTGCTGATCGACCGCGGCGGCCGGGAGCTCCCCATTCAGGCCGACATCGTCGGCACCGCGCTCACCGCCGGCCCGGGCGACCGGGTGGACGTGCTGGTGTCCGAGCTCGACGAGCGCGACGGCGTCGAGCTGGTTCGGGGCGCGGGATGAGCGGCGCTCCCAGCCTGGGGAAGGACCTGGTCGGCCTGGAGGAGCTCGGCGCCGATCAGCTTCGCCTCATTCTCGATACCGCGGAGCCGTTCAAGGAAGTCAGCGAGCGGCCCATCAAGAAGGTCCCGGCACTCCGGGGCAAGACCATCGTCAACCTCTTCTTCGAGGCCAGCACCCGGACCCGGATCAGCTTCGAGTTCGCCGAGAAGCGGCTGAGCGCCGATACCGTGAACGTGGCCACGGCCGGGAGCTCGGTGAGCAAGGGCGAGACCCTGGTGGACACCGCCAGGAACCTCGAGGCGATGCGCATCGACATGGTGGTGATCCGTCACGGCGCCTCGGGCGCGGCCCAGTTTCTGGGGCAGCGGATCCGCAGCAACGTGATCAATGCCGGCGACGGCAAGCACGAGCATCCGACCCAGGGCCTGCTCGACATGTTGACCCTGCGCGACCGGTTCGGGCGGCTGGAGGGGCTCAAGGTCGCGATCTGCGGCGACATTCTGCACAGCCGGGTGGCCCGGAGCAACATCTGGGGGCTGCTCAAGATGGGCGCCCAGGTGGGCGTGTGCGGACCGGCCACGCTGCTGCCCCGGAACGTGCATGAGCTCGGGGTCACCATCCTGCCGCGCATCGAAGACGCGATCCAGTGGGCCGACGCGCTGAACGTGCTCCGGCTGCAGCTCGAGCGCATGCAGTCGGGTTTCCTTCCCTCCCTCAGGGAATACAACCGCGTCTTCGGCGTCACCACCGAGCGGTTGGCCCGGGCTCCCAAGGACCTGCTGATCCTGCACCCGGGTCCGATGAACCGGGGCGTGGAGATCGACAGCGACGTGGCCGACGGCCCCCACAGCGTGATCCTCCCCCAGGTGACCAACGGCGTGGCGGTTCGGATGGCGGTGCTCTACCTGCTCGCCGGCGGCTCGCCGGATTGGGCGCACGGCGGACCGGACGCGTGAGCGGGCCGACCAAGCGGAGGACTCGGTAATGCGCCCCATCCTCATTCGCGGCGGTCGGATCCTCGACCCCTCGCGCGGGACCGACGAGGTGGCCGACCTCTATCTCGCCGACGGGAAGGTGCAGGCCAGCGGCCGGGATCTGGGGCGACCGGACGACGCGCTGGTGCTCGAGGCCGGCGGTAAAGTCGTCTGTCCCGGACTGATCGACCTGCACGTGCACCTCCGCGAGCCGGGCCAGGAGGACGTCGAGACCGTCGCCACCGGCGCGATGGCGGCGGCCGCCGGCGGCTTCTCGGCGGTCTGTGCCATGCCCAACACCGATCCGGTGACCGACAATCAGGCGGCGGTGGGCTTCATCGTGAGCCAGGCGCAGCGGGCCGCCAAGGCGCGGGTCTACCCCATCGGCGCGATTTCGCTGGGCCAGAAGGGCCAGCAGCTCGCCGAGTTCGGGGAGCTGGTGGGCGCGGGCGCGGTGGCCGTGAGCGATGACGGCAAGCCGGTGGTCTCCAGCCACCTCATGCGCACCGCGCTCGAGTACGCCCGCACCTTCGGCATTCCCGTCGCCGACCACTGCGAGGATCCGACCCTGTCGGCCGGTGGGGCGATGCACGAGGGGCTGGTCTCGACCCGGCTCGGGCTCAAGGGCATTCCCGCCGCGGCCGAGGAGATCATGGTCGCGCGCGACATCCTTCTGTCCGAGCTGACCGGCGGCCACGTCCACCTGTGCCACATGTCCACCCGCGGCTCGGTGGAGCTGATCCGTCGGGCCAAGGAGCAGGGCCTGCGGGTCACGGCGGAAGCCTGTCCCCACCACTTCACCCTCACCCACGAGGCGTGCGAGGGGTACAACACGAACGCCAAGATGAACCCGCCGCTGCGCGAGCCCGAGGACCGCGAGGCGGTCCGCCAGGGGCTCCGCGACGGCACCATCGACGTCATCTGCACCGACCACGCGCCGCATCATTACGACGCCAAGGAGCGGGAGTTCGACGACGCGCCCAACGGCATCATCGGGCTGGAGACGGCGTTGGGGCTTGCCGTGACCGAGCTGGTCGAGAGCGGCCTGGTCTCGCTCTCGGACCTGGTGCTGCGGATGAGCGTCATGCCGGCCCGCATCTTCAACCTGCCGGGCGGTACCCTGGCGCCAGGCGCGGCGGCGGACGTGGCGGTGCTCGATCCAACGGCGCCGTGGACGGTCCGACCGGAGGAGTTCTACTCCAAGAGCCGGAACACGCCGTTCACCGGACGGGCGCTCCGGGGTCGGGCCGATGTGACCGTCGTCCGCGGCCAGGTGGTGTTCCAGCGGGGAGACTGAAGGTGGCGGCGCCGATCGCCGACGAGATCGTCCGCTGCTGCCGCGCACTCTGGGAACGGGGCATCATAGCCGGCGTCGACGGCAACGTGTCGGTCCGCACCGGCCCCGAGCGCCTGCTGGTCACCCCGCGCGGCTGCCTCAAGAACGAGCTCGGCCCCGATGACCTGGTCGAGGTCGATCTGGACGGTCGCCGCCTCGGCGGCTCCCGCGAGGCGACGACCGAGTTAGATTTGCACTTACGGGTCTACCGGCGCCGGCCCGACTGCGGCGCGGTGGTGCATGCGCACCCGCCCGCCGCCACCGGATTCGCGGTGGCCGGCGAAGGGATCCCCGGCGATGTCCTCCCCGAGATCACGCTCCTGATGGGCGAGGTGCCGCTGGTTCCCTACGGCACGACCGGCACACCCGCGCTGGGCGACGCCGCCGAGCCGTTCATCCCGAGTCATGATGCCGTGCTGCTCGCCAATCACGGGGCGCTTACGTGGGGTCCCGACCTGCGCGTCGCGCGGATTCGCATGGAAAGTCTGGAACACGGCGCCCGCATCCTGCTGGCCGCCCGCAGCCTCGGGACCGTCACCCGCCTGACCCGGGAACAGATCGACGCGCTCCAGCGCCTGAGAGGAAATGCTCGCCATGGCCAACTCCCCGGATACTGACGACAGCATCGAAGGACTCCTCGAGCAACGCACCCGGTTCGAGCAATGGCTGGCCAAGCTCGACGGCACCGGTGACAAGGCCCCGGCGGCCGTGCGGCAGAAGGTGCGGGCCGACTACGAGTCCCGCCTGCGCGGGGTAATCGACCGGCTGCGCGGCCACTCGGCGACGATCGCCGAGGAGCTCGAGCGGCATCAGACCGCCCGGTCGGACCTCGATGGACGGCACCGCGACGCCGAGGAGGAGCTGGCCGAGGCCGAGGTCCGCTACGCGGTGGGGGAGTTCGAGGAAGACGAGTGGAGCCGGATCCGCGAGGAGTCCGAGCGACGCCTGTCGGGCCTCCGCCAGGAGCTGCAGAACGTGGGCAGCGAGATCACCCGTCTCGCCGAGGTGCAGTCGCTCATCTCGGCGACGCCGCGCAAAGCCGAGCCCGCACCCGCCCCGCAGGCGCCGCCGCCCCCGAAGGAAGAGGTGATCGAGCGTTCGCCGCCGCCACCGCCCCCGCCGCCACCGGCCGAGCCTGCGCCGGCACCGGTCGCCGCCGCGCAACGGATGCCCAAGCCGCCGCGCCAGCCAGAGCCGGCTCCCGCCGCACCGGCCGAAGACGAGCTCGCCTTCCTCAAGTCGGTGGCCGAGGAAGAGCGCAAGCCCGCCGCGTCTCGGCGCAGCAATCCGGGCGCGGCGTCCCCGGTCCAGGCCTCCCGGGCGGTCGAAACGCCCGCAGCGCCCAGCTCGAGCAAGGCGGGCGCTCCGGGCGTCGCGAAGACGCTCAAGTGCGGCGAATGCGGGACCCTCAACCGGCCGACCGAGTGGTACTGCGAACGCTGCGGGGCGGAGCTGGCGGGGATCTGAAACACGACGAGGGGGCCCGGAGGCCCCCTCGAACCATTCTCAACCGTGCGCCGTTACTTCTTTCCGCCGATCAACTTGGCGAGCCTGCTCTTGTGGCGGGCCGCGGTGTTGGGGTGAACCACGCGCTTGCGGCCGGCGCGGTCGAGCAGCTTGACCGCCTCGGCGTAGGCCTCGGTGGCCGCCTTCCCGGTGGCGGAACGGACCTTCTTGAGCGCCGTGCGCAGCTGGCTCCGCTGCGTGCGATTGGTGGCCTGGTGGGCACGGGCTTGCCGCATGCGCTTCTTGGCGGACTGAATACGGGGCACGACGACCTCGGCTGAACGGTAGACCGGACCGGACCAGGGTCCGGAGTGAGAGCCAAGTAAGCTAGAGGGCAGGCCGCGCAAGGTCAAGCGGCAGCGAGCTTTGACTTGGCTCGGCTGGCTAGGTAACCTTCCGCCGACTCCACCGAGGATCGCGACCTGGACTTCCAGCTCACCGACTTCATTCTGGCCTTTCCGATGCTGGTGTTCGCGATGACCGCGCACGAGTACGCGCACGCGGCCGTCGCGCTGCACGAAGGCGATGACACCGCCTACGTGCTGGGTCGAGTCACCCTGAATCCCATTCCCCACATCGACCCCTGGATGAGCATCGTGCTCCCCGCGCTGCTCTTCTTCGTGTCCAGCGGGGCCTTCACCTTCGGCGGCGCCAAGCCGGTGCCGATCAACTCCCGGAAGTTTCGCCACTATCGCCGGGGCGACATCCTGGTCTCCAGCGCCGGCGTGGTCACGAACTTCGTGCTGGCCCTGGCCTTCTCCGCGCTTTACGTCGCGCTCGGCCTGCTGGCCCGCAGCATGCCGGGGGCGGGCGAAGTGCTGCAGACGGCGCAGCAGATGATGCTGTGGGGCATCCGGATCAACCTGATTCTGTGCTTCTTCAACCTGATTCCGATTCCCCCGCTGGACGGCTCGCACCTGCTCTACCATATCCTGCCGCCTCAGGCTGGAGCCTGGTATCGCGGACTGTCCCGGTTCGGCTATCTTCCGCTCTTCGTGCTGCTCTTCCTCTTTCAACCGGTGCTCGGCTTCCTGCTCACGCCCGTGCGTGTCGTGATGGGGATTCTGGTGCACGTCATCGCTCCCTATCAGGTCGTGATGATGGGGACGCTGTGACGGCCACCGCGCCTGCGCCGGAAGTTCCCACCGCGCCCGAAGCCCCGACCACGGCCCTCGGAGCCGGTCCGGCCTTCGTGGTGCAGCTCGACGCCTTCTCCGGACCACTCGACCTGCTGCTGCACCTGCTGCGCGAGGAGCAGCTCGAGATCGCCGACATTCCGATCGCCCGCATCGCGGATCAGTTCCTCCAGGCGATCGGGGAGCTGGGACTCAACCAGGCGGCCGACTATC
>Ga0310810_10010370_pt1 | contig 10844 bp, 8 predicted proteins | sample NCmetagenome_FD_207641 | JGI IMG/M metagenome (GOLD analysis project Ga0310810, IMG submission 207641) | Soil microbial communities from experimental microcosm in Duke University, North Carolina, United States - NC | ecosystem: Engineered > Artificial ecosystem > Soil microcosm > Unclassified ... | reverse complement strand
GACCGCGATCAAGGGGTTCTTCGGCATCGTGCTGCTCGCCGGCGCCTTCTGGTTCCTGCGCGGCGCGTTCCCGGTCCTCCGTGCTCCCGCGTCGCTCGTCTACGGGCTCATGCTCGGCATCGGCGGCGTCGCGATCTACGCGCTCGTCGCCAGCATGCGCGAGCGTCCCGCCGGTTCGCGCTGGTTGCTGCCCGTCTCCGCGCTCGCCGCGACGCTCGGCGCCGCGCTGGCGATCAACGCCGTCATGGTCCAGCCGCTCGAGTGGTGCGCGGAATCGCCACAGCGCTCCTGCATGCCCGCCGCCTGCGCCGCCCACCGGCGCACCATCGTCCTCTTCACCGCCGCCTGGTGCCCCGCCTGCAGGGAGCTCGAGCATCACACGCTCGCCGACCCCCGCGTCCGCGAACGGCTCCAGAACTACGGCACGATCATCGTCGACGTGGACCGCAACAACGATCTCGCGGAGTCCGCCAACATCTCGGGCATCCCGACGATGATCGTCCTCGACGAGTCCTGCCAGGGCGTCGCCAGGATCGAAGGCGCGATCCCGCCCGGCCAGCTCCTGCGCGCGCTCGATCGCATCGAGAACCGCTGATCCCCGCCCCCTGAAGGCGGGGGTTTTCTTTTTCCGCGCCGAACGCACCTGCTATACTGGCGGCACATGTCCCGGCCCAGAACAAAGATCGCCGCTTCCGCGGAACGCCAGCGCGTCCTGCGCATCCTCGCGTTCTTCGCGCCCATCATCCTCGTGACGGCCGCGGGCGTCGCCTGGTATGTCCCGCATCCGGCGATGCGAAGGTCGGCCGACCTCAATTACGCCATCGACACGTATCATCCGCTCAAGCCGAAGACGGCCGAGGTCGGATTCACCGACGTTTCCCGCCAGGCGGGCATCCAGTACCTGCAGAACACCGCCGAACTCATGCGCATGAGCAAATGCGGGCAGGCCTGCATGGCGATGATGATGAGCGGCGGCGCGGCGGCGGAGGATTACGACAAGGACGGGAAGATCGACCTGCTCGTGACGCGCATGAACAACGCGCCGATCCTCTATCGCAACAAGGGCGACGGGACCTTCGAGGACAAGACCAAGGACGCCGGGCTCGACGGCGTGCGCAACGCCAACGGCGCAGGCTTCGCCGACATCGACAACGACGGTGACGAGGACCTCTATCTCACGACCATCGACGACACGCGCTTCCGCCTCTACATCAACGACGGGCAGGGGCATTTCACGGAGGAAGGCGCGGCGAGGGGCGCCGACGTCCCCGGCGTCGAACATCACCAGGGCTACAGCGTGGCGTTCGGCGACTACGATCGCGACGGCTACGTCGACATCATGACGACGCAGTGGGGGTTCGACCTGCGCGAATCGCACATGCGCCTCCTCCATAACCGCGGCGCCGCGCGCCCCGGGTACTTCGAGGACGTGACGGAGAAAGCCGGTTTCGCGACCCGCAACGATTTCGTCTGGTACACGCTCGGCGAGATGGAGTCGTCGCTCGCGAACGTGCTCGTCGACAAGCTGAAGGCGCAGGGCAAGATCTCGGAAAAGGACGCCGACCAGCTCACGTATTACGACGGCGGGCACCTGCAGTCCGTCCCGGGCGACCAGAAGGATTATTCCGGGCAGTTCTCGTTCTCGGCGGCGTTCGTCGACCTGGACGGGGACGGCTGGCAGGACATCGCCATCGCGTCCGATTTCGCCACCAGCCACCTGTACTGGAACAACCATGACGGGACCTTCACCGACGGCACCGCGGCCGCCCACGTTTCCGGGGAAGAGCACGGCATGGGCTCGACCTTCGGCGATTTCGACGGCGACGGTCGCATCGACTGGTTCGTGACGTCGATCGGGCTCCCGGAGAAGGTCTGCAACAAGCCCGACCGGCCGATCGACTGCGTCATCAACTCCGGCAACCGCCTGTACCGCAACATGGGGAACCGCACGTTCGAGGACGACACCGACAAGATGGGCGTGCGCCAGGGTTATTGGGGCTGGGGGACGTCGTTCTTCGACTACGACAACGACGGCGACCTCGACCTGGCGATGACGAACGGCATGAACACGAAGGTCCGGTACAGGAACGATCCGTTCCGCTTCTGGGAGAACGAGGGCCCCGACAGGCCGATGGTCGAACGTTCGAAGGACGTCGGCCTCGAGGACCGTTCCTCCGGCAAGGGCATGCTGACGCTGGATTACGACGGCGACGGCGACCTCGACCTGTTCATCGTGAACGACAACACGTCCCCGCGGCTCATGCGCAACGACGGCGGCAACGAGAACGGCTGGCTCGACGTGAAGGTCCGCGGCACGGCGTCGAACCGCGACGGCTTCGGGGCGACGGTGGAGCTGCGCGCGAAGGCGGGCGGGCCCGTCCAGGTCCGCGAGATCGGCGCGAGCACCCATTTCCTCGGCCAGAGCTCGAAGGCCGCCCATTTCGGCCTCGGCAAAGGCGACGCGCCGGTGGCCGAGGTCACCGTGCATTGGCCGGCGACGGGCAGGACCGCGACGTACAAGGACGTGACGCGGAACACCACGCTCGAGGCCGTCGAGCCGGACAAATAAAAGAATTTAGAATTGAGGGTTCAGAGTTTAGAAAAGCGGCCGCGGGGCCGCTTTCTTAATTCTCAATTCTAAACTCTACATTCTCATTTTTTCTGTTGTCTCTTCTTGAACTCGGCCATCATCTTCATGATCTTGTCGTAGCGCTGCTTCTTCTCGTCGGTCATGCCCTTGCCCTCGTAATAGCCCTCCTGCTTGCTGATCTTGTACTGCTCGTGGCCGACGACCGCGACGGCGATGGGATTGTAGCCGACCACGCGGGAGAGGTGCTTGTAATAGTTCGGCTCGCGCTCCTTCGACGGCTCGTAGCCCTTGCGCATCATCATGAGCTCGAGGAACAGGAGCGAGGTGCTGCCGTTGCGGTCGCCGAAAGGATGCATGTCGAGCAGGTCGTTGTGCAGCTGCGCGGCCTCGATCTCGTACCGCAGCTTCGACACGCCCCTGACCGCGTCGCGGTCGATGAGGTCGTTGGCGCGGTCGAGCATCTCGCCGACGAGCGGCTTCACATCGTCGCCGAGGATGCCGAGCCGCTTGCCGAAGGTGACGACGGCGTCGGGGTTCTCGCGCATCTTCGAGAACTGCCTGGGGACGATGCCTTTGTTGTTCAGCAGGTGCAGCTCCTCGAGCATCTTCAGCTCGACCCCGGGCCCTTCGTTCATCTTCTTCATGGCCTCGACCACCGCCTCGCGGTTGCGGCGCTTGAGCATCTCCATCTCCTCCTTGGTGCGGCCGTACGTGTCCGCCGTGACGTGCTCGATGCTCGCGCCCGGCGAATGTTTCATGCGGTAGGCCACGACGTCGTCCTCGATGAAGCCGGAGAACTCCTCGAAGATGTCCTGGAAGGCCTTCTCGACGTCGCCCGCGCCCTTGCTGCCTTTCTTCTCGAGCCGGAACTCGTTGAACCGGTTGTAGATGTCGGTCCAGATGCCCTCGTTCTCGGGCTTGTCGAAGGGCAATCGCTTCGACAGCGCGCCCAGCGTGGCCATCGCCTCTCGCAGGTTCCCTTTCAGCTTCTCGGGATCCGCCTTGGCCGCCTCCAGTCCCTCCTTCACCGCGCCGATGTCCGCGAACGCCTGGTTGACGAGCTGGACCATGACGCCGTTCTCGAGCTTCTCGGCGATGTCGGCCTTGTTCTCCTCGATGCGGCCGTTCTTCATGCCGAGGTACATGACGGCGAGCTTCTCCTGTTCGGCCTTGCCCATGCGCTCGAAGCGCACGCCGTAAGAACGCGCGACGTCCTCGAGCTCGCCCTTGAACTCCTTGTCCTTGAGCATCTCGGGATCGTACGCGGCGATGACCTCGAGCGACGATTCGGTGGAGAGGCCGCGCTCGGCGAGCGCGTCCAGGAGCGGCTGCCGCTCCTTGCGCTCCTTCTCGCGCGTCTCCGCCTTGGCGATCTCTTCCGGGGAAAGTTCCGTCAGGTCGACGTCGACCTCGAAGAGCTCCTCAGCGTCCTCGACGGGGATGATGTCCTCGTCGGCCAGCTCAAGGATCTCGTCGTCCGAGGACGGCGAGTCGCCGACGGCCCCTTCGATGAGCTTCGGCTTCCGCTTCTTGGGAAGCGGCGGCGGCAGTTGTCGTTCGGCCTCTCCCATACGTTCAGCGCAAACCCATCGACCGGCGGATCTCGTCGATCTTGCCCTCGTCCTCTTCGCGCTTCGATTCCTTGTTCACCTCCTTGGCCGTTTCGCGCGCTATCTCGGCGAAGTGCTCGACGAGGCGCTCGGCCTCCTCGTTCGGGATCTCGTCCGGGTACTTCTGGCCGATGTCGAGGGCCGCGGCGGCGAGCTCGCGCATCTTCGAGAGCGGGACGTCGCCCCGCTCAAGCTCACGCTTGATCTCCTCGAGCACGCTCTTCTGGAATTCGTCCTTGTGCATAGGTTGAGGTTGTAGGTTGTAGGTGGTAGGCGGTGGTCGCTACAACCTACCACCTACAACCTCATCTTCGGCTAAGTCTAGCATTTTTCAGGCATAAAAAAAAGGCGCCGTTTTCAGGCGCCGAGACGGAACGCGATGCCGGGACGCATCCCTTCCGAAGTGAACATCGACCTGACGAGCCGTCCGCGATCGCGGACGATGAGCTGCTTGCCGCGGTAGTCGCCGCCGATGCTTGCGAACCGCGTCTCCCCGATGCGGGCGTCGCCCGCCATGTGGATGTGGCCGTTCACGACCAGCGCGACGCGGTGCAGGCAGGCGATCTCCGCGAACCGCTCGCTGCCCAGGAAGGCGTTGGCGAAGCGGGTCTCGCGGGGGACGAGGCAGCGAGGGTGGAAGAGCAGCCGCTTCGTGGGCACGTGGTGGATGGCGAGGACGATGTCGTCGCTTCCCGCCAGCGCGGACAGATGGCGCTCGAGCCTTTCCGCCTGCCACCGGGTCACGTCCTGGTCGGACATGCCCCAGCGAACGAGGTTGGCGTCGTTCCAGAGCGGATGCTCGGCGCCGGGCAGCGTCTTCTTCTCGTAGGCGCGGAACGGCATGCCGATCTCCTCGTCCCTGAACGAGTAGTCGTACCAGCCCATCGAGCCGGCGAACGCCGTCCCGCCGATGACGATCGGCTCGTCCTCGAGCGGGTGGAAGCCCGCGGCGCGGAAGATCGCCGACAGCCGGCGGTACCGCGTCCAGGAGCTCTCCTCGCCTTCGACCCAGACGTCGTGGTTGCCCGCGACGGCCAGCTTGCGCCCGGGGAACTCCCGGAACAGCCGCAGACAGGCTCGCAGGGCCTTGTCGTCGGTCGCGATGTCGCCCACCAGCACGAGCACGTCGTCCCGGGAGGCGTTCGGCGAGCGCAGATGGGTCGCAAGGGCCCGCACGGCGGCGTTCCCTTGGCCGTTCACGCCGTAATGCAGGTCGCTTGCAAAGAACGTCTTCATGGTCCAGTCCTCTCTTCTTCGGCATGGCCGAGGCACGGAACGCGGCACCATAGGGCAAAAACGCGTTTTTGTCAAGGCGGGAACGGGCATGGGGACGCTTCCAAAAGGGCCGGAAAAATGCTAAAATTAGGGAAGATGAAGCGTTCCAACGCCCAATTGCTCACCTCGCTCGTCCTGCCGACGCTCCTCGTCGCCAGTTTCGGCATTTTCATGACGGCGCTGGTGCAGCGCATCGGCGACGACCAGAGGCTCCGCTCCGCTGACGACGTGTCGCTGAACGCGGCCGAGCATCTGAAGACCAGGTTCGAGACCTCCGTCGCGACGCTCCGCGGGATCGCCGCTTTCTGGATCGGGAGCCAGGAGGTCAAGCCCGAGGAATTCGAACGGTATGCCAAGACCGTCTTCCAGCCGGATGGCCCGATCGTGGCGCTCGAATGGGTCGACACCGGCAACGTCGTGCGCATGGTCTATCCGCGTGAGGGAGACAATCTCAAGGCGATCGATCTCGACAACAACAAGTTCCCCAACCGGCTGACGCCGATCCTCACCGCCAAGCAGCTCCGGACCCCGGTCATGACGGGCCCGATCCTGCTCGCACAAGGCTTCCCCGGCGTCGTCATCTACCAGCCCATCTATCGCGATGACGAGTACCTCGGCATGGCCGTGGGCGTCGTGCGCCTGAGCACGCTCTTCCGCGAATTCTCCGGAACGACGCCGTTCAAGGGCTACGGCATCCTCATCGTGAGCGGCGACGCCGTGCTTCGCACGGACGGCGCGGTCATCTTCAAGTACGGACGGAAGGTCGTCGCGCCGTCAGGCGAAACGGAGCCGGACGCTTCGGCACCGAGCATCCCGACGGGCGTCATGCACGGCGTGGCCACGACCGACGTCGAGGGCCAGCCATGGACCATCTTCGTCGCCTCGAAGTCCGGCGGCCTCACGCCCGTCGCGGCTGCGATCGCGCTCGTCACGCTCGCCGTGGCGCTCCTCTGCGGCTTTTTCCTCGCCACCCTCTACGACGTCCGCTCGACGCTCGAAACGACGGTCACGCGCGAACACGATTTCGCCGCGCTCGTCTCGCATCAGCTCCGGGCGCCGCTGACCGAGCTGAACTGGATGGTCGACGTCGTGGACGATCCCCAGACCCCGGCCGATGAACGCGCCTCGACGCTCGCCGACATGCGCCGCATCGTCCGCCAGGGCGTGCGCACCATCGGCGGCCTGCTCACGCTGTCCCGGATCGAACGCGGCATCCTCGAGATCAAGAAGGAAGAGACATCCGTCGCCACGCTGGTGGAGGACGCGCTGTCGACGCTGCGCGAAGCGGCGAAGGAGAGGCGCACGACCTTCCATATCGACGTGCCCCCGCAACTGACCGCCTTGGTCGACGCAAGCAAGGCCGTGGACGCCCTGCGGAACGTGATCGAGAACGCCATCAAGTACGGGCCGGAAGGGGGCGCGATCGACATCGGCGCGCTGAAGGCGGACGGCAGCGTGCGCGTCATGGTGCGCGACCGCGGCCAGGGCATCCCGAAGGAGATCGGCCAGACGGTCTTCGACAAGGCGTCGGCCTTCGCGAAGAAAGGCACGACGGAGGGGGCCGGACTCGGGCTGTACATCTCGAAGATGCTGCTGGAACTCATGGGAGGCACGATCGCCTTCAACACCGGGTCCGGCGGCACGACGTTCGTGCTGACGCTCCCCGCCGAGGACGGGGCGAAGCCGAAGAAAGCCTGACCCGTACCGCCCTCATCGGGCGGCTTTTTGTTTCTCCTGGTTAAGAGCCAGCATGGGACGGCATTTGGCGCTCTCCATGGCGCATCCCCGCGGGTCCTGTCGGGGGCAGCCACCCCGTCAGTGCTCGGGACAAGCCCTGCGCGCTGCCGGGGTCCCCGTTGCCCCCGCCACCCGCGGTTCGTGTACCGGACGCCAGGAATTCTATGAACGATGGAAATCCGGCCTCAGAGATGAGGCGCTGTCGCATCTCGGCCGGCCGGATTTCTCGACGGATCTCAAACTCTGCTTCGATGGTGCGGCAATTGTGTCACCCCGCACTTGATGCGGGGTCCAAAAAAAGGAATGTCACCCTGAACTTGTTTCAGGGTCCAAAAATATAAAAGTTCCCGTCAAAAAACCGGCCCGCGGGCCGGTTTTTCCGCTCTCCACTCTAAACTCTCCACTTTCCACTCTCCATCACCCCTTCGGCTGCTTCATCCCGACGTAAGCCTGCAGGATCTCGAGCGGCACGGTGAACACCACGGTGTTCGACTCGTCGGAGGAGATGTCGTTGATCGAGTTGAGCGTGCGCAGGTGCAGCGCGCCCGGCGTCGCGGCGAGGATGCCGGCGGCCTGCGCCAGCTTCTCGGCAGCGAGGAGCTCTCCCTCCGAGTTGATGATGACCGCGCGCTTCTCGCGCTCCGCCTCGGCCTGCTTGGCGATGGTGCGGATCATCTCCGGCGGGAGGTTGATGTCCTTGAGCTCGACCGTCGTGACCTCGACGCCCCAGCCGAGGGTCGCCTCGTCGACGTTCTTCTCGATCTTGTCGGAGACGGCCTGGCGCTGGCTCAGGAGCTCGTCGAGGGTGAACTCGCCCGAGATGTTGCGCATCGTCGTCTGCGCGAGCTGCAGCACGGCGTAGTCGGTGTTCATCACCTCGATGATCGCCTTCGCCGGATCGACCACCTTGTAATAGATGACCGCGTTGATCTTCGCGGAGACGTTGTCCTTCGTGATGCACTCCTGCGTCGGCACGTCGACCGCCTTGATGCGCATGTCGACCTTCTTCATCGACTGGAAGACGGGGATCAGCACGCGCCAGCCCGGTTCGGCGATGCCGGAGAAGCGGCCCATCGTGAACCTGACGCCGCGCTCGTACTGGTTGACCTGGCGGAGGGTCATGAAGAACAAGACGACGAATACCCAGATCAACGGCCACCATGCGCCCATATGCGTTGTTTTTGAAGAATAAGGACGGCCGTATCGTCCCACTTCCGCCCCCCAGGGTCAACGCGCCTTGCAACATTGACGAAACCCCGTTTTTATGCTAAAGTCGGCCGTCCCTTAGGGGACATCATATCGAAATTCCGCGCCCCGCGCGGACCGGCCTTTCCACCACCAAACATCGGAGGGAGACATGGATGACCGCACGGACGCATCGCTCTGCAATGCGATGGCCTTCTTCGACCCGAAGGAACGACAACGGCCCGCCGATCTCGCCCGCGCGTTCGCGGGAGAGGGAGGCAGGGTCGCCACGCTGCCCGACATCATCGCGGCGCGCGCCGCCGCACCGTCGGAAGACGTCGTCTGGCAGCGGCCCTTCACCACCGCGAGCGCCGAGTATTTCGGCTTCTCGCGCGCCGGCGTCCCGCTCATCGCGGTGGCGCACGGCAACGGGCCGCTCGCGGAGCCCGAAGGACCGATCCTGGCGTACGTCGCCAACCGCGACGGCCAGCGCCACGCCCGCATACCGCGGGAGGAGTTCCTGAAGGTCGTGGACGGCGCCTGCGGCGACGTCGCGATCATCGAGCTCCTCGCGCTCCATCGGCTGCGGCGGTTCCCGCTGCTCGAGATGCTCACCTACGAGCAGGCCTGCGAAGACCCGCTCGTGAGGGCCCGCCTCGGCGAGCACGCGCAGGCGTTCCTCGACCGCCATCGGCGCATCTCGCGCGGCTGGCTGGGCGACGAAGACCTCACGTACAGGGACAACGACTGCGTCCTCAGCCTGCGGGACACGCCTCGGGCCGGCTATGCCGCGCTCAAGGACGACGGATGGGCCTACGCCCACCTGCTCGACGTCTCGCCGCTGACCGACTACGCGCACGGCCACTGGGACAAGCACCGGATGCACCGCAGCCTCGTCACGGAGCTCTCGCTCTACGACTGGGGCGATCGTTCCGGGGCCATCGGCATCAAAGGAGGCGGCCCGATCCGCCGCGTCCATCCCGGTCTCGGGCTCACGGCAACGTCCTTCTCCCGCCTGTGGCGGCGCCTCGTGCGCCGCGCGACCGGACAGGCGCCTTCGCTGCCCCTGCTCCGGACCTTCGACGGTCTCTGGTTCTCGTGCCATCCCGGCACGGGCTTCGAACCCGGCACCGCCGAGCCCGACCGCCCGGTCAGGCAGATCGCCGTCCATGAGGACGTCCGCACGTTCAAGATGCCCATCGTGAACGGCGATCATCAGGTCCTCACCTTCGACCACGCGCTGGTCCGCGCCGAAGCCCCCGAATGGGCCGACGCGTACCGCATCGTGCAAGAAGCGAGGACCGTGTGGGAAGGCGATCTCGCCGCCTACCACGTCGTGAAGGTGGAGTACGTCTTCGCCGACATCGAACCCGACTGGGGCATCCCGCCCGCGCGCGAGCTCGAACGCTCCTTCGACCTGCTCCTTAGCCTCGACGAACGACGCGCGTCCTGACGCGCACTTCTTCCCCCGCCCAGCGCTTGCTGGAGCGGGGGAAATTTTTTATTCGGTTTTCCGTTTTCAGTTTTCCGTCCGACCGCGACCGAAAACGGTAAACGGAAAACGTAAATACTGTCCCGCTCATTGACGAACCGTCCGTACGGAAGTATAAGGAACCGTCCTCGCGCATCCCGCGCGCGGCAGGAGAAGACGCAATGTGCACGCTCATCGTCGCCAGGAACGTCTACCAGCTCTTTCCCCTCGTCGTCGCCGCCAACCGCGACGAGCGGCTCGACCGCCCTTCGGCTCCGCCGGCGCTCCGGCATGACCTCGATCCTCTCGTCCTCGCGCCCGCCGACCTCGAAGGCGGCGGGACGTGGATCGGCGTGAACGCCGCCGGCGTGTTCGCCGGCATCACCAACCGAGCGGACGTCCCGGCGCGAGACGGCCTCGCGAGCAGGGGCGCGCTCGTGCTCCAGGCGCTCGGCGAACGCGACGCGCGCAAAGCGGCGCAGCGCCTCTCCCGCACCGACGGCCGCGCCTACAACGGCTTCCGCCTGGTCATCGCCGACCGCGAAGACACCTTCCTCGTCTCCGGCGACGGCATGGGCGTCCGCCTCGACCCGCTCGGCAGCGGGCTGCACGTCGTGACGAACCTCGGGTTCGGTCCCGACAGCTGCGCCCGGGCCGCGAACGCCGCCGTCGCCTACCGCCGGCACGCGCGCCACTGCCCGCCGACGCCGGCCGCGCTCGGCGCCATGCTCGGCGTCCACGGCTCCTCGCCGCTCGACGGCACCTGCGTGCACATGCCGGAACGCGGCTACGGCACGCGCTCGTCGACCATCGTCAGGATGGACGACCGCGGCGCGCGCTTCGGGATGTGGCACCGCGAAGGCCCGGCTTGCGGCGGACCGTTCGGCAGGCCGAACTATCTCAAGATCTCGGGATGACCGGGATCTTTTTTTTGCTTCACCGGAGGAAAAAGACCAGAGAGCGGAGGGAGAACAGA
>Ga0310810_10010369_pt1 | contig 10845 bp, 6 predicted proteins | sample NCmetagenome_FD_207641 | JGI IMG/M metagenome (GOLD analysis project Ga0310810, IMG submission 207641) | Soil microbial communities from experimental microcosm in Duke University, North Carolina, United States - NC | ecosystem: Engineered > Artificial ecosystem > Soil microcosm > Unclassified ... | reverse complement strand
ATCGGGCAGGAAGTTGTTGCCCTGGCCGAGGCTGTCGTATTGCGGCGCCGCGTGAACGAAACGCATGCCGTAGTCGAGTGTGAGCCGGTTATTCACCTTCCAGTTGTCCTGGACGTAGGCTTCGCGGTTGTCGTAGACGAAATCCCCTTCGACGTAATTCGACGCCTGCTGGAACGAACTGAACGATCCGATCGCGGCGTTCGCAAAACCGAACGACGTGTCGAACGCGTTGGTGCCAACCGTGTCCTGCTGGAAGTTCAGGTTGCCGAACGAATCACTGCCGGTCGCCTGCTCTGCCTTGAAGCTGTGGGTGTTGAAGAACCCGGCTTTCATCGTGTGGCGTCCCTTGACCTTGGTCACGCTGACCGAGAAGTCCTGAGTCGCGTTCACGTTGAAGTACGACGGGAATGGAATATCTGGAGGATTACCGCTCACGCGGTTGCCAAAGCGGAAAATCGGCAGGCTCAAGAAGTTGCCGTTGTTCCACGCCGGCGGCGCCGGACTCATTCCGTCGAGCGCTTCCTTGGCGTAGTAGTCGGGATTCAACTGGTTCGCATTCGGGAAGAGCATCGGCAGGCCAGCCAGGCCGATGTTGTTCCGGTACGAATTCTGGTTCATCGGGATGGCGTTCCGGCAGAACGACGGACCGGTACCCGTTTGAGCTAACGCGCATCCGGCAAGCTCGTTGCGGCTGCGGCCGTACGTCGCCTCGAGGAACGTCGTGTTGTTCAGGTTGTAGTTCCCTGAAAAGACCAGATTGCTGATCACCGGCCGCTGCATCTGCGTATCGTTGAAGCCGGGAAGCAGTCCAAGGATCTGGTCCCGCCGCTGCTGCCATCCCGAATACTTCACCGTCGCGCGCAGTTTCTGCGTCGGCTGGTAGTCCGCGCGTATGGCCGGCTGCCAGCTGAGAATGCTCTGGTTGGGTCGGGTGACTTCGTAGTTGAAGTTGATGCCGGGTCCACCCGCGTTCGGCATTGGATACTGCTTGAGGATGTTCAGGCCGACCGAGTACAGGCGGTCCGCCGGAATCTTGCCGAGCACGCCGCCATCCTTGAAGCAGGCGGTCGTATCAGCCGCGGTGCAGTTGCCAGCAATCAGCGGGTCCTTGATGAACGGATAGGGCGCGCCGTTCTGATCGAGCGTCTGCGAGAAATCTCCACCGCGCTCGAGCGCGGTCGGAAAACGCCAGCGCTGGACGTCGTTACCGGCCTCGCGAGGTGAGAACTCCTGGCTGTAGAAGAAAAACAACTTGTTGTTGCCGCCAGGCTTTCCGATTGGACCGCCGATGGAGTACCCCTGATCCTTTTCCTTCAGGACGGCCTTCGGGTTGCCATTCTTCTTGTTGACGACCGAGTTGCCCCACCAGTCGGAATCGCGCTGGACGCGATACACCGATCCGCGGAACCGGTTCGTGCCGCTCTTGGTGACCGCCGTGATCTGGAGGCCGCTCGACCGGCCGTATTTCGCCTGATAGACCGAGGTGAGCACCTTCACTTCCGCGATTGATTCGACGTTCATCTGGAGCAGCGGACGATTGCTGCCCGTGTCCATGACGCCGACGCCGTCCATCATGATGTTGGTGTCGCCGCCGCCGCCGATACGTGCCGGGTCGCCAGTCGTCGTGACGCCGGGTGCCAATGAAGCGAGTGCCGTAAAACTACGGTTTGCGATAGGAAGATTCTCGACGGTGCTCGTGGGAATCGTGAACGAGCGCTCGCCGCTGTTTGACTGGACGACGGGAGATTCGGCTTTGACGACGACGGTATCGGTCAATCCTCCGACTTCGATCGCGATCGCACCAAGCGACAGGCGGTCGCCAGGGCTCACGGCGACGCCCGACCGCTTCGATGTCTTGAACCCGGTCATGCTGACCTGAAGGGTGTACCGATCGGCGGGGACGTTGACGAACGTGAAGTCCCCGTTCTCATTGGTAAACACGTCCGACAACTGCGTGCCGCGTGTTTCGCTGACGAGCGCGACGGCTGCGCCGGGAATGACTGCGCCCTGCGCATCCTTGACCGTACCGAAGACCGTTCCGGTCGTGATCTGGGCGGCTGCGGGCAGCGCTGAGAGCGCGAGTGCTGCAAGCATCGCCATACTTCTCACTGCCGTTCTCACCATCCTGCACTTTCCGCCTGAAAGGTGGGGAACACATACACGGGGGGCTGGCGCCTGACGGCAAATGCTTGGCTGCAGGCGTTTTGCTGGCCGTATACGGTGTATGGGTGGCAATAATTTCAGCGATTGCCATGAAATTGTCAAACGGACGAGGCAACGGTATGATGGCGCCCGCCGGAGAGCGCCTGTATGCCGAACATCTACGAAGTCGCTAAACGGGCGGGGGTCTCCACCGCCACCGTTTCGCGAGTCTTGAGCCGGCCGCAGGTCGTGTCGCCGGAGACGCGCCGTCGTGTGCTGCACGCCGTGAAAATCATGGCGTATGCGCCAAATTCAGCCGCCAAGAATCTGCGAACGCTGCGGTCAGGCAAGCTTCTGGTCACCGTCCCCGACATCTCGAATCCCTTCTTTTCGCTGATTCTGCAGGGCATCGAGGACGCGGCGCAGCGCGAAGGGCATGCCGTGCTCTTTGGCGATACCCAGCACGACGAGAAACGCGAAGAGCGCTACGCGCTGATGCTGCAGCGGAAGGAAGCCGACGGCCTGATCTTTCTCGGGCACCGCTTGCCCAAGTCGGCCGGCGATCTGGTTCGGTCAATGGCCCCGGCGTGCGCACCGGTCGTCAACGGTTGCGAATTCAATCCGCGGCTGCGCATCCCCAGCGTGCACATCGACAACGACGCCGCGGCATCCGAGGCGATGGACCATCTGTACAGTCTCGGCCATCGCCGCATCGGCATCGTCACCGGGCCGCTGGTAAGCCCGCTCAGCCGGGATCGTCTTCGGGGCGCGACGACGCGCGCGCGGGCGGAAGGAGCCGAACAGGATTTCGTGATCATGCATGGCGACTTCTCGATCGAATCGGGATCGATTGCCGCCGAGCGGCTGCTGTCGCGACACGACCGGCCGACCGCCGTGTTCTGCTTCAACGACGAAATGGCGCTCGGGGTCGTGAACGTCGCCCGTGAGTGGGGCCTGCGGGTGCCGGATGATCTGTCAGTGATTGGATTCGACGACATCCGCTTCTCGCGGCACATGGATCCACCGCTGACGACCATCGCGCAGCCCATGCGCGAGATCGGCGAAGGCACCGTACGGCTGCTGCTGGATATCCTGAGCGGGAAGACAATCGTGCCAACGTCGGTGACGCTGCCGCACAAGCTGATCGTGCGGAAGAGCACGAGCATTGTCAGTTGTTGACAGGTTAGGGATTTCGCAATCGAATCGGAGCCCGCACTGTCAGTCCCGAACGCTTGACCGACACCGAGAGTTTCTCGTTGTCCTTCGGGCGATCGGGCCGCGAGAACGAGATCGCGTATTGGTTCCTCAGGGCCTCGGCCAGCTCCTGCAGTCCAGAGGTGATGCCGGCTGAGGCGACGATTTCCTCGCGCTTCCCGCCGGACTGTTTCGGCCCGTCGCCAAGCACCTCGTTGAGGTTCATGTTTTCTTCCAGCAGCGCGCCTGGCCGGGACACCGGAGCAGTCGGGCGAAGGGCCGAGCTGCTGGTCGCAATCACATGCAGCGCGGCGCCGCTCTTCTGCAATTCCTCGAGCACATGATGGGCGGGCAGCGTGCTGTGCTCTTCGCCGCCCACCGTGAGAACCACGATGATTGGCCTGGCCGCGCGTCGCTTCTGAAAGTCCTTTGCCGTTTCGAAGATGCCTTCGAGGAGCTGGCCGCCGTCGTTCGTACCCGGGCGCGCGGTGAGATGACCGATGGCCGACGTAAGCTGATCGACGTTGGTGGTGTAATCGACGATTTTCAGGTTCTGGCCGGTCACCGTCGTCACCGCAAATTCGGCACGGCCCTGCAGCCGTTCGATGAACTTCGCCACGCCGTAGCGAAAGATGCCGGTGCCGTTGTCGTCGACGAGCAACGCAATGCGAAGCGGGATGCTGGTCATCCCGGCTCTCACGACCTCGCGATCCTTGCCCCCTTCCTTGATGACGAAGTCAGGGGCCGTGAGATCGGTGACCGGAGCGCCGGCGTTGTTGAGGACGGTGACATAGATCGTGCGCGTCAGGTCGTCGCGACGGGAGTCCTGGCCGACGTGCGGAACGGTGGCGGCCAGGCTGGCCGGCAAGAGAAGGCCCAACAGAGAAAACGCACGCAGGTAACGCATGCTTGTTGGCCCGCCTTCGCTCGGCGACGCGAGCGTCGGCGCAGCAGGCCCTCCTCTCCAGGTCCGATTCTACCGCTTTGACGCCGTGAGACGCTCGCCGTGCTCGTCGACCGCCAGAGGTGGCGGCTCATGCGCGACGAGGTATTCGAACTGGCGCCGGAACTCGTCTTCCGAAAGGTGTGCGGTCTTGGCCAGGAGGGCGACCTCCTGCGGATGCTCGAGGTCGTCGCGCCGCAGCCGGATCATGTACCGGCGCGCGATCGCGTAGCGGGTCGAACTGATGTCGACCATTCGCACCTTGGTGCGGCCGGTTTGGGCATCGATCATTTCCGAGAACGGAATCGGGATGAAGTGCCCGCCCTGCATGGAAATCATCGCGGCGTTCCCGCCGGCGACGAGGTATTTGGCGGCGCAGTAGCCCAGGTCGCGCGTGTACTCCATGTCGAACGGAATCGGATCGGCACAGCGCAGCTCGTAGCCGATGTTTTTCTCGGAAATTGTCGTCTTGATGCCCAGGCCACGCAGCCGCTCGCTGACCTTGGATTTCAACATTTCACCGAGGTTCACTTCCGCGAGCCGCACGTGTCCATGCGCATCGCGCTCCACGTCCTTGAGATCCGCGAGATCGTCCGGCGAGATATCGAGCGCCACGCCTTCCGCGATCACCGCGACGCCGTCGCGCCGCCCCTCGGCCAGCCGCTTGATGATGCTGGCCGTGAGCGTGTCGACGATCTCTTTCAAGCGAATTGGCGGAGCGAATTCCTCGCCGATCAACGTGACCGTCGCGCCAGCGGCCTTGCCGATTCCAAGTGCCAGATGTCCCGCCTTGCGCCCCATCGCGATCACGAAGTACCACCGCGACGTCGTTTTCGCGTCCACCATCAGGTTCTTGACGATGTCGACGCCGTAGTGGCGCGCCGACTGGAAGCCGAAGGTGTCGATGTGCGGCGGCAGATCGAGGTCGTTGTCGATCGTCTTCGGCACGTGGACGACGCGGATCCGCCCGGCGGCGTGCTGCTCGAGCTTCATCGCGGAGAAGGCGGTGTCGTCGCCGCCAATGGTGATGAGCTGCGACACGTTCAACTTCACGAGCGCGTTGACGGTGTTCTCCAGCAGCTGTGTGTCTTTCGTGGGATTGGCGCGCGCGATGCCGAGATAGGACCCGCCGCGAAAGTGAATCCGGCTGACCGCTTCGATCGACAGCGGGGTCACATGATCGGCGTCTCCCTGCATCAGCCATTCGAAGCCATCGCGGACGCCGATCACGTCGATGCCCTCAAGCGCCGCCCGAATCGTCGCGGCGTGAGATGTAAACGATTGCAAATCCGCGCAGGGTGTTTGGACATTATACCGCCGCGGTCCGCCTGGTCAGTCCGCGGCGGGAGTCGAAGTCGCTCCCAGCTTCCAGCTCCCAGCTCCCCGCCCAGCACGCGGTTCCGGATCCCGCATCGCGAGTCCCGACGTCGAACTGAAAACGAGCTGGAAGCTGGAAGCGGGGAGTTGGAAGCTAACTCCGATACGCTTCTCGCCCGATCCCCTGAACCGGGATGTTCTGCGCCGCGAGCACCTCGTGCTGCAGCGCGTACATGCACGCCGCGGCCTCGTCGATGTGCCGCACGAACGCGATCGACCCCTGCAGGATCGGCTTGACGCGCTCCTTGTCCTGGATGCGTGCCTTCGGATACTCGTGCTCGACGACCAGGTGCGTGTTGGCGACGTCGAGTTTCAGCAGCTCGCGGGCGGCGAGCTGATGGTCGAGCCAGTCAACCGTGCGGTTCTGGAGATAGGCCAGCGGATCGTGGCGGGCGGTGCCGGGAAGCTCGTGCTCCGCGAGCACGATCTGTTTCTTCCACGCGTTCAGCTGATCGACCGGGTTGTCGGAGGCCTTGGCCCCTTTCCAGTCGCCGCGCTCCATCGTCTGGCCGCCGCTGCCCCACGCCGACCAGCCTTTCGCATCGACGACCTGGCCTTTGACGTGGAAGCCGCCAATCAGGAAGTTGTAGCCGGTATCTTTCAGGTACTGAAAGATCGACCGCGTGTCCTGGTTCATCAGGATGGCGTGTGACGGGTCGTAGTGAATGCGGAACTGATCGCCAACGCCGTGTTTCTCGCAGATTTTATGCAGCGCGATCCAGGCGCCCGGCGTGTAGGCGATGTTGTTGTGCCAGTTGTCCAGCGTGGTCCAGCCCGGCATCGGGCACTGCTCGACGCGATACGTCAGGCCGCGCGACTTCGCTTCCTTCAGCAGCGGCACGAACTGTTCCTCGAAGTCGACCAGGTTCTGATCCATGCTGTGCTTCTGGTTGCGGCCCACGAAGCCGCAGACCGCGTCGACGCCAAGGAGCACGGCGGCATCGAACGCGCGCATCATGAACTCGTACTTCTTCTTCCGGATGCCGGCGTCGTCGTGCAGCATGTTGTCGAAGTAGCCGACCTCGGAAATCCCAATCTTTGCCGAGTCGAGCGCGGCGCGGACACGCGTCGCGCGATTCTTGTCGAACGGCTTGCGGAGATCGAGCGTGTTCGCCACCGGATCCAGCATCGCTTCCGGCGGAACATCCGTTTCCGTCGGATGCAGCGCGGCCGACAGCTGGATGTAGCTCGCGCCCAGATCCTTGGCGAACGCCACCCACTCCTCGATCGCTTTGTCGGGATCCGGATCCCGCACTTCTCGAGGCGTCAATTCCTGGAGCGCCGCGGTGAGGACGCCCACTTTCATGAACTTCGGCTCGAACGCTTTGATGCTCATAGCGGATACTGAGTCCTTTGTAACTTTTCAGGCTCTGTCTGCATTACTCACTGCTCGCGGGGCGTCGCCTCCGCCAAGGCTTCGGCGGAGCCGCAGGCGTTTTCGCTTTTCACTTCTAACTTTTGACTTCTAACTTCTAACTTTTAACTTTCAGTACTGCACCTTCGTCCACACGCTGCCCTTGGATGCGCTCTGCAGGATGGCTTCAACGATACAGTTGGCGCGGTAGCCGTCCTCGAAGGTGGCGAACGCCGGTGGATGCTGATCGGTCGGCTTCTTCCCTTCGGCGATGAAGCCGTAGATATCGCGCATCAGGTTGGAAAATGCGTCCGCCCAGGATTCCTGGTGACCGCCGGGCAGATGGGCGTATCGCCGCGCGACGTCATCAATCAGCGACGGATCCTTCTGCAGGATTTCGTTCGGCCTGTCGCGGTGACCAATCAGCAGTTCGTTCTGATGCTCCTGGCGCCACTTGAGGGCGGCTTTCGATCCACAAATCTCGATTTCGAGATCGTTCTTGTGTCCGGCGCAGACCTGGCCGACGGAGAAGCAGCCTTTCGCGCCGTTGTCGAACTTCAGCAGCACGGACGCCAGATCCTCGACCTTGATATCGACCTCTTCCGTCTTCTGGTTCGCGTCGGCAGCCGCAAACGCTTCGCGCGAGCCGATCGGTTTCTTGCGCTTCGGGATCACGGTGGTAATGTCGCCGAGGACGTGGGTGATGCGGAGGCCGCTCATATGCTGAGCCAGATCGCACCAGTGCGATCCAATGTCGCCGAGCGCAGACGACGCGCCCCCCTTGTCGGGCTCGAGCCTCCACGAGTAGTCGGTGTCTTTCAACAGCCAGTCCTGCAGATATTGACCGACGAGAAAATGTGGCTTGCCGATGTCGCCTTTCGCGATCGCGCTTCTGGCCTGCTGGACGAGCGGGTTGCCGCGATAGTTGAACGTGACCGCGTGGACGATGCCCGCCTTCGTCGCCTGGTCGAGCAGCTGCTTCGCCTCCGCTGCCGTCATCGCCAGCGGCTTGTCCGACACCACGTGCTTGCCCTTCGCGATGGCGGCGGCATTCACGGGGTAATGCAGGTAGTTCGGCGTCGCGTTGTGCACGACCTGGATATCGGGATCGTTCAGCAGCGCGTCATAACTGCCGTAGGCTTTGCGCGCACCGAGCGCCTCGGCCTTTTTGTCAGCCGAAGCCTGACTGCTGCCTGCCACGGCAACGACATCCACGAAGCCGAGACGCCGAACGGCGTCGACGTGATGCGGGCCGACGAAGCCGGCGCCGACGATTCCCATACCGATCCGTTTCACGATCAAGCCTCCGGAGAAAAAAGACCGCGCGATCGAAAAGCATACTCTGAAGATAACGGAGTTCACAACGAAGGAACGAAGTCAACGGAGACGAACGAAGAAGAACGCCTTTTGTAGCGAAAACGAAGACTGTTTCCTTGTTAAAGGGTCTTCTCCGTTCGTCCTCGTCCTCTTCGTTTCTTCGTTGTGAATCTTCTCCGCTACCTCGGTCCCCTCCGAAGACGCGCCCGTGATAACCTCCCAAGGCTATGCCTGATTACTCTCCGCGTCCCGAACACAAGTTTTCCTTTGGCCTCTGGACCGTGGGCAACCGCGGACGCGATCCGTTCGGCGAAGCGGTTCGACCGACGCTCTCGCCCGTCGATGCCGTCGCGATGCTCGGAGAGGTCGGCGCCTGGGGCGTCAACTTTCACGACAACGATCTCGTTCCCATCGACGCCACTCCGCACGAACGCGATCGCATCGTGTCGGCCTTCAAGCAGGCCTGTCAGCAGCATCATGTCGTCGTGCCGATGGCGACCGTCAATCTCTTCTTCGATCCGGTCTTTCGCGACGGCGCATTCACGGCCAACGACCCGCGGGTACGCGCGTACGCGGTGCAAAAGACGATGCGGGCGATGGATCTTGGCGCCGAGTTGGGCGCGAAGATCTTCGTGCTGTGGGGGGGACGCGAGGGGACGGAAACCGATGCCTGTCGCCGGCCTGATGAAGCGGTCAAGCGCCTGCGCGAAGCGATCGACTATCTGTGCGAGTACTCGATCGACCGGAAGTATGGATACCGGTTTGCGCTGGAGGCGAAGCCCAACGAGCCGCGCGGCGACATCTACATGGCGACGACCGGCAACTACCTCGGTCTGATTCCGACGCTCGCCCATCCGGAACTGGTCGGCGTGAACCCCGAAGTCGCACACGAAACGATGGCCGGCCTCAACTTCCTCCACGCCGTGGCGCAAGCGTGGGAAGCGGGCAAGCTCTTTCACATCGATCTCAACGATCAGGCGCCCGGCCGCTACGATCAGGACTTCCGGTTCGGCGCCGCCAACATCAAGGCCTGCTTCGGGCTGGTGAAGTTCCTCGAAGACGTCAAGTACGACGGCCCGCGCCACTTCGATGCGCACGCCTATCGCACCGAGGACTATGAGGGTGTCAAGGACTTCGCACGCGGCTGCATGCGGACGTATCTCATCCTCAAGGAGCGGGCTGAACGCTGGAACGCCGACACGGAAATCCAGTCGCTCGTACAGGAGGCGTCCGCCGGGAAGACACCGTCAGTGGGTAAATATTCGGCCAGCGGCCGTGACACGCTGCTCGCCGAGAACATCGATCGCGTCGCGCTCGCCAGCCGCGGTCTCGGCTACGAGAAGCTGGATCAGCTCACGATGGAAGTGTTGTTGGGCGTTCGGTGAGATTGCTGACTGTCGATTGCTGATTGTTGTGACGGGTTTTCAATCAGCAATCGACAATCACAAATCACCAATCGTCGCTACTCCAGCATCGCGGCGAACTCGGCAAGCCGCGAGGCCGGATCCGCTCCGTTGCCGACCGCATGCGCCTCGCACGCCGCGTACACGTCGATTAGCTCGCGATAGATCGCATGACGCGTCGGGTCAGGCCGCAGCGCGCTCTCCGCGATCGGCTCGACGAAGCCGTCGATCGCTTCGTCCCATGACAGATCGGTCCCATCCGCGACCACTGCGCCGTGAAACGCGCCCAGCGCGGCGCCAAGCGCGGCCGAGTTGCCCACCTGAAGCTGATAGACGACGGCGCCGAATACGTCGGCCATCACCTGGAGGATGTCGCGATTCGCCGCTGCGCCGCCGGTCGCGTGAATCGTGTCAACGGTGACGTTCATCCACCGGGAGTGCAGCGCCATCGCCATCTGCTGCGCTTCGACGACGGCGCGGACGTTGCCGTCGGCGTCACCGGGATCCAGGCCGTAGCGGCGGATGCCCGGCGTCAGTACTGTCGGCGTGATTTCCGGCTCGAGCCACGGCAGCATGATGCGTCCGCCGTTGCCGGCAGGCGTGCGGCGAAGGCTCTCTGAAAACGTCGGCCACGACAGCCTGAATCGATCGCGGATGTGCTCACGTGCGAGCGAGCCGTTCTTGAAACAGGTCAGCCCCATGTAATCGCCGGTCGGCGCACCGAAGACGTGGCCGGTTCCCGTGGCATCAACACGCGGCTCACGCATCAGCCCGAACACCGTGTCGCTCGTGCCAAGCGAGATCGCCAGCCGCCCTTCGCGCACGAGGCCGACGCCGACAAGGCTGCAGGGATTGTCCCCTGACCACGCGATGACCTGTGCCGGCGGCAGACCGAACCGCTCCTGCCAGTATCGAGAGAGCGTTCCCACGACCGTAGCCGCGCGGGCCACCGGTGGCAGCTTCGACGCAAGGTCGGGTGCGGTCGCGGCGACCGCAGGTGTCCACCATCCACACGACCCGAGATCCATCAGGTTCATGCCGGAACCGTCACCCGGATCCAGCGGCGCGTGCTGGCCGATCAACAGGGAGGCCAGAAATGAGCTGACCAGATGGAT
>Ga0310810_10010365_pt1 | contig 10849 bp, 5 predicted proteins | sample NCmetagenome_FD_207641 | JGI IMG/M metagenome (GOLD analysis project Ga0310810, IMG submission 207641) | Soil microbial communities from experimental microcosm in Duke University, North Carolina, United States - NC | ecosystem: Engineered > Artificial ecosystem > Soil microcosm > Unclassified ... | reverse complement strand
CGCATCGACGCCGACCTCGGCCTGCTGCCAGGCATCGCGCGGGAGTGAGATCCCATGCAACCAGAACACGGTCTGGACGAAACCGGAACAGTCCGCGCCCCACGGTGACACGCCGCCCCACTGATAGGGAGCACCCGCGAACCGGATGACGGCCGTTTCCGCGATGCGGGCGGCGTCGCGCGGGAAGACGTTAGGCATCGCGCGTTCGTCGACCGCATCGCCACTCGACACCGCGTCGGCACGCGTAACCCACGCCCCGAGCGGCAGCGGCCGGAGTCGTCCCGCATCATCGGAAACGGTGCAGCCTAACGACAGTCGACGTCCCGGCAACGCTTCCGTCGTGCCCGCGACGTCGAGATAGCCGCGATGCATCCACCCCTCGTAGCCGTCCGCACCGCGCACGCGAAGCCAGTCGCCATCGACGTGCAGCACGTCCACCAGGTGACCGCCGAGACGCTGCGAGATCTGGACGCTCGAGACGCGAGCCTCGGCATGCATCGGCGCCACGGCCGCGCGAACGATGGCGGTTCCGCTCACGACGACGTCTCGGTTCCGGCGAGCCCCGGGATGCCGTCTCGTCCGACGGCGAGCCGAACGGCTCGTTCGACCGCTTGCTCGAGCGCCGCGACAGCGAGTCCTTCGACCTGCGGCGCGGGCGCTGCTGGCCCTTCGAGGGGACAGACAGCGAAGATCACGTCGCCGTCGAAGCTCGTGCCGGTTGGCGTGATGCGACGAAAGAGCGCGGCGGAGCTGGCCTGTGCGAGTTGCGACAGCTCCACGCGTGCGAGCGACACGTTCGTTGCCACCACCGCGATCGTCGTGTTCTGCATCGTCGCGTCGTTGAACTTGCGTCGCCCACCACCGCGCGCGATGAGACTCGCGCCATCCACGAACCGCCCGTCATCGCCGCGAGCCCCCGCGATGATGGCGCCCGTCGCATCGCGCACGTCGCCGAGGGCGTTCACGACGGCGACGGCCGCGGTCATGACTTCGCCGGATCGCGCAGTCCCAATGCCCACACCGCCCTTCATCGCGCCGCCCACGCCGCCGGCCTTTCCGACCGTGGCGCCCGTGCCCGCACCGACGCTTCCTTCCGCGATCCCAACCGACGCAGCGGACTCGCACGCGTCGTACGCCATCGCCGCCGTGGGTCGCGCCGCAAAGCTGCCTAACGGGGCGAGATCGAAGATCACCGCACCGGGAATGATCGGCACGGTCCCGCCATTCACCGGGTGACCGCGACCGCGCTCCTCCATCCAGCGCATCGCTCCGGCGGCGGCATCCAGCCCGTAGGCAGAGCCGCCCGTCAGCAGAATGGCGTCGATCCCATCGACGAGGTGGAACGGCGACGCCGCGTGCAGCTCACGCGTCCCGGTCGCCCGGCCGATCACGACCGCAGCGCAGCGAAACGGCCGGTCCACCCCGCGAACAATCGTTAGGCCGGTCGCTCCTTCCCGATTCGTCGCGTGCCCGACGGCGAGCCCGAGATCGGAAAGATCCTGGCTCACGGCCTGGTCACGCCGTACTGCTGGGTGCCTTGCCGGGCGTCCCGCTCGAGCGACGCTCGCAATCGGCGCAGAGCACGACACCGCGCATGTTGCACATGTTGCACACGAAGCGCCCGCAATCCGAGCAGGGATAGCCCTCGGATGCGCGCTCCTCCTTTCCGCACGCGCGGCACACCATCGCGTCTCGTTCGCGCAATTCAGTCATGTCGTTCTCCTCGGCTCTACACCGCTCAGCGCGAGCGGGGATTGAGCCCGTACTCCTTCACTTTCTTGATGAGCGTCGCGCGCGAGATGCCGAGCTCGCGCGCCGCATGCGTTCGATTCCCGTGATTCGCTCTGAGCGAGCGCTCGATGTGCGCTCGCTCGACTTCGTCGAGGGTCTGTGGCACATGGTGATCGGTATTCGGCGTCGACAGATCACGAACTTCCGCCGGCAGGTGACGCAAACCGATGCGCTCTTCGCCCCGTCCGACGATCATCGCGCGCTCGAGCACGTTGCGAAGCTCCCGAATGTTACCCGGCCACGCGTGGCGCAGAAGACGGTCGAGCGCGTCGTCGCTGATCGCATGCGGCGCCGCCGGCAGATGCGATCGCAGGTCCTCGACGATGCGGCCGATCAGTTCCGCGAGATCCTCGCGCGAGCGCGCGCGAAGCGGCGGAAGGTGCAGCGGCATGACGCTCAGCCGGTAGTACAGATCTTCTCGGAAACGGCCGTCGTTCACTTCGGTGACGAGATCGCGATTCGTTGCCGCGATGATTCGCACGTCGGCTGAGATCTCTCGCGTACCGTCGACGCGGCGGAAGCCCTTGCCCTCGAACACGCGCAGCAGCCGCGCTTGCAGATGCACTCCCACTTCGCCGATCTCGTCGAGGAACAGCGTGCCGCCGTCCGCTACCTCGAACAGCCCGGCGCGTGGCACCGGACCGTCGCCGTTCGCGCCCGCGTCCTGGCCGAAGAGCGCCACTTCCAATGCTTCCGGTGTGAGTGCCGCGCAATTCACCTCGACGAACGCTTCCGATTTCCGAGGGCTGTGCGCGTGAATCAACTCGGCCACGCGCCCCTTCCCCGATCCGCTCTCGCCGAGCAGCAGCACCGTCGTACGATCGCTCGCCGCGAGCAGCTCGACCTGTGCGGCGAGATCACGCATCACGCTCGAGCTGCCGAGCGCGAACGATCCGCCCGCGGCGCCTCGGCGCTCGCTCAGATACTGATTGAGCTGGCGAAGGCGCACCTTCTCGAATGCTCGCTCGGCCGCGACAGCGAGGTGCGCGAGCTCCACCGGTTTCGTCAGGAAGTTCTCGGCTCCGCTCTGAAGTGCCTGGACAGCGAGCGGAATGTCGCCGTGACCGCTGATCATGATCACGACCGGCGAGTGCTCGCGAATGCGAGCGTACACGTCGAATCCCGTCATGTCCGGCAATCGCAGATCGAGGAGCACGAGGTCCGGGCGCGACGACTCGTACGCCGCGATGCCATCCTCGCCGGTATACGCGCACGTCACCGTGTGGTGGCCGTGTCGTTCGAAAAAGGCGGCGAACGCGTCGGCCACTGGCCGTTCGTCGTCGACGATGAGGACCGAGGCCATCAGGCTGAGCCTTGGTCGAGGACCACGCGCGTGAGCTCGTCGAACGTGAACGGCTTCATCACGCTCGCGCGGCCACTGGCCTCGATGAATTGCTGAGTCGAAGGGCTCTGCACGTCACCAGTGAGGAAGATGACCCGCGACGCATGCACCGGATCGTGCTCGACCAGCTCACGATAGATGGCGTCGCCGCTCGTGTCCGGCATGCGCAGGTCGAGCAGCAGCGCGTCGTAGCGGCGACTCTCGAGCAACGCGTGTGCCTCGGCGCCGGTGCCGGCGGCGTCGACCGAGTGCCCCAGCCCGGCAAAGTACCTAACGATGGCCGACCGGATCGCTGGTTCGTCGTCCACGACGAGCACGTTGAGCGCGCGAGCGCCTGACGCCGTCAACTCGGGTTGGCTGTCTGCTCCGGAGTCGGCGCCCGGCGGCGCGACGACGGGCAAGTCGATGATGAACGACGCACCCTGGCCCGTCGACTCGACGCGAATGGAGCCGCCGTGTTCGCGAACGATTCCGTCGGACACCGACAGGCCGAGCCCCGTACCCTTCCCGACCCCCTTGGTCGTGTAGAACGGATTGAACACGCGATCGATCTCGGCCGCCGCGATCCCCGGACCCGAGTCGCTCACCCTAACGATGAGACGGCCATTGCGACTGTCGGTGGCCACCGTGATCCGCTTCTCGCCGTTCCAGTCGCGCAGCGCCTGCTCGGCGTTACCGACGAGGTTGAGCAGAACCTGTTGCAGCTGAAACGGGTCGGCCCAGATCGGCGGCAGCGATGGGGCGAGCCGCTCCTCGAGCTCCACACCATCGACGGCGAGTGCATAACGACGCATGTCGAGCACGCTCGTGACGACGTCGTTCACGAAGGTCGTCGTGCGCTGGGGCGGATGTTGTCGCGCGAACGTCAGCAGGTTCGAGACGATCTTCGCGGCGCGCTTCGCCTCGGTGTGGATGGTGCCGAGCGCCTCTTCGCGGCCGGCGTCGTCGTCGCGCATCGACAGCACGAGCTGCGAATATGCCATCACGCTCGCCAGCGGGTTGTTCAGCTCGTGCGCGACGCCACTCACGAGTTGGCCGATCGCGGCGAGCTTCTCCTGCTGTACGAGCTGTTCGACGAGCAGCTTTTCCTCGCCTACATCGCGGACGACACCAAGCACGCCCGACACGGTCTGACCGTCGGCCACCGGTGATGCCAGCATGGCGGCCGGCCGCGCGACACCGTTCGAGTCGAGATAGCGAAGCTCCCACCGTTGCCGCTTGCCGCTGAGCGCATCGGAGAACACGAGCTGCAGCGCGTCGATGTCGCGGGGATCGATCACGGCCGAGAAGTGCGCGCCGAGCAGGTCCGCGCGCGACCGACCCGTCGCAATTTCGAGCGCGCGATTCACCGATGTGAATCGCCCGTCGCGGTCGACGGTGAAGATCGCGTCGGATGCCGACTCCAGAAGGTCCGCATAACGCGCCTCGGAGCGCGCGAGCGCGACCGCACGCTCGCGGTCTTCGCTCGCCCGTTGGGCAACAGCGTCGCGGGCACGCCGTTCATCGGTCACGTCGCGTAACGCCGTGACGATGCCGATGACGCGTTTGACATCGCGGAGCGCCGCCTGACTGATCGACACGTGACGACGCTCGCCATCCGCACGCACGACGACGGCGTCGTAGCGACGTGCCTCGCCGCCGAGCGTTGCCGTGATGTGACTCTCGACGTCGTCGACCAGCTCGGGCGCGACGAGCGCGGACAGTGGCGTACCGATGACATCGCCGCGCCCCGAGAACAACTCTGCCGCGGCCGGATTCGCGAACGACACACGGCGCTCGTGATCGAGCACGAGGATCGCGTCGTTCGCCGTCTCGAGCACCAGACGATTACGTTCGGCGAGCGCGTGCGCCGAGGTCACGTCGTCGAACGTGACGACGGCGCCGCCATTCGGATGCGGCGACGCGACGATGTCGAACAAGAGCCCGCGCACCGAGGAGCGCATGGTCGCGCGTCCGAGCACGCCATCCTGCAGCGCTTTCCAGAGCGGGCAGCCATCGCCGATGACCCGGGTCTCGCCCAACACGGCTTCGTAGAACTGACGCCCAACGAGCTCGCGATGCGTCTCGAAATGGCCGAGCTGCAGCGCGCGCGAGTTGTAGCGGATGATTCGTCCGTCGTCGTCGACGACCGCCATGCCCGTCGGGATGGCATTGAATGCGACGGTCCACTCGCGGGTCGACTCCGCCAGTTCCTCGTAGAGGCGCGCGTTCACGATCGCGACGGCAACGTGGTCGGCAAGTCGCTGCAGCACGCGCGCGTCAGCGTCCTCGAATCGTTCCTTCCGGTTGAACACCGTCAGCGCGCCGATCGCGCCGCGGGCGGTCGAGAGCGGAACGGCGATCATGTTACGGATGCGGACCAGACGCTGCGCCTGTTTGCTGGCGTCGGGATCGTTAGGCGCGTCGTTCGAGATGACCGGCGCCTGGTCGCGCACGGCGCGGCCAGTGATGCTGGAGCGCACGGGCAGGACGATTCCGGCGAGCACGTCACCGGTTCCACCAGCAGCGACGACGTGGACGTAGTCGTCGCGACGAAGCGCGACGCACGCACCTTCCGCGCCGAGCAGTGACATCGCGTGCCGCATGATGAGCCGCATGACTTCGCCCATCCGCAGCGACTCGCTCACCGCGCGCGCGACGTCGGCGAGCGCCTCGGTCTGGCGCCGGTCACGCTGACTCTCGTCATAGAGGCGCGCGTTGCTGAGCGCACTCGCGGCCTGCGATCCCATCGTGAGCAGGAGGTCGGCATCGTCGTCCGCGAACGCATCGCGACGCGTGCTCGCGACGGCGAGCACCGCGACGAGGTTCAGCCCCACCCGCAGCGGGACCGCGAGCAGTGAACCGACTGGCGTTCCCGTTCCGACGACGAGGGCGTCGGCACCAATGAGCTCGGATGCGGCAGGATGCGGCTCCGCGACGAGCACGGGCTGGCCCGTTCGCGCGACGCGCGCGATGACGCCGTCGCCGAGCGGGCCTTCGGGGAGCGGCAGCTCGATACCGCCGACGAGCCTAACGAGGGGCGTCACGGTCGCGCGCTCGAGGTCCGGATGCACGACGACGACGCTATCGCACGCAATGAGCTGTGACACCCCTCGTGCCACCTCGAGCGAGATCTCGCGCTCGTCGAGCGAACGCGCGAGCGCGGTCCCCACGAGCTGCAGCCGCTGCAGGCGCTCCGCCTGGCGCCCCGTCAACTCCGACAGCCGAACCTGCTCGATGTGATGCACCACCTGCTGCGCGAACAGCTCGATCGTGCGCAGTCGCGTGAGCGCGGTCGGGCCGTCGTCACCCGGATCGCCCAACACGAGCGTCGCAACCGGATGTCCCGCCAGCGTTCGCAGCGGAAGGACGTGCGTACCACCGGCGCCCCACTCCGCACCACCATGGCGCAGGTCGCTCAGCGCGAGCACCTCGTGCGGCTCCATGCCGACCGCAATGCACCGCGGGCCATCGTGGTCGCCTTCGCTGATGGCGATCCCGACACGCCCATAGCCGATCGAATGAATCGCGTGGACGAAGATGCGCAGCCGCTCATCGAGCGATGTCGCGCGCTCGACGTCGATCAGCGCAGCATGCAGTGCGAGATGGTGATCCCGGTCACGAAGGAGCGTGCGGATGCGCCCCGCCAACGCCGGCGGCAGCTGCTCCAGCAGCGCAACCTCTTCGGGCGACCACCGCTCATCGGCGGCGATCGGTGCAGAGTTCGTGGCCATGCGACCTTATTGTCCGTTGGCGCGACGCGCGACCCACACCATCAGGGGCGGCGCGGTATGAGGACATGTGCCGCGAGCGGCTCGACCAGCGCGTCGAATGGCGTCATTCCCACGAGATCTCCATCGGCCTGCACCGGCCTCGGCGGATCCGTCTCGATTCGGATGCTCCGGCCAGCTGTGTACAGCATGCAGGGATCCGTGCGGAAATCCTTACGCAGCATCCGCCAGGTCACGCGGACCGAATCCCTGAAGCCCTTCGGGGAGAAGACGCACAAGTCCAGCAATCCGTCATCTTGTCGGATGCCCGGACCGAGCGTGATCAAATTTCGAAACACTGCGCCGAAGTTGGCCAGCATGACCATGGTCGCCACTCGCTCATGCCGCTCCCCATCGACCGTGGCCGTCACCTTGAAGCGGTCCTGACGGAGCGCGGCGCGCGCACCGGTCCAGAAGTACGCGAGCACACCCAATCGGCCCTTCAACACCGGCGTCGTCGTCTCGACCATCGTGGCGTCGACCCCGATCCCTGCCGCGAACGCGAACCGGTGACCATTGATCGATCCGAGATCGATCTGAGCCACGTCCCCATCGAGAAGAGCGGTCACCGCCCTTCTCACGTTGAGCGGAATCCCGAGCACGCGCGCGATGAGATTCCCGGTACCGCCGGGCAGGACGCCGATTGGTACGTCGGAATGGGCCAACGTGCCGATGACCTCCATCACAGTTCCGTCGCCACCGAGCGTGAAAACCGCGTCGTAGCCGCGACCGCGCTGGTCCGCGAGGTCCGCAGCATGGCCAGGCCGTTCCGTCAGCGCGACATCGCACTGGACGCCGCGATGCGCGAACGCGGCCTCGGCATGCGCCTGACGGCGCCTGCCACGACGAGAACCGGGATTGACGATGAGGAGGACGCGCTGCCCTAGAACCGCCACGTCCGGAAGATATCGAACCCGAGCTGGCGCGGCGTCGGCGCGAATCCGCGCGTGGCAGTAACACCGGTGCTGCAGAGCAGCGCACTGGTTGCCGGTTCGATGCCGGCGGAGACGCCGAGGTTCTCGTTCAGCCGGTAGTCGACCTTGAGGCCGATCGAGTCGTACAAGTTCGATGTCCCGTTGGCACCGCTGCCACTGAGCAGCGTGCCGACCTGGCACAAGCCCGCGTTCGCGGACAGGAACGTTCGATCGCCGATCTGCCGTCCAACACCGAGACGCGCGCCGTTGAAGATGCTGTTGATGCCGCCACTGTTCTGCCCTGCGGTCCCGGTCTGTCGTCCAAGCTCGATGTCGACGACATCGAATAGACCGAAGCCGCGAAGCTGGTCGCCGACGTAGCTGCCGATCGACCGCAGCAGACTCGCAGTCGCAGCCTGACCATTCACGCTGAAGCTCGGCGCCCCCGTGATGAGGTAGCTCACGAGGTCCGTCTGCGAGATGTTGAGCAGACTGTCTGCGCTCGAGAGCGCGAGCTGAGGGCGGACCAGCGAGCCGCCGATGTGCACGCGAATGCGAATGTCCTGCTCGGACACGTTGTTCGCGCTCGACATGCGATGCACGGTGTTTGTCGCGTTGATGTCGAGCTCCGCATTGAAGTCCGGGTCGCCGAAGAATTTCACCGTCCCGGTCTCGACGACGAACTTCGGCTGCACGATGCCGAGGTTGAGTCGATACGTGCCACGATTCGTGGTCAGCGTACCCTCGAGCGCGAGCTGATCGAACGCCCGATCGCTCGCACCCGCCTGCGGATTCCGAACCTGTACCGACCCGCCGAGGTTGATGTTCGCTTCGGCCGATCGCAGCCACACGTCGTTGCCCATGCGAACCTGCACGTTCTCGACGGACAGATTGCGCACCAGCGCAGGCGGCGCCTTGGGAATCAGACTGCGATTCGCGGTGAGCGTCGTGTCGATGATGTTGTAGACGTCCGGGCTGTCGAGACTGATGACCTGCTTGTCGAACAGATCCGGAATGAACACGGTGCCACGGTCGACGGTGACGAGTCCCGTGAGCGTCGATCGGTCGTATGAGCCCGACAGTCGAAGATTCGACGCGGAGACATCGAGGTGAGCGACGCGCGGCTTGTCGATGATGTGGAAGTTGCGCGCGCCGAGCGTGAGGTCGAAGCGCGGGTTGTCGTGGTCGGCGAGGCTGGCATAGCCGCTGAGCGTGAGCGACCCGACTCGCTCCTCGCGCGTCAGCACGGTGAACCGATCGATCTGCAGACTATCGCCCGCGAACACCAGATTCGCGTTCAGATCTGAGAGCTTGACTCCGCCGAGCGGCGCGAGCTGCAGCGCACCACCGGCAATCGTTAGGTTGCCGCGCAATGTCGGCCGCGGCCACACGCCGCCGATGTCGATGTTCGCCGCGAACGTCCCCGACGCGTTCACGACGGCGGGCGAGACAGTCTCGAGGATCGCGAGCTGTACGCTGTCCGATCTGATCTTGCCACGCAACGAGTCTGGCAGCATGCGCGTCGGAACCGACGCGAGCTCGAGATCGACAGGAATCGACGCCGTCACGTCCATCACCGACCTGCCCTGGCGGAAGAGCGCCGCCTTCGAGTCGAGCCGTTTGGCCGCGTACTCGCCGCTGAACGTCGCCCGATCGAGATGCACGTCGCCAAAGCGCGGCTGGTCGAGTCGTCCATCGATCGACAGGTGCGGATCGCGGCGTAGGCCGCTGACATCGAGCTTCACCGTCGCGAGGCCGCCGAACGGAACGTTCGCCTGAATCAACTCGCCGATGTCTCCGAGCTCGACGCTGTCCGCGCGAAACGTGAGCGACACCGGCGCGGAGACTGGAACAGTGCCGGCGATCGTAAACAATCCAGCGTTCAGATCGCGCACGCGAATGGTGTCGAGCGAGAAGCCGTCGGGACGCAGCGCGATCGTGGTCGCGCGCTCGAGGTTCAGACGATGATCGCGAACGGTGAGCGTCAGCGTATCGAGCCGAATCGTCGTCGTGTCTCCGGCGAATGCCGCATCGCCATGCACGAGCAGCGCCGGTCCGTTCGTACTTGCCGCCTCGACTCTGAACTGCCCGTGCTCGCGGTCGAACGCGCGGATGGACAGCGTTCCGTTCCTGATCCCGACTTTCGAGACGACAGCGGTGTCGACTCTGAGGCCGAGACTCCCGCTCATCGCGCCGCGGTTGTTGTCGTATTCGAAGCCGCCGACGATGTGCTTCGCCTGGTCGCCACGAACCCAGACGCTCTGCGCATCCACGTTCGCGAGCAGCCGCAACGAATCGAGGTTGCCTGACAGCGAGCCCTTGAGCTCGATCGTCCCATCGATCGAGTCGGCCGCGGTCGACGCGGTCGCCGACTGTACCGTTGCCGGCGCGTTGGCGAGGGCGCCGAGATACCGTCGCAGTCCGCCGAGCGAATCGACCGTCACCAGATACGAGAGCGAATCGGACACGGCGCTCGTGAGCCCGAAGCCGCCGTGCGCGCTCACAATGCCAGCGACGGTTTCGATGCGGACCGTGTCGACGCGCATGCGACCGTTGTTGAACCCGAGGCGAGCCATCGCCTGATACACGCGGACGCTGTCGACGACGGACCGGTCCAGCGTCGCCGAGACGACACCAGCGAGACTCGTTAGGGTCGAGTCGCGTGTCGACGAGTCCGCGGAGACATCGAGCTCGAGCCGACCGGTCAGCGACGTCTGTGGAATCGTGTCGTTCGCGAGGAGCGTTCGAGCGTCGAGATTTGCGAACGTCAGCGTGCCGCGGGCCGAGTACGTCTTCGGAAACGCGTCGACGCGACCATCATACGAGAGCGTGCCGGCTGGACCGGTGAGCTCGGTGGTCACGGCGAGATCGTCGACCGTGCCCTGTATACGCAGCGGACCCTGATACGACCCGCGAAGCGGCAGCGACGGATACGACAGCGCGAGCGTCGTGAACGACAGCGGCTGCATGGTCAGCGCGAGATCGTAGGCCGTGTACGTCTCGCCGAGCGTGACGCGTCCGCTGCCGGTCGCGCGCGTTGGTTCGCCCGGTCC
>Ga0310810_10010364_pt1 | contig 10849 bp, 6 predicted proteins | sample NCmetagenome_FD_207641 | JGI IMG/M metagenome (GOLD analysis project Ga0310810, IMG submission 207641) | Soil microbial communities from experimental microcosm in Duke University, North Carolina, United States - NC | ecosystem: Engineered > Artificial ecosystem > Soil microcosm > Unclassified ... | reverse complement strand
CTGGTTGATCATGATGACCGGTGGAGCGTTGAGATCGTCAGTGTTCTTGAAACTTCGCCCACTGAGAACCGGAATACCCATCGCGTCGAAATAGTCTGGCCCGACAAGAGCCATGTCGATCGCGAACCCGGCCATGCCGGATGGCCCTCGCGGTGCCTCGTACCCATCGATCTCTATCCCTTGCATGCGCGTGGTCTGACCGAGCGGTAAGTGATCGGCGAGGCTCGCGGCGCGAACACCCGGCAGGGCGCGGACCTGTTGCAGGAGTTGCGCGTAAAAAGCACGGCCACGCGTTTCGTCGTACCCGAATGTATCGACGCTTAGCCCGGCGGCGACGGCATGGCGCGTATCGAATCCAGGATCGATCGATCGCGCATTGAGGAGGCTTCGCACGCACAGGCTGGCGCCAACCAGCAGCACGACGCACGCGGTCACTTGCGCGACGACGAGTGCATGCCGAAGTTTCGAACGTGACGATCCTCCATGCGGAGCGCCATTCTTCAGATGCTCCACCTGATTCAGCCTCGACTGCTGAAGCGCTGGGGCAAGGCCGAAGACGATACCGGTGGCGATCGAGGCCAGCAGGGTGAAGGCAAGCACGCGGATGTCGGCGGACACGCTCACGCCGAGCGGAAGAGAAGCGGGCATCAGCGACAGCAGCAATGGTGCCGCCCAGAGCGAGAGCAGAAGGCCGATTGCTCCGCCGACGCCGGCGATCAGCACACTCTCGGTCAGCATCTGCTGAATCAACCGCCGCCGGTTTGCGCCAAGCGCCATGCGCACGGCAACCTCGCGACGGCGGCTCGAGGCCTTCGCGAGCAGGAGGTTTGCGACGTTCGCGCAGGCGATCAGGAGGACGAGGCCGACGACAGCCATCAACACCGCACTGATCCCGCCGGCCACGCCGCGGAACGGTCCAGGCACGAACTCGACTGCAACCACATCCGGCATCAGGTTCTTGTTGGTCTCAGGGAAGTCCCTGGCGAGCTGTTGTCCAAGGACGGCAAGGTCCGCGCTCGCCTGCTTCGCGTCGACGCTTGGTTTCAGGCGGCCGATCGGCAGCAGCCAGTGCATGCGCCGCTCGTTCAGGTCCAGCGCGGGGCTCACGGCCTGGTGCATCCCCAGCGGTGTCCACAGGTCGGGCGAGAAGCCGACAACAAGGCCGGTGAAGCCGGCGGGCGCGACGCCGACCACGGTGTAGTCGCGGCCATTCAACGTCAGCGTTTTGCCGACGATCGTCGGATCGGACGCGAGTCGTTGCTGCCACACCGCATGCGACAGCACGACCACCGGCGCGGCCGTCGCACCACGGTCGTCTTCAGCGAGGAAGCCGCGGCCCAGGGCGGGCTGGACACCGAGGATTGAGAAGAAGTTCGCGGACACGAGCGCGGCTCGAAGTGTCTCCCCTTCGCCGGATCGATTCCAGATCATCGGCGGGGTCTCTCCGGTGAAGGCTCCGATATCGCTCAACGTACTGTTGTGCTCGCGGTAATACTCGTACTCGGGAAACGAGAGCTGCATGTCGCTGCCGATGCCCTTACCGCGCGTGGTGTTGTGTTGCCACACTTCCAGCAGCCGGTCCGGCTCATGCACCATCGGAGGACGCAGGAGCAGCCCATTAATAAAGGTGAATATGGTTGTGTTCGCGCCGATGCCCAGCGCGAGGGAAAGAACGGCCACGAGCGTCAGGCCGCGGTTTTTTGCAAGAGTACGAATCGCGTATCGAAGGTCCTGGCGAAGGGTGTCCATGAAGGGCATAGACGACGACAGTGAGGATAAGTTCGCCCGCCTCTGCACTTTTCAGCGAAGTACCCTAATCGGCATTCTTGTCAGCAGATCGCCGACCGCATTGGTGACATCCAGACGCATGTCGCCTGGAGCTGTGGGAGAGAACTCAAAGTCGTACGTTTCGCCATTACCCATCTGTATCTCGGACGGTCCGACGACGGACTGATCGAGTGGCAGATCCATCCCGTCTTTCGCAATCCCTCGCCACGTGAGCAATGTGTCTCCGTTCAGAAGGCGCATGCGCATGGACGGTCTGAAGATGTGAATATTGATGAACCGCAAGCGATATCGCTCGCCGACCTTCAACTCCAGCGCGGCAGGCGTCGTCGAACCATTGATGTAGACCTTGTCGGTCTCCACTTCCTTCCGCGGCACCGACACCAGCAGCACAATATCGTGTGTCGGATCGTAGGTTGCTGGATCATCGACAACGATCAACGCGCCATTGAGTCCCGCTTGCTGCTGGCGCATCTCATCGACGTGGGTGTGATAGATGAACGTACCGGAGCGCGGTGGCGTGAAGCGCGCTTCGAAGGACTGCCCCGGCGCGATCGCCGGCGAGGGCCGCGCAGTGGTGCCCGAAAAGCCCGCAACGCCGTCGTAATAGCTGTCCAGCTCAATGCCGTGCCAGTGGATCGCCGTCGCTTCTGGTAATTCGTTGACGACCGAGATGCTCACCGGCTCGCCGCGTTTCAGGATAATCGGCGGGGATGGCAGATATGGAGGCGCCGCCGGTGTGGTCTTGCCGGCTTCGTCGAGCGCAAAACCGTACGCAGGTTCTTTGCTGTCGCCGCCGGTGTCAACCTTCGCAATCAATCGCAAATTGCGCCGCTTCGTGTCATTTGACGCGGACGCTGATGCGTCCTTCCCGACAACGGAGATGCCCACGACCGGCCCCGCCATCATCTCGAGCGCGTGATTGGTCACGTGCTGGTGTTCTGCCGGCTTGCTGCCGTCGATGGGCAGCGCCGGGGCGATGTGGCTCATGTCGTGGCAGTGGAACAGCCAGTTGCCGGCCCGGGTGGGGGTCCATGTCAGTGAAAACGTCCTGCCCGGCGCCAGTCGTTCCGTGTTCACGAGCCGCGGAGAGCTGCTGGCGGGGAAGATCGCATCCGCTCGCTCGTCGCCGCGGCTGTCCACTTTGAAATAGAACCCATGCAGGTGCATCGGGTGGACCGCGCCGCCCACGTTGATAATGCGCAAGTGAACCGCATCGCCGAGCTGATATGACAGCCGCTCGGTGTGCGGCCAGGATTTTCCGTTCATGACCATGCGATTCACGTCGCTGGGAACGAGCGTGTCGCTGACGGTCGCCCAGACGCCGATCAGGAAGACGCGTTCGCTCTGCGCCGCACCACCGCGCGGCTCGACCAGAAACCCGCCGTACAGTTGCGTGTCACGAGCGGCACGCAACGGGAGGGTCGCGTGACTGGTGGCGCCCCAGTAGTAATAGGTCCCCGGTGCTCCGGCGCGAAATCGGATCTCGCGCACCTGACCAGGCTCGATGACGACCGGTTCCGGCGCGGTCGCCGCCGGCCGCGTGTACATTCCATGAACGATCAGCGGCTCTTTCTCGAGGCGGTTGCGCACGAACGCCTGGACCTCGGTCCCTTCAATCACGCGAATGAGCGGCCCGGGAATCTGCAGCGGGCCGCCTTCGACCGCAAACGCCAGCACGTTAATTCCCGGATCGCGGTCGCTGTCGGGGTGCCACTCTCCCTCGCGTGTCTCCAGACGAACCGTCAGCGTCGTTCCCTGGAGAGATCCCGCCTCACCGCGGTTGTCGTTGATTCGGATCGTCTCGAGTGCGGGCGCATGACCGTCAGCCGCGAAGGTTGGTCCCGCAAGCGTGAGCGCAGCGACGCTGGATGCAAGAATCAGACGGACGGGAGCCGAATCCATAAGTCCCCCAATCACCAATCGAGGCGCGCGATGCGACCTCGCGCTCCGGTTGCCCAACCCACCTGGCTACGCCGGCCGAAGCTGACGGTGTCGAATCCGTCCGACTGCAGCGCGGTCCACGTCCGCCCATCGTCATCCGATCGATCGGCACCAACCGGGCCGACAGCGATCCATGTTCGCGCAGTGTTCGGGACCGGCGCGACGGCGGACCGAAAGCCGGAGAGACCACGCTGCCGGACGAGCGTCCAAGTCACGCCCCCATCGGCGGTCGTCGCCACGTTGTCGATCGACTCCTGCTCCTTGCGGTAATCGCCACCAACGATGATGCCGTGGCGGGCGTCACGGAACGCAATCGAGAAAATACCGGCCGAGCTGCCAGTGGCGAGCGGTGTCGGATGTACGGACCATGTTTTCCCACCGTTGCTCGAACGAAGCACGCGCGCGGCGGATGTCCCGATCCATACGTCTTCGGCGCCGAACATCGCGACGTTCGTGCCGCTGGCGGCGTACGCGCCCTCGGAGGGAAGCGCCTCCGGCAGGGTGCTCGATGGAATGCGCGACCAGGTACCGCCTCCGTCAGCGGTCGAGAAGATCACGAATTGACGGTCGACCGAGTCGCTGAACGCGATGCCTCGTGCGGGCGTCCAGAAGGCCATCGCGTCGAGAAACACGCCTGGGTCGGTGTTCTTCAGCTGCAGCGTCCAATGTGCGCCGGCATCAGTTGTCTTGTAGATCCTCGACGCCTCGCCTGGCCCGATGCTGAGCACATAGGCGTCGCGTTCGCTCATCGCATCGATGTCTCGAAAGTCCAGCTGTTCGGCGTCCGGGACGTGGAGGACATCCCACGTGCGGCCACCATTCAGGGTCCGAAGCACCGTGCCGTTCGCACCGCTGGCCCACGCGACGAGGTTCGAGATCGCGCTGACACCGCGGAGACGACTCGCGACGCCGCTGGTCTGCGGCTGCCACTGCGGCCCGGCGACGGTCAGGGCCACCAGCACTCCGCTCATCGCGATTGCCAACGGGAGAACTTCGGGCCACACGGAACGGTTCATCGGAGTCCTCAACCGTTGTCGCGCCTACTCGAGCGGGAAGAGTGGGGCTTCGATGGTCGAGTCTAACGCAAGTAGAGCCGGAGCGATGATCACTTCCGCGCCGACCGAAAGAGTCGGGTATTCTCTCTTCCATGTCCGCTCACGCCGTCCTCGTCACCGTCTCCGATCGTCCTGGCATGCTGTTCGGCATGACTCGTGTCCTCGCCAATCATCAAGCCAACATCACGTATGTCGATATGCATGGAGGAGGAGGCGGGGCGCTGTCCGACACGTACTTTGAATTCACGCTTCCCGACAGCGGCACGTTCGACGACGTTCTGCGCGAACTGAAGGCGGTAGACGGCGTCGTTCGAGTGGAAGAAACGCCATCGCTCGTCAAGATTTACGGCAAACGCATTATCGTCATGGGCGGTGGGGCGCAGGTTGGCCAGGTGGCCCTCGGCGCCATCACCGAAGCGGATCGGCACAATATTCGCGGTGAACGCATTTCGGTCGATACGATTCCGCTGGTCGGCGAGATGGAGCTGGCCGCTGCCGTTCGCGCGGTGGTCCGCCTGCCGCGCGTCAAGCTGCTGGTGCTTGCCGGGTCGCTCATGGGTGGTGAGATCACGCGCGCGGTGGAAGACGTCAGGCAGAAGGGGACGTACGTGATCTCGCTGAATATGGCCGGCAGCGTGCCGGATGCGGCAGACCTGGTGGTCAGCGATCCGGTCCAGGCGGGGGTGATGGCCGTGATGGCAGTCGCGGACACGGCCAAGTTCGATATCGTGAGGCAGCAGAAGCGGCGATACTAATCAACGACAGCGAGTGTGAATGCCGCTGACTGGTGCGGCACAGTGATCTTCCAAGAATGCGACAGGGTGTCACCATGAGAATGGCTCTTCCGTTGCTGGCCACCGTGTTCGTCTCGGCGCACCTGATCTCGTCCCCTTCCACAACATTGAATTGCGATCTTGGTGGATACCGGTCGCTGTCGGGATTGACGGCAACCGTTGCCGAGAACCAACTGGTCGTGACCTGGAGGGGCGCGCGCGAGGCGGAGCTACGGGCGCGCTTCGGGATCGACAACGGCCAGCCCGTTGTTCGCGACCTTGCGGTTCGGAAAGCGGCCGCCGCGTGGGCGACCATTGGCGAGAATCTCAAACCCGAATACCGCGTCGTGACCGGTGTGCGACGGATGTCCACGCAGCAGGCGGACCCCCTACGGCAGGCTGGTGTGGAGCTGACGCCTGACGTGATCGCAAAGAACCGCTGGTATGCGTTCTGGGACGCGCCGCTTTTTATTCCGCCGCCACCCGCGGCCGGACGTGGGCAGGGCGCTGCGCGCACGCTCGGCCCCGCTCGAACGGAGTCGGAGATCAAGCGCGCGAGCTCGACCTTCAGCAGCTCGTCGTGCTCGGTGAAGACGGACGGGAACAGCCTGGAGACGACGTTTCCCGGCTTCTCGATGGGCATGTTCACGGGAGATCTGCGCTTCACCGTGTATCGCGGCACGAATCTGATCCGCATGGACGCCGTGGCGAGCACGCAGGAAGAGTGGGTGGCGTACAAATACGATGCCGGCCTCAGTGGGTTCTCGCCCGTCAGCACACCTCGGGTGATGTGGCGGGACACCGGCGGTCACGATCAGCACTACGCGTTCGGCGGTGTGGCGAACCAGACCATCGTTCCTCTCAAGGCCGCCAACCGAGTTCTCATCGCAGAAGGCACGAGCGGGTCGATTGCGGCGTTTCCAATGCCGCACACGTTTTTCTTCACGCGCGAGGTCGACACCAATCTTGGTTACGTCTGGTATCGACTAGACGAGGGGAAGCGGTTTGCGTTCGGGGTGCGACAGGCAGAACGCGAAGAGAACCCGCAGTACGTCGAAAACTTCGCGCTCTTCAATGCGCCGCCGGGTACGAAGCAGCGGATGGGCATGTATTTCTACGTCAGTCCAGATTCGGCGGAGTCGACGCGTCAGTCGGTGCTTGCGTTCACCCACGATGACACATTCAAACCAGTGCCCGGCTACAAGACGATGGTGAACCATTTTCATCTGCGGTTCACCGATCGGGTCAAGGCTTCGGGATCGTTCGACACCCCGATTCAGGACCTGGCCGCCATGAGATCGCTCGGCCTGAACATCATCGGCCTGAGCGACTTCCATGGCGACCTTCACGCGAACGACGCAGGACCGCTGCGATTCAAGGATCAGAAGGATTACCGCGAGGCCACGCGCCGCGCATCAGACGCCGATTTTCTGATTACGCCGTGGGAGGAACCGAGCGCGTACTTTGGCGGCCACTACAACATCATGTTTCCCAAGAACGTCTACTGGTCCAAGGTTCGGCAGGCCGGCCAGCCGTTCAGCGAAACCGATCCAACATATGGCAAGGTGTACCACACGGGAAGCGCGGAAGACGTGCAGTCGATGATGGACGCCGAAGGTGCCTACTGGTATCACGCGCACCCGCGAACGAAAGGGACAACCGGGTACCCGGATCTGATCTTCGACAAACCCTGGACGAAGAACGATCGCTATCTCGGCGGTGCGTTCAAACCTGGCATGGGGATGGATCTCTCGGACGTCCGTCTCTGCGAATGGAGGTGCTTTGATTCGACGGATACGATGAACAATCTGTACGCGCGGTCGGGTCTCCGTCCGAAATACATCATCGCCGACATCGACACGTATCAGAAGGGGCCGGAGGACGACCTGTATCCGAACTTCCCGGTCAACTACCTGAAGCTCGATCGCGTGCCCGGACCAGACGAGGATTGGACGCCGGTGTTGAAGGCCCTGCGCGACGGGCACTTCTTCGTGACGACGGGTGAAATCCTGATTCCCGCATACAGCGTCGAGGGATCTGGCGATCGTCGCACGATGACGGCTGATGTCGAATGGACGTTCCCGCTGTCGTTCGTTGAAGTCGTGTGGGGCGACGGCAAGAAGATCGATCGCCAAGTCATCCCGGCGACGGAGCTGTCGGCATTTGGGTCGAAGCACTTTTCGATTCCGTTCGATGCTCGAGGCAAGGCGTGGGTCCGGTTTGCCGTGTGGGACTCGGCCGGGAACGGCGCGTTCGTTCAACCGGTCTGGATCAAATAGGAGTAGGTTCTGCAGGGTTCTACGAGGTTCTACAGGGTTCGTTCAGCGAGTGGAGCTATGGGAATAATTTATAAACGACGCTTACTGACCTTGGCATCGGCCATGGTGATGGCTGTGTCTGTGGTCTTGGCCGCGACCGGAGGCGCCGCACAAGAATCGAAGGTCAATCCGGATGCCGCGGCGATCGCGGACTTCATGAAGCGGGTCAACGAGTATGCGGCGCTTCATCGAAAGGTCGAATCGATGTTGAAGGAACCGTCGCAAGACGGCAGGCCGGAAGCGGTGGTCGAGCACCAGCGTGAATTTGCGAGGCTGATGCAAAAAGAACGGCCGCATGCAAAGCCGGGAGACATCGTGACCAAGCCGATGCGCAACGTCATGCGCCGGCTGCTGGCGAGCGTGTTCCGCGGCCCGGACGGGCGCGAGATCAAGCGATCGATTCTCGATACCTACACGGGAAACGCGGTCCTGTACGTCAACCAGATGTATCCCGACAACATGGCGTACTCGACCGTTCCGCTGCCAATCCTGCAGGGATTACCGTCGCTGCCCGACGCACTGCAATACCGATTCGTCGGGCCGAAACTGATCCTGCTCGATCCTCACGGACGGCTGGTCGTCGATCTCGTGGAGAAAGTGTTTCCATGAGATCGCGACTCGCGGTTCGCTGTTCGCGACTCGCCAAGCTGCGAACCACGAATTGCGAACCGCGACCCGCGAACTGCGAACTGCGAATTGCGAACTGCGAATTGCGAACTGCGAACCGCGAACAGTTAGTTGACCGCGAAGCAGTAGAACTTGCCGGCGCCGCCCGTGGCGACCAGATCAGGCTGGCTGCATCCACGCGACGGGTGAGCGGAGTTCCATGACGTGTTCCCACCACCGGTGCGATCGAAGTGCCCGAGCTGCGCACGGCCGGTGCCGTTGCTGGTCCAGTTGTTACACGTGTGATCCTGACCGTCGGTGTAGGCACGCCCGTCGGTCTGCGAGCCGGTCAACATATCGTGTTCGTTCGGCGTCTGGCCGGCGCCGTTGATCGGTTCACCCTTCTCGCTGAACACCGTCGTGCGCGACAGGTTGTTGCCGAGACGCGCCTGGTCGACCGTGTCGCCATGAAGATCGGCGACGTCCTTCGCGATCGGCGTTCCACTTCGGCCGTTGTACCAAGGGCCGTTGCCGATACGATCCCTGGCGTTGACGGCAGGCTGACCCGCCGGGTTCGCGCTCAAATACGCATGCCAGGTGCGATTGCCCTGCCCCGCCGCCGTCGCGAGCGCCTGGCAATGCGCGTCAGCGCCAGCGAGCCCGCCCAGGTTCGCGCCGTCTCCTTTGCCGGCGCTGGTCACGAAGAACGACATTGGTGGCGGCGGCGTTCCCTGACGCCCGCCCGCCGGCTGACCGCCGGCTGGCGGCTGACCTGCCGGCGGTGTCGTGGGTTGCTGCGCGAACACCAGACCCGAAACGGTCACCACCGCGAGCACCGCGGCACGAAAGATACGTTGTCTGCGATCCATATCTACTCCCCCTGGCGGGTGATTCTAACCTTGTTGGCTCCTGGCCAGCAGCCAGCAGCCAGGAGCAGAAGCCGGTAGCCAGGAGCAGTCAGCTCTCCCCAGTTCCTCAGACCGCAGCCTTCTTCCAGGTCCCCCTTCTGAACAAGATCGCGCTGACGACCGCGAGCGTCGAGTAGGCAATCGTCAGCGCCATGAACACCCCGCGCGCACCGAAGCCAGCCCGCGACGAGAGCCACCAGGCGAGCGGGATTTCCCACAGCCAGAACACGAACAGGTTGACGACTGTGGGTGTCCATGTGTCGCCGGCGCCGTTGAACGCCTGGGTCACCACCATGCCATACGCGTAGAACAGGAAGCCGAGACTGACCGTGCGCAGACACCCGATCGCATACGGTTGCACGGTGGGGTCGGTGGTAAAGACCGCCGCGATGAACGGCGCGCCGAGGAGGAACACAAGTCCGACCAAGCCGAGAAAGAGCATGTTGTAGAACGCTGCGGTCCAGACGGCGCGCTCTGCGCGATCGGGACGACCCGCGCCCAGATTCTGGCCGACCATCGTCGCCGCGGCGTTGCTGACGCCAAACGCTGGCAGGAGCGCGAACATGATGACGCGGATGCCGATGGTGTATCCCGCCAGCGCGGGGCTGCCGAACACCGAGAGAATCCGAACCAGACCGATGTAGCTGGCCGTGGCGATCAGGATCTGGATCGTGCCCGACCCGGACAGGCGGAGGACGCTTCGCATCAGCGCTAGATTGAGTCGAAGATGATGCAGCGCCAGGCGGACGCGTCCGCTCCCGCCGAACAGAATCGCGAGCTGCCAGGCCACAGCGGTCCCGCGGCCGAGGTTCGTCGCAACCGCTGCGCCGGTGACGCCGAGCTGCGGAAAGGGCCCCAGGCCAAAGATGAAGCACGGGCCGAGGACGATGTTCAGGATGTTGCCGAGCCAGAGGACGCGCATGGCCACGGCCGCGTCGCCCGATCCGCGAAAGACCGCGTTCAGCATGAAGAGCAGCAGCACCGTCGCGTTGCCGCCCAGCATCACGGTCGTGAAACCCTTGCCGGTCCTCACCACATCATCTGACGCGCCCATCAGGCGGAGCAGCGTCGCTGCCTGCGGCGCCGCCGCCGCCGCGATCGTCACGGCGATCGCGAGGCCAAGCAGGATCGACTGCCCTGCGGCTCTCGATGCGCCCTCAGGATCCTGCTCGCCGGTCCGTCTCGCGACGAGCGCGGTGGCGCCGATCGAGAGACCCATCGCGGCGGTATAGATCATCGTCAACATCGACTCGGTGAGGCCGACCGTGGCGACGGCGTCGGCGCCGAGATGTGCGACCCAGAAGACGTCGGCGACAGCGAAGATGGATTCCATCGCCATCTCCATCACCATGGGGACGGCGAGCATGATGACCGCGCGCCCGACCGGCGCGGTCGTGTAGTCGATCCGCGAGCCGCGAAGCGCCTCGCGGATCGTCCCAAGCATGCCGTGGCCCTGCGGG
>Ga0310810_10010363_pt1 | contig 10851 bp, 7 predicted proteins | sample NCmetagenome_FD_207641 | JGI IMG/M metagenome (GOLD analysis project Ga0310810, IMG submission 207641) | Soil microbial communities from experimental microcosm in Duke University, North Carolina, United States - NC | ecosystem: Engineered > Artificial ecosystem > Soil microcosm > Unclassified ... | reverse complement strand
GAATTCCGGCGCGAGTGACACCGAGAGCCCGGCGAGCGCGATCGATTCAGTTCCTCCGGTGTCGGCGAGCGAGAGGAACACCGTCTCCGACCGCGCCGTGTTGGGCACCGGTGTGCGGCGGTCGGCCGCCTCGGCGTGGAAGTAGAGCTCGTCGCCGGGCTTGAGGCCGAGTGCCGCGAGGTCGAGCGTGGTGCGGAGCGTCACGCCGTGGGGCAGGTCGGTGCGCTCACCGCTCAGCGCAAGCGGCACCGTCTGCTCGCGAAACTTGACCGCCTCTCCCTGGCCGGACGTGAGCGTTGCCACGAGCCGGGCCGGCCCCACGCCCCAGTCATCACCAGCGCGGATTTCCACCGGGACGCGGAGCCTGTCGCCGGGGCCGAGGCGGAGCCGTGGCTGAGGGGTGGCCACCACGAGCGACGGCGGCCGGTCCGCCTGCACCGCCAGCCGGTGCAGCGGCGAGGTCAGCCGATTGCTGTCGCCATGCACCGTCACCTCGTAGAGAAGCGACGACGCGGCTCGAAGCGTGGCCGTTCGCTCACGGCCGTCGGAGACGAGCGGCAGCGTGTCGCCGTCCGAGGTGGTGATCCAGGCACTGTCCCCCACGGCAGCCACTCGCCAGGTCACCGTCGAGCCTTCGGGCACTTCGATGTCCCACTGCGTCTCGCGTCGCGCGGCGGCGCCGGTGTAGGCGGGCGGAGTGATGCTTATCCCGACGCCGCCGATGGCGGCCACACTGCGGCGGCTGCCGGGACGGAAGCGCGCGCGCGAGCCCCCGGCCGCGGCCGGCAATGCGAGCAGCGCCGCACCGGCAATTGCGGCAACGATCGCGGCGATCACGAGCGGCCCGGTCGAGCGGTCCGCCGGGAGCGAAACGGGCGTCGCCGCCAGCGCGCGCTCCACCCTCGCGCGCTCCATCCGACCGAGGAGGGGAAGCGCGGCCGGCTCGATCAGTACCAGGCCCGTGCTGTCCTCGGTCGACGGCAGGGCGCGGTCGAGATGCTGCGCCATCTGGGTCGGACCGGCCGGCCGCCGGCGATTCCGGGCCGTGGCCCCGATGACGATCGCCCCCGCGAGCGCAACGGCGGCGAGCCATTGCATCATCGAGTTGCCGCCGGCGGCATGCGCGAGCCCGGCGCCGAGCAGAGCGCCTCCACCTGCGAGCACGGCTTGCGCAGCAAGCCGGCGCCGCTGATACCCGGCCGCGAGCCGGGTCAGCAGCTCGTGACCGCTCACGGCCGGCGCCATGCGAGCCAGCGCTCCCACGCAAGGAGGAGCGCGCACAGTCCGAGGAGAAGATGTCGAAGCGGATAGGGTCGGCCTGCGACGGGGCCGCTCGCGGCCAGTGACGGCTCGAGCTGGGCCGGTGCCACGGCACGGTGGTCACGCGTGAGCGATGCCGGCACGCCCAGCGCAGAGGCCGCCCAGAGCTGCGCGATCATCTCGGGAAATGCGGTGCCCAGGACCAGGTCGCCCTGGGCCGGATTGAATCGGCCCGCGAACGTGTGGATCCGGCCACCCTGCCGCGACTGCAGCAGCCGGCGCCCGTACGCATCGGTCCGGGGCTCCGTGAGCGACACGTCATCGGCGCGATGGATCGCGGCAGGAGAATCGACAAGCAGGAATCCCCGCGCCGAGTCGGGCTTGCTGATACCGAGCCAGACGCTCCACGCGCGGGACACCACGCCGCTCGCGCTGGCGGCGCCTGTGGCTCCGCGCGACGCGTCCGGCCCGGTGGGCGGCTGACTGGTAATCGTGACCGGCACACCGGCGGCAGCCGCCGCGGCTCCGAACGCGGCCCGCACGAAGCGGGCATCGTCACGGCGGTCGGCTGCTGCCGCGATCCGTACGGTCAGCGAGTCCGCCGGGATGAGAGAGGAGTCGGCAGGGCGACTGGTCTCCGCGCGGATCGATCGCGTGGTGCCCCCGCCGCGCTCCTGCGCAACCATCCGGAACACCGAGTCTCCAACCCGCCACGCAGCTTCGACCGCGGCCGTGTCGTTCCCGCTCCGCGGAATGGAGCGGATGGCGGCTCGCACGGGCAGCCGGGGCCGCCGACCGCGCGCCAGAGCTAGGCTGGGCTCGACCACGGCCACGATGCTCGACCCCGGCGGCAGCTCGCCGCTGGCGGCCCGAAGCAGCGACCACAGGTCCGGCGTGGAACCGGTCGCATCCGCTCGAGGGCTTCGTGAATCCATCGGCGGGAAGCCCGGCGCAAGGAGCCGGAGGTCGGCTCCCGAGCGGCGCAGCGAATCGACCACCACCGCCGCCTCTCGCGACCCGGCCAGTCTCGGCATCACGAGCGCCCAGCGCCGCGGCGCCTCGCGCCGGATGAGTGCCGGCCCCGCCAGCGCCAGCGCCAGCGCCGCAAGGATGCCCATCCGAAGGAGCAGCAGCCACGGCTCCCGGATCCGGAGCTGCCGCCGCCGCGGCGTGGCCGCCCCGGTGAGATGACGGAGGCTGCCTACCTGGAGCCTTCGCCCGATTCGACGGCGGCGCAGATGGATGAAGAGGGGAATTGCGAGCGCCGAAAGCGCTGCGAGCCACAGCGGCGCCAGCCAGACCATGCGTCAGCCGCCTGCTTCGCCGGCGCGCGCCCGGGCGGCCAGAAATGCGCGGAGTGCTCCGTCGAGCGGCTCGTCCAGCAGGAATCGCGCGTAGTCGATCCGTCGCCCTTCGAAGTCGCGCTGCAACCCGGCAAGCTCCGCCGCAACCGCGGCCACATAGGCGGGGCGCTCGCGGTCGGGGTCCACCTCGATGACGCGGCCGGTCTCCAACTCCTCCAGCTCCACCGGTCCGCCGTAGTCGAGCCCCAGCTCCGCCCGGCCGACCACGTGCATGACGATCATCTCGTGCCGGCGCGCGGCCAGCCGGATGATGCTGTCGCGGATCTCGGCGGCGCGCTCATGCAGGTCGCTCAGGACGACGGTGATTCCGCGGCCGCCCCCGACGGCGAGCGCGCGCTCGATGCCCTCCCACGCCGGCCAGGCACCTCCGGGCTCCTGGCGCTCCAGCTCGTGCATCACCCGGTGCAGCTGAGCCCGGCCCCGGCCGGGCCGGACCGATCGCAGGGCTCCGTCGCTGAGCGCGTAGAGTCCGACGGCGTCGCCCTGGCGGTGGGCCAGCAGGGCGAGCGAGGCGGCCAGGAAGCGGGCGTAGTCGAACTTGGAGAGCCCACCTTCCGTCTGCCCCATCGAGGCACTGGCGTCGAGGACGAGCCGGAGAGTGAGGCTCGTCTCGATGTCGGATTCGCGGACGAAGTAGCGGTCGGAGCGGCCGTAGAGCTTCCAGTCCACCCGCCGGAGATCGTCACCCGCCTGATAGCTTCGGTACTGACTGAACTCGAGCCCGGCACCGGGCATCCGGCTCGGGTGGACCCCATACATGAACCCGTCTACCACCGTCCGGGCGATCAGCGGCAGGTCGCGAAGCGCCGCGAGGGTGGCTGGTGGTATGAATCGGTAGCTGGTGCTGGTCATGAAGGCGAATAGATAAACGACTGCTCCAATAAGTTCGTGTTCAACACGGCAGGTTACGCCGGCGAATATTGGAAAATAAGCAACCATTCATCTAAAAACTCAGGCGGCGCTACCCACCGAAGACAACCAAGATCCTTCGACGCGTTTTTCGACGCGACTACTGGAGGGGGCTGATCGGCGCCCGGACTTCCGACAGAAGGCGTTCCGTCACCTGGTCCGTCTGAATCCCTTCCGCTTCCCCGCGGAAGTTGAGCAGCAGGCGATGCCTTAGGACCGGGGCCGCTACCGCCCTCACGTCAGGCAACGTCACGGCAAACCGCCCTTCCAGTAGTGCGCGCGCCTTGGCGCCGAGCACGAGCGCCTGGCCGGCGCGCGGACCGGCACCCCAGCGCACCCACTCACGAACGAACGCAGACGTCGACTCCTCGGGGCGTGTGGTCCGGACCAGTCGGTTGATGTAGCCCAGCAGTTCGTCGGAAATCCGGACCTCGCGGGTCAGCGCCTGGGCCGCGAGGATGTCCGCAGCGGCAATGACCGGCGAAACCGACGGCAGGGTCCGCCCGGTGGTGCGGGCCAGGATCTGCTGCTCCTCGCTCTCGGCGGGATATCCGATCCGGATGTACAGCAGAAAACGGTCGAGCTGCGCTTCGGGCAGCGGGTAGGTGCCCGACTGCTCGATCGGGTTCTGGGTGGCCAGGACGAAGAAGGGCCGCTCGAGCGGGTAGGTGGTCCCGCCGTAGGTCACCTCGTACTCCTGCATGGCCTCGAGCAGCGCCGCCTGGGTCTTGGGGGGCGTCCGGTTGATCTCGTCGGCCAGGACGATGTTGGCGAACACCGGCCCGCGATGAAACTTGAAGAACCGCTTCCCGCTGGCGTGATCCTCCTCCAGGATCTCGGTGCCGATGATGTCGGTCGGCATGAGGTCGGGAGTGAACTGGATGCGGCGGAAGCTCACGTCGGACGCATCGGCCAGTGTCCGGATGAGCAGCGTCTTGGCCAGCCCGGGGACGCCCTCGAGGAGGGCGTGACCCCCGGCAAGGAACGCGATGAGCAGCTCTCCGACGGCGCGTTCCTGACCCACGATCACCCGGCCGATCTCGGTCCGGAGCGCCGTGAGCTTGCCGAGGAGCGCGTCGACCTCGCCCTCGGTGGCGGGAAGCGCGCTCATGGGTTCATCCCAGCATCGCCTGCATCACGATGTTGATCCCGAACTTGGTGTTGTCCTCGGCCAGGAAGCGCTTGTTCCGGAAGTCGTAGTCCCACTCGCAGCCGTAGTCCTTGTTGCTGTAGAGAAGCGCCAGGCGGCCATCGATCTCGATGGCCTTCAGGTAATCGTGCACGAGGTCGTCACCCCAGCCATTGAGCTCGAGCGACGTGGCCGGCGGACCGTCGGGAAACCGGAAGAAGGCGCGGTAGAGTTCGTGCGTCTTCGGCAGCTTCATGAGTGCGGTCGGCCCGAAAATGCTCCGCATCTCGGCTTCGAAGGAGCGGGCAAAGAGCCCGTCGATGTCGTGGTTGCAGTCGTCCGCGAACACGAACCCGCCGTTCCGGACGAACCGCTCGAAGACCGACCGCTCCTGCCGGTCGAACTGCACCAGCCGGTGCCCGGCGAGGTAGGCAAACGGCGTGTCCAGCACGGCGGTACTCGCGAGATCCACCACGTGCTCGCGGGTATCGATGTCCACCGTGGTGTATTCGAGGAGGGAATGGAGCAGGTTGGCCGGCATCCGCTGGTCCACATCCCAGTCCCCCGATGTGTAGCGCAGTCGTACGAACCGGAAATCGGCGCGCCGCCGGCCGAAAGCAAGGGAGCGCGCTTCCGCCGCGGCATCGAGCTCTATCACCCCGGGCGTACTCCCCGCATCAGACCGCGTCGGACAGCGACGAGAACTCGAAGTCCCGGACCCGCATCGGCGGGATCATGCATCCGCGCACGCGCATCGGCTTCCCCAGCGCGTCGACGTTGTTGAGCATGATCACCGGCGAGTCGTTCCACCGGAAATTCTTCACGGCGTACCGGATCTGCCCGTTCTCGACATAGAACGTGCCGTCGCGGGTGAGCCCGGTGAGCAGGAGCGTCTGCGGATCCACGAACCGGATGTACCACGTCCGGGTGAGCAGGACGCCCCTCGCCGTGTCGCGGATCAGGTCCTCGAGCGAAGCGCTGCCACCGTCCATGATGATGTTGGCCGGCGGGGGCGTGGCCTCGCGGCGCTGCTTCGCCGCCCAGTACCGGGAGTAGAACAGGTTCTTCACCACGCCCCGCTCGATCCACGGCGTCCGCTGGAATGCCCGCCCGTCCCCCAGCCAGGGTGACGTCGGCACGTCGGGATGAGCCGGGTCGGAGTAGATGGTGATCCGCTCGTCCACCAGCTTCTGGCCCAGCCGGGTCTTGCCGCCCGGTGCCGCCATGAAGCTCCGGCCTTCATCGGCGCTCCGCGCATCCATGCTGAAGAGCATGTCCTGGATGAGCTCCACCGATGCCTCGGGCTCCAGGATCACGGTGTACTTCCCGGGCTCGATCGCGCGTGCGTTCCGGCTGGCCACCGCCTTCTCCAGCGCGATCCGCGCCGTGGCCGCCGCATCGAGCTGGCCCACGTCGTTGTAGTCGCGGGTGACGTACCCGGACCCTGTGCCATCGTTGCTCCGCACGGTGGCCGAGTAGTTGATGCCGGTCTGGCGGTGGTAGGCAAAGAGACCGGCGGAATTCATCATGGCGCTCCAGCTCGTGCCATCCTGGAGGAACCCGGCCGCCGTGCAGTCGCGCTCCTTCGCCGGCGCAATGCTCCGTGCCGCCGCCTCCGCCCGGTAATCGGCCGTGATGCCCGCCGTCGAATCGAAGAACGCGTTGGTCGCCACGTACTGCTGCTGCGGGAGCGGCGGCATGAACTCGGGGTCTTCGGGGGCCAGGTGCGCCAGCTCCTCGGAGCGCCGCACCGTCCGCTCGATCGACGCGTCGTCGAACTGGTTCACGGTCGCGGTGCCCGAGCGCTTGCCGAAGTTCGACTGGACCACGAGGGACCGGTCGCTCGATCCGCCCGCGGTAGTGACGGTGTTCCGGGCAAAGCGGATGTTGCCGCCGCTGCTGGTGCTGATGTTGGCTTCGCAGCTCTCGGCCCGGGACAGCTTGAGGGTCCTTTCCAGGAGCGCGCGCGCGTCCTGCTCGCTGAGCGGGGGCATCAGAGCTTCCTCGCCGTGTTGAGTACGTTGACGCCGTTGAATCGGGCGGTGACCGCGCCGTGAGCTACCGCGCTGATCTGGCCCGGCTCGCCCTTGCCGTCGAAGAAGGTGCCGCCCAGCCGGTAGTCGCGCCGGTCGCACACGCCGGCACAGGAATTCCAGAATTCCTGGGTGTTCGACTGGTAGGCCACATCCTTGAGCATGCCGGCCAGCTTGCCGCCCCTGATCTCGTAGAAGAGCTTGCCGCTGAACTGGAAGTTGTACCGCTGCTGGTCGATGGAATACGAGCTCTCGCCCACGATGTAGATGCCCTTGTCCACACCCGCGATCATCTGCGCCGGCGTCATCGGCGCCCGGCCCGGCTGCAGGGACACGTTGGGCATCCGCTGGAACTGCACGTCGTTCCAGCTGTCGGCATAGCAGCAGCCGTCCGACGCGGTCTGCCCCAGGATGTGGGCCTGGTCGCGGATCTTCTGGTAGTCCACCAGGATGCCGTCCCGGATCAGGGTCCAGTTCTTGGTCTTGACCCCTTCATCGTCGTAGCCCACGGTGCCGACGGCGTAGGGCTGGGTCTTGTCGGCCACGATGGTGACGTGGGGGCTTCCGTACTTGAACGACTTGCTCTGCCACTTGTCGAGCGTGGCGAAGCTGGTGCCGGCGTAGTTGGCCTCGTAGCCCAGCACGCGATCGAGCTCGGTGGGATGGCCGACCGACTCGTGGATGGTGAGCCAGAGGTTGGACGGATCGAGCACGAGGTCGTACTTGCCCGCCAGCACCGACTTGCCCGCCAGCTTCTCCTTCGTCTGCGGCGCCGCGAGTGTCGCGTCCTCCAGCATGTCGTAGTAGTTGCCGTACTTTCGCGGCCCCGGCCCGCTCACCTTGCCCGCCGGCCGTCCCGACAGATACTCCCAGCCCATGCCCATCGGCGCGCTCAGCGCGTCGCGGGACTCGAACTTGCCGGTCTTCGGGTCGATGACCGTCACGCTGAAGTAGGGCCAGATCCGGTGGATGTCCTGGTCGATGTAGCTGCCGTCGGTCGAAGCGAAGTACTTCTGCTCGTTGACCATGAACAGGCCGGAATCGATGTAGTTGGCCCCGGCCTTGAGGGCGGCGGCGCCGATGGCGGCCAGCAGGTCGGCCTTCTCGCCGAGCGGCACCTCCAGCGCGTTCTTCTCGATCGGCGTCTTCCAGCTCACGACGCCATAGCCCTGCTGCGGCGCGAGCTGCACCGGCTCCGTCTGCACCCGGGCGTTGGCCCGCGCGATCGCCACGGCGTCGCGGGCCGCCTGCGCCAGCCCGTCGATCGTGACATCAGCCGTGGCCGCGAAGCCCCAGGTGCCGGCGGCAATCACCCGCACGCCCGCGCCATAGGACTCGGTATTGGTGGTGTTCTGGATCTTGGTGTCGCGGGCGTTGAGCGCCGCGTCGGCCAGGTCCTTCTGGTCGCCGGCGGGAATGGGAGTGAGCGCTCCGGAGAACTGCGGCACCCGCCGGCCGAGGGCGAGCGCGCCCGCGGTGAGGCCGGCGAACTGAACGAAGTCACGTCGTTCCACGGGGCGCTCCTGCCGCTAGACGGCGTCCGAGAGACTGGAGAAGTTGAAGTCGCGAATGCGCATCGGCGGGACCAGCGACGGCTGTCCGGTCTCGTCGGTCCGGACCCGCATCGGGCGGCCGAGCGCGTCGAGATTGTTGAGCATGATCACCGGCGACTCGTTGAACCGCATGTTCTTGACCGCGTACTTGATCTGGCCGTCCTCGATATAGAACGTGCCGTCCCGGGTGAGGCCGGTGAACAGCAGCGTCTGGGGGTCGAGGCTCCGGATGTACCAGGTGCGCGTCACGAGAAGCCCGCGCGTAGTGCTCCGGATCAGGTCCTCCAGCGACTCGGTGCCGCCGTTCATGATGAAGTTGCTGGGGCCGGGCAGCGCCGGCTTGCCCTGCTTGTCGGCCCAGTACCGCGAATACGACAGGTTCTGGTAGGCGCCCTTGTCGATCCACACGGTGCGCTGGGTCGGCCGGCCGTCACCCACCCACGGTCCGGCCGGTGCTTCGGCGTTCGACGGATCGGAATAGATGGTGACCCGCTCGTCCATCAGCTTCTCGCCGAGCCGGGTGCCGCCGCCGGACTTCGAGAGGAAGCTGCGCCCCTCGTCGGCGTTGCGCGCATCCACGTTGAGGAGATTCTGGATCAGCTCGACCGACGCCGCCGGCTCCAGCACGACCGTGTACTTGCCCGGCTCGATGGCCCGAGCATCGCGGCTGGCCGCCGCCTTCTCGACCGCGATCCGCGCCGCAGCCGCCCCGTCGATCCGGCTCACGTCGTTGGCGTCCTGACCCGCCCAGCCCGAGCCCAGCCCGTCGGGCGTGCGCGCGGTGATGGTGTAGGTCACGCTGGTCGAGCGGTTGTAGCCGAAGAGCCCCGCGGAATTCATGCGGGCCGACCACCGCGCCCCGTCCTCGAGGAATCCGGCGGCCACGCAACTCTTCTCCTTCGCGGCCGCGATGCTCGCGCCCGCGAGCCCCGCGCGATAGTCAGGCGAGATGGCGGCGGTGGCCTCGACGAAGCCCGGCGTCGGCGTGTAGGTCTGGGGGCCGAGCGGCGGCATGGATTCCGGGTCTTCCGGTGCCAGCCGCGCCAGCTCCTCCGCCCGTCGCACGGCGCGCTCGAGCGTGGCGTCGTCGAACTGGTTCACCGAGGTGCTGCCGGAGCGCTTGCCGAAGCTCGAGCGAACCGAGAGCGACATGTTCTCGGTCTCGCCGCTGGTCGTGACCGTGTTCCGCGCAAAGCGGATGTTGCCCGAGGTCCCGCCGCCCAGCGACACCTCGCAGGCATCGGCCTTCGAGAACCTGAGGACCTTCTCCAGCAGTGCGCGCGCCTCTGCTTCCGTAAAGCCGGGCATCAGATCTTCCTCGCAGTGTTGAGCACGTTGACGCCGTTGAACCGGGCCGTGGAGGAGCCATGCGACACCGCGCTCGACTGGCCCGGCTCGCCCTTGCCGTCGTTGAAGGCGCCGCCCAGCCGGTAATCGCGCCGATCGCAGACCTGGGCGCAGGAGTTCCAGAACTCGCGGGTGTTGGCCTGGTAGGCCACGTCGCGCAGCATGCCGGCGATCTTCCCGCCCTTGATCTCGTAGAAGAGCTTGCCGCTGAACTGGAAGTTGTAGCGCTGCTGGTCAATGGAGAACGACCCGTCACCCACGATGTAGATGCCCTTGTCCACGCCGGCGATCATCTGCGTCGGCGTGAGCGGCTTCATCCCGGGGCGGAGCGACACGTTGGGCATCCGCTGGAACTGCACGTCGGCCCAGCTCTGCGCGTAGGAACAGCCATCCGACGCGTTCTGGCCCACGATGTGGGCCTGGTCGCGGGTCTTCTGGTAGTCCACCAGGATGCCGTTCCGGATGAGGGTCCATTCCTTCGTCTTCACGCCCTCGTCGTCGTAGCCCACGGCGCCGAGTGAGTGGGGCTGGGTCTTGTCGGCCACGATGGTGACCTCGGGGCTCCCGTAGTTGAACTTGTGGCTCTGCCACTTGTCGAGCGTGAGGAAGCTGGTGCCGGCGTAGTTGGCCTCGTAGCCCAGTACGCGGTCGAGCTCGGTCGGGTGGCCCGCCGACTCGTGGATCGTGAGCCAGAGGTGCGAGGGGTCGAGCACCAGATCGTACTTGCCGGCCAGCACCGACTTGGCCCCCAGCTTCTCGCGGGCCTGGGCCGGTGCCAGCTGCACGTCCTCCAGCATGTCGTAGTAGCTGCCGTACTTGGTCGTCCCCTGGCCGGCGAACTTTCCGGCCGGGCGGCTGGAGAGATATTCGTAGCCCATGCCCATGGGAGAGCTGAGCGAGCCGCGATTCTCGAACTTGCCGCTCGCCTTGTCGATGACGGTGACGTTGAAGCCGGGGAAGATGCGGTGGATGTCCTGGTCGATGTAGCTGCCGTCGGTCGAGGCGAAGTACTTCTGCTCGTTGACCAGCGCAATGCGGGAGTTGACGAAGTTGGCGCCCGCCTTGAGCGCCGCGTCATTCACCGCCATCAGCAGGTCCACCTTCTCCGCGATGGGCACCTCGAAGCCGTTCTTCTCGATCGGTGTCTTCCAGGCGACGACGCCATAGCCCTTCTGCGGCGCCAGCTGCACCGGCTCCGTCTGGAACTTCGCATTGGCCTTGGCGATGGCCACCGCGTTCCGGGCCGCGGCGGCAAT
>Ga0310810_10010362_pt1 | contig 10851 bp, 8 predicted proteins | sample NCmetagenome_FD_207641 | JGI IMG/M metagenome (GOLD analysis project Ga0310810, IMG submission 207641) | Soil microbial communities from experimental microcosm in Duke University, North Carolina, United States - NC | ecosystem: Engineered > Artificial ecosystem > Soil microcosm > Unclassified ... | reverse complement strand
GCTGCTCGGCCAGCAGCTGTTCCGGCTCAACCTGGTCGTCTGAGACCGAGGTCTACTTCTTGTCCGTCGTGCCGAGGTCGTCGACGTCCATCTGCTTGGTCTCGATGAACGTGTAGGCCTTGGGCACGACGATCGGGCCCTTGCCCTCGAACACGACCTGGACGTCGACGGTCTCGCCCTTCTTGCCGCCGGGCGCGGTGACGTAGAGATCGCTGTCGCCTTCGAAGCGGATCACGACGCCCTGCCGGCCGCCGAAGTAGACCTTGGCGCCGAGCGCGCCGTTCTGCGAGTAGCCGTTGCCCTTGATGTCGACGGTCGTGCCGCCCTGGTAGTCGCCCTCTTTCGGTTCGACGCCGAAGACCTTCAGCTTCGAGTCCGAGCTGCACCCGGCCGCCGAGATGGCGACGAGCACGGCGCTGATCGCGAGCGCGTGACGTGCTTGCCTCATGCGCGAGAACGTATCACACGCCGCTCACAGCATGTCTTTTCGCTGCAGGGCTCGGCGCATCTTGGAGAGCGCCTGCTCCTGGAGCTGGCGGATGCGCTCGCGCGAGAGGTTGTACTTCTCGCCGATCTCCTTGAGCGTCAGCTCGTGATCGTCGTCGAGGCCGAAGCGGCGGCGCAGGATGTCGGCCTCGATCGGGCGCAGCTCGCCGAGCAGCTCGCGGATCTCCGCGGTCATCGCCTCGAAGGCGAGATCGTCGGTCGGCGAGACCTCCTCGCGATCCGGGTCCTCGAGGATCTCGGACAGGTTGCGGCCGTCCTCGTCGCCGACCGGGCGATCGATCGAGATCGACTGATCGAGCACCCACGAGCGCATCTTCTCGACCTTGTCCTCGGGCATCTGGGTCGCCTCGGCGAGCTCCGCCGTGGTCGGCGTGCGGCCGAGCTTCGAGGTCAGCTCGCGGCGCGCCTTCGCGAGCCGGTGCTGCGCGTCGATCATGTGCACCGGCAGGCGGATCTCGCGGCCCTTGTCGGCGAGCGCGCGGCTGATCGCGTGGCGGATCCACCAACTCGCGTAGGTCGAGAAGCGGAAGCCTCGGCGATAGTCGTAGCGCTCGACCGCCTTCATGAGGCCGAGGTTGCCCTCCTGGATCAGATCGGCGAGCGCCATGCGGCCGTGGTTGAAGCGGCGCGCGATCGAGACGACCAGGCGAAGGTTCGCCTTGACGAAGTCGTTGCGCGCGTCGGCGACCGCGCGATCGGCGCCGGCGACGCGGCGCGCCCAGTCGGCGAAGCCGCGCGCGCGAGAGATGCGGCGATCCGGCGCGACGCCGCGCACCGGCGTGTTGCGCACGAGGCGATCGACCGCGGCGACGACCGCGTCCTGGAACAGCTTGTCGGCGTCGCGCTCGCGCAGCTCGCGCGCGGCCTTCTTCATCGCCTTGGTGAAGCGGCCGAGCTGCGACGGCGACGCCTTCTTCGCGCCGGCGAGCTCGAGGCCGAGCTTGCGGAGCGTCCGGACTTCGGACACTCCGGGCAGCTCCGCGTCGACGACGTCGAGCACGTACTCGAGCGCCGGCGTGAAATTGAGCGCGGTCTCCCACAGGAGCATCTCGAGCGCCTCGATCTCCTTCGCCGCCGTGAACTCCTCCTCGGGGCGGAGCACGTCGAGCGTCGCCATGTCGCGGAAGTACATCGACAGGTACGTGCCGTTGTCCTTCTTGGGGCGGACGTTGGCCGCGGGCGCGTCGTCGCTCTCGCTCGGCTCGCTCGCGAACACCGACGGATCGAGCTCGACGTCTTCTTCATTCGCGCCGTTCGGCTGCGCCGCGTTCGTGTTCGCCGGCGCGGGATGATCCTTCGCCTTCGCGGCGAGGCGCGCGGCGCGCTGCTTGCGCGTCGGGCGCGGCGCGATCATGGGCGGGACCAACTTCGTGAGAGCAGAAGACATAGAGAGACCCCGGGGGAAGCGGCGCTCGAAGCAGGCGCCTACTCATTCAGACGTCGGAGCGGCCGAAATGTTTTGCTCCGTCGACGAGACGACAACTTCCGGAGGGGCGCCGACTATTCCGAGACACACGATCGCGGCAGCGGTTGCCGGGTCGATCCGCGGACTTCCGCGTGCGCCACGTGACCTACACACGGCGCGCGTGGCGAATCGTAAGAAATGTGTCAGCTGCGCGTTCGCGTGTCAGCCGCGCGTCGTGTCCAGGGTGTCCTTACCAGAGGACACCCGTCGCTCGGCGACGACCAGGATCTGTCGAGAGTGCGTGCCGAAGAAGCGGCCGCGCGTCTGGATCGATCCGGAAACTTCGAGCACGCGGAAGCCGACCGAGTGGAGCAGCTTGCCGAGCTCGTGGAGTGAGTACGCGCGGATCGAGATCTCTTGCTCGAGCTGGCGGCCGTCGTCGAAGACGACCGAGCGGTTCGATTGGATCCGCGACGAGAAGTAGTTGAACTCGACCTCTTCGAGCACGACGCAGCCGTCGCCCTCCCACCACACGCGCGTCGGGAGATCACCGACGAGATAGTCGCGGTTCAGGATCTCGATCACGACCTTCGCGCCCGGCTTGAGCGCGCGCGACAGGTTCGCGGCGGTCTTCTTGTTGGTCTCGTCGTCGAAGAAGCCGAACGTGGAGAACAGGCAGTACGCGCCGTCGAACTGCGCGTCGAAGTCGAGCTCGCGCATGTCGCCGTGCACGAAGTTGATCGTGAGCCCGCGGCGCTGCGCCTCGTCGGCGCCGCGCAGGAGCAGCGGCAAGGACATGTCGAGCCCGACGACGTGATAGCCGCGCGCGGCGAGCTCCATCGCGTGACGGCCGTAGCCACAGCCGAGGTCGAGCACCTGCGCGCCCGGCTCGACGCCGAGCGTCTCGATCACGAAGCGGGCCTCGGCTTGGGTCGCCTGCGGTGTCAGGAACGGCAGCGTGCGGAGGTAATCCTCGTCGAAGATCTCCTCGAACCAGGGCTTGCCCTTCTTCTTCTTCTTGCTGTCGCCGGTCTGCACCGCGGCGGCGACGGCGGCCGCGCGCGCGGCGGCCTTCTCCTTCTTGGGCGCGGGCGGCGGCGCGGGCTTGTGCAGCGCGTGCTCGCCCGACGACGACTCGCCGATCACCGGCACGCCGTCCTGCGAGCGCGAGCGCACCTTCGACGGCGGCGGCGCAGCTGCGGCCGTGACCGCGGGCGCCGCGGCGGCGGCCGCGGCCGGGACGCTCGATCGTTCGGCGGGCTTGTCCGCGGCCGGGGCGATCGATCGTTCGGCGGGCTTGTCGGTCGCGGCCGGCGCCGCGGCCGCGCGGATCTTGCCGGACTGCGAGTCGACCTCTTCGATCAGATCCTCGGTGAGGATCTCGCCGGAGTCGGCGGCATCGGCGGGCGCTTGGACCTCGTCCTTGAGATCGTCGTCGGCGAGCGCGACCGCGTCGGGCGAGCCGGCGCGCTTCTCCCGCTCGCCGGCCTCGGCCTCCATCAGCTCCTCGAGATCCTCCTCGGAGAGCGCGACCGTCGTCGTGCGCCGATAGGCGCGCGAGATCGGCACCGCCTCCGGCTCCTCGTCCATCTCGATGTCGACCGACGCCTCGACCGGCATCGCGACCGGCCCCGACGGATCGGTGACCGCGCGCTCGCTGGTCGTGTCGGTCTCGGCGTCGCTGGTCGAGACCGCGGGCTGCGAGATCGCGCGCGCGCCGTTCGACGGCGGCGGCGTGAACTCGGTGACCTCCGGCTCGCCGTCGCCCATCGACAGCCCGAGCGCCTCGAGGTTGACCGCCGGCATCTCGCGCGTCTTGCCGTCGTCGGTGACGACGTCGTCGTTCGACGAGGGCGCGGTCGGCACGCCCGACGCGGCCTCTTCCGATTCGATCTGATCGAGCGCGATCTCCGGGCTCGACTCGACCTTGATGTCGGGCTCGGAGTCGTCGCTCCAGCCCGCCGACGTGCTGCGCGGCGGCGGCGTGGTCGGCGTGCGGCGCGCGCCGTCGCGCGGCGTCGGCGTCGGGACCGCGTCGACCTCGGGCTCGGGCACCGCGTCGACGTGCATCACCGGCGCGCTGTCGAGATCCTCGCCGTCGGCCTGCCGCGGCGCGGGCCCCGACGCGTCGGTCGAGAAGCTGTACGCGATCGAGACCGCGAGGTTCGGGTCTTCCTCGCGCCCCGGCGCGGCCACCGACGGATGACTGCCGGTGCGGCGCGGGACGTTGTCCGACGGCACGCGCAAGCCGGCGCCGCGACGCCGGCGCCGGCGCCGCTCCGCGGTCGTCATCCCGGCTTCCATGTCCGCCGGGATATCGTCTTCGCGCTTCGTGCTCACGCGAATCCTCCGTCCGCGCGCGCGGTGCTCGCGCTTGCGCACGCGTCGCGACCACACGCCGACCACGCGCGAAGACGATCTGTCCGGACGGCTGCGCCGTCCTCATTCGGAAACGCCGGATCGCACCCGTCGGGTGCGATGTGCCGCATCGGCGTTTCCGTTGGGCGCTTCGTGCTCACGCGACGCCCCCGATGCGCTCGCCTTGGCGCACGACCGCGCCGGCGTCGAGCGCGATGCGCGGGCCGTGGGCGGGGACCAGCACGACGACGGTCGAGCCGAGCAGGAACGCGCCGAGCTCGTCGCCGGCGTCGAGCTCGACCGGATCGCGCAGCTCGATGCGGCGCGCTTCACCGCCGGCGCGGAAGGCGCGCGTGTCGGTGCCGAGATGCGTGAGCCACAGGTTGCCGACCGCGGCGGCGCCGACCATCACGACCGCGACCGCGCCGGCTCGAGTCTCGAGCCAGATCACGGCGCGCTCGTTGATCGCGAGCAGGTTCGGCTCGTCGAGCGCCTCCGCGATGCGCGGGTTCACCGGCCATTGCGCGCCGGGCACGTAGTCGTACCCGACGACGCGCCCCGCGATCGGCGCGTGCACGCGGTGGTAGTTCGCCGGAGACAGGTACACCGTGACGTAGCTTCCGCCGTCGAATTCATCGCCGCGTGACGGATCCGCGATCAGCTCGCCGACCGAGTACGTGCGGCCTTTCGCTTCGATCAGCGCGCCGTGCTCGACGGCGCCCGCCGCCGCGACCGCGCCGTCGCACGGGGCTACGATCACGCCGGGTGACGCATCGACCGCTCGCGCACCTTCACGCAGCCGGCGCGCGAAGAAGTCGCCGAAGCTCGCGTACTCGCCGAGCGCGAGCTCCGCCTCGCCGGCGTCGGCGCCGACCGCGCGCGCGAATGCCGCATAGAGTGGCTTGCGCAACGGACGCGGCAGCGCCGTACGCGCCGCCTTGCCGACGAGCGTCGAGTAGAGGCCCATCGGCAGCCGACGAACGGCGCCGCGGGCCACACGCTGTCGAATCGAGATCAGGTTCACGCGGGCGTCCGGAGGCAGAGTAAGCTCCCTCCCCAGAATCTCCAGTAGTATAGGCAGTGTACGGCGAGCCGCACAAGCTTCGTGCACCGGACGCCCGCAACAAAAACAAAGGGGCGCCGGACCCCATGTAGGTCCGACGCCCCGGAGCCGACCAGGCCCCTATAGATCTCAGCAGTCGTAGTAGAGGTAGAACTCGCTCGGGCTGGGACGCAGCCGGACGTGGTCGACCTCGTTCAACGACTTGTAGTCGATCCACGCGTCGATGAGGTCCATCGAGAAGACGTCGCCCTTCAAGAGGAACTCGTGGTCCGCCTTGAGCGCGTCGAGGGCGCGGTCGAGCGAGCCCGGCATGTGCGGGACCTCGGCCAGCTCCTCCGGCGACAGCGAGTAGATGTCCTTGTCGAGCGGCTCACCCGGGTGGATGCGCTTCTCGATGCCGTCGAGGCCGGCGAGCATCATCGCCGCGAACGCGAGGTACGGGTTGCAGCTCGGGTCCGGCGAGCGGAGCTCGAGGCGCTTCGCCTTCGGCGAGGACGAGTACATCGGGATGCGGATCGACGCCGAGCGGTTGCGCGCCGAGTACGCGAGGTTGACCGGCGCCTCGTAGCCCGGGACCAAGCGGCGATAGCTGTTGGTCGTCGGGTTCGCGAACGCGCCGATCGCCGCGGCGTGCTTGAGCAGACCGCCGATGTAGAAGAGCGCGGTCTCCGAGAGACCCGCGTAGCCGTCGCCGGCGAACAAGGGCGTCGAGCCCTTCCACAACGACTGGTGCGTGTGCATGCCCGAGCCGTTGTCACCGAAGAGCGGCTTCGGCATGAACGTCGCCGTCTTGCCGTGCGCCTTCGCGACGTTCTTGACGACGTGCTTGTACCACATGAGCTTGTCGGCCATGTGGACGAGCTCGTCGTACTTCATGTCGATCTCGCACTGCCCCGCGGTCGCGACCTCGTGGTGGTGCGTCTCGACCTCGATGCCGACCGCCTGCATGGTCATCACCATCTGCGTGCGGATGTCGGTCAGCGTGTCGACGGGCGACGCCGGGAAGTAGCCGCCCTTCACGCGCGGCTTGTAGCCGAGGTTGCCGCCCGCTTCGTCGCGGCCGGTGTTCCACGAGCCTTCGCCCGAGTCGACCTCGTGGAAGGCGCGGTTCTGCTTCTCTTCGTACTTCACCGAGTCGAAGACGAAGAACTCGGCCTCCGGACCGAAGTACGCCTTGTCGGCGATGCCGGTCGACTTCAGGTACTGCACCGCGCGCTTGGCGAGCGAGCGCGGACAACGGCTGTAGCGCTCGCGCGTGATCGGATCGGCCGCATCACAGGTGAGCGAGAGCGTCGGCGTCTTGAGGAACGGATCGATCACCGCGGTGGTGACGTCCGGGAGCATGATCATGTCCGACGAGTTGATCGCCTTCCAGCCGCGGATCGACGAGCCGTCGAAGCCGAAGCCTTGCTCGATGCCCTCCTCGAGGCGCTCGATCGGATAGGTGATGTGCTGCCACGTGCCGAGGAAATCGACGAACTTGCAGTCGATCATCTTGGCGCCGTTCTTCTCGACGTAGTCTTTGAGCTCCTTCGGGGTCATGGGCGGTCGATCTCCTCGCGGTCAGGGTCGGGTTGTCAGATGGCGTCCTCACCGGTCTCGCCGGTGCGGATGCGAATCACCTCGTCGACGGGCGTCACGAAGATCTTGCCGTCGCCGATCTTGCCGGTGCGCGCCGCCTCGGTGATCGCGGCGACCACCGTGCGGACGTTGTCGTCGGGGACGATGATCTCGAGCTTCACCTTCGGCACGAAGTCCACCACGTACGCGGAGCCGCGATAGACCTCTTTCTTGCCGCCGGTTCGGCCGAAGCCCTTCACTTCCGTCACGGTCATGCCGTGCACGCCGATCTCGGCGAGCCGCTCTTTGACCTCGTCGAGCTTGAAGGGCTTGATGATCGCCTCGACCTTCTTCATGACGAAGTCGTACCGAGCGCGTGTTTCCGAAACGTTTCCGACTCGGATCAATCGACGCCGCGCGTGATCGCCGCGCGCTGCACTATTGTGCGGACTTCATCTCGGCGCGGAAGTGATCGAGCTTCTTGTCGAGCTCTTTCAGCTTCTCGGGAGACTTGGCGTACTGCGCGTCGGTCGCGATGTCGGCCCACTCGCCTTCCAGGCGCGAGCCGTAGCGTTCCTTGAAGGCGCGATAGTCGCGCAGCACCGCGCGGAACTTCGCCTGCACCTCGGCGGGATCGAGCGCGGCGGCCGAGCCCGATGCGGATCCGCTTCCGGCCTTGTCGACGTGCGTCTGCTTCGGGTGGCGATCGACGCGCGGGCCTTTGTCGACCACCGTCGCGGGCATCTCGACCTCTTCTTGCGATCCCGTGCCCTCCTGAGCTTGTCGAAGGGCCGTGCCCGACCCGACGGCCTGCACGGCATCGGGCTGGATCTCGGTGAGCACCGCGTGCTGCTGCGATCCCGATCCGCTTCCCGGCGCCACCGGCACCTGCTTCTTCGCGTGCGTCTGCTGCGGATCCGGTCCGCTCATCGCGAACGCGATCGCGCCGACGACGAGCGCGCCGCCGATCACCGCGGGCCACAGCCACTTGCGCTTGGTCGCGCCGCTGCCGAGCGCGACCTGCTGCGTCTCGTACGGCATCGAGCCCTGCGCGAGCTCGCCGGGCAGCGCCGTCGCCGCGACCTTCGCGACCGGACCGGTCGCGGGCGCGTAGAGCGGCATGTTCGCGAGCGCGAACGACACCGTCGCCACGCTCTGCGTCGTCAGCTCGTTGCGGAAGTCGGCGAGGTGCAGCTTCGCGAGCCGCTCGTTGGTCTCGCGCTGCGCGGCCATCTCGTCGGCGAAGACGTGGCGCATGAACGCGCCGAGCGCGTCGGTCGAGATCGTCGGGTTCACCGCGACCAGCGCGTGCTGGATCGCGTCGCGCAATTCGGCGGCGGTCTGGTAGCGATCGTCCTGGCGCGGCTTGAGCGACTTCGCGACCAGCTCGTCGTACGGCGCGAGCATCGGATCGTGATCTGACGGCAGGCGATGCTCGCCGCGCGCGACCATGCGCGCGAGCGCGCGGTAGTCGGGGTTGTCGCTGACCTCGTAGAGGCGCTGCCCGGTGAGCAGCTCGTAGAGGACGCAGCCGGTCGCGTAGATGTCGGTGCGCTGATCGACGACGCCGCCGCGGATCAGCTGCTCGGGCGCCATGTAGCCGAACTTGCCGAAGCCCATCTTCGGATCGGTCGCGGTCGCGCGCAAAACGCTCTTCGCGATGCCGAAATCGATCAGCTTGGTCTCGCCCTCGAACGAGACGAGCACGTTCGGCGGCGAGATGTCGCAGTGGACGAGGCCGAGCGACGCGCCGTCGGCGCCGACGCGGCGGTGCGCGTACGCGAGGCCGTTCGCGATCTCGCGGCCGACGAACAGCGCGAGATCGACCGGGAAGCGCTCGCCGCGGTGCTGCAGCACGGTGAGCGTGCGGCGGACGTCGCGGCCCTCGACGTGCTCGAGCGCGAGGAAGTACTCGTCGCCGACGCGGCCGACCTCGAAGACCTGCGCGATGTTGACGTGCTGGAGCTTGATCGCGACCTGCGCCTCGTCGACGAAGCGCGAGATGAACTGCTGATCCTCGGCGAGGTTCGGCAGCACCTTCTTGATCACGCACAGCTTCTCGAAGCCGGCGAGGCCGTGCTTCGCGACGAAGATCTCGCCCATGCCGCCGCGCGAGAGCCGTTGGACGAGCAGATATCGTCCGAAGACCTGCGGGAGGCTCGGGTCCGGTCGACCCGATTTGTCGACGCCGGCGTGTTCGATCGCGACGCTCATGTCCCCCGCGGAAGATCCTAGTGTGCCAGACCGTAACGCACGACGGCTAGCGATCGCGAGCGTGGTGCCGACAACGGCTCACAGGCGCAGATAGTGGTTGATCTTTCGGCGTCAGCGAGTGTGACGCGTCCGGTTGTCGGGCGAGCGCGGCGGGTGGTAGCGTGGCCTTCGTGTCGACCGTGCCTCACGCCCGGGGGGGTGTGCTGATCGCGCTCGGCCTTCTCATTTCTTGGGCGGGCTGCGGCACGGGGTCGGTCGACATCGTCCTGCAGATGCCGTCGAAGGCCGAGCTGGCGCCGGCCGGCGCGGCGACCGTGACGCTGGTCGCGGAGCAGCCGGGCGAGACGCCGAAGGCGACGACCAGCGTGATCTCCGACGACGGCTCGTTCGATCTCGGCAAGCTCCCGGTCGTCGACGGCTTGTCCTTGTCGGTCGTCTTGCGGTCGTCGACCCAGCGCGTGGTCGGCTACGGGCGCGCGCTCACCGCGGTCGACATCACCGCGCGCGATCAGCTCGAGGTCGACATGCCCGTCAGGCGCCCGTTCGCGTACGTGACGGGAGCGAGCGGCGGCTTGGTCGCGCTGGATACGACGCTGGATTCCACACAGAAATATCAATCGATGATCGGAGTCAGCGGTGGCGCGACGATCGCCGCCGCGTCGGGCGGCGACGTGTGGGCGATCGCCGGCTCGGGCCACGCGGCGCGCGTGTCGGGATCGACGCACGCGCCCGACGGCGCGACGGTCAACCTCGCGTCGGGCGTGAACGACGCGATCGCGACCTCGGATGGACGCTGGCTGATCGGCGCGACGACCAGCGGCTTCTCGATCGCGGAGGTCGCGAGCGGCAAGGTCACGCAGGTGAACGTCGCGGGCGGCGTCGATCGCGTCGCGATCGGCGCGACCGTCGCGGGCGGCGTGCGCGCGGTCGGGTTGATCGGGCGCGTCTCGCCCGACGACTGCAAGACCGCGCCGCCGACGTCGAAGATCGCGATCGTCGAGATCGGCGACACGATCGGCGACGCCAACGTCCAGGATCCGAAGGTGCCGCTGTCCGATGTCGCCGGATCGGAGACGTCGATCGATCTGGTCGGCGCCGATCCGTGCAACGACAGCCTGCTGCGGCTGACCGTCGGCGGCGAGATCTCGACGGCGACCAAGCTCGCGAGCGTGCCGGCGCCGAGCGCGGCGGCGATGTTCGGCGATCACGCGTGGGCGCTCGGCTCGATCCCCGGCACCGCCGACTCGGGCATGGTGATCATCGACGCCGCGCACCTCGTGCTGGTCGACGCCGCGGTCGACGGCTCGGGCTCGCAGCGCGCGGATCTGCCGCCGGTGCGCCAGGTGACGCACGGCTACGACAGCGGCGGCAACGACCTCGTGCTCTCGCGCGACATCAACGCGGGCACGGTGAGCGCGACCGATCTCGTCGTGGTGCCGCCCGGCGATCAGATCGCGGTCGTGTACCATGCGAAGTTCTGGGCGCCGGAGCTCGATCAAGGATTCCAAGTCGTGATCCCCGAGATGACGGTCGACACCAGCGAGTACGAGCTGCTCAGCGCGACGGGCGGCGCGGTCGTGCAGCGCATGCTCGCCAACTGCGGGCTCGTCTACGACGGCATCGGCGCGGCGGTCCCGATCTGGATGTGCGGGCCGGCGCCGGGCGCGGCGGCGCCGATCGGCGGCGCGTTCACGCCGGGCAACCTCGCCGTCTTGTACGGAGGCCGTTAGTGCGACTGGTCGCG
>Ga0310810_10010361_pt1 | contig 10852 bp, 11 predicted proteins | sample NCmetagenome_FD_207641 | JGI IMG/M metagenome (GOLD analysis project Ga0310810, IMG submission 207641) | Soil microbial communities from experimental microcosm in Duke University, North Carolina, United States - NC | ecosystem: Engineered > Artificial ecosystem > Soil microcosm > Unclassified ... | reverse complement strand
AACATCCTCTACTAATTCCTCTGCTATTTCTTTTGACCTGACTAATGAATGGGAGAATTGAATCAATCTTTTGCCGAAGCGCAGGTAAAGCTGGGTAAAGGCCATTTCATCATCAATGGCAATACTTTGTTGCAGTTCTCTCAACTGAATTGCAATATGGGCATCGTTAACAGGCAATCCTATAAATTTATTTCACAAGCAGGACCCTAAGGTATATTAAAATATTCAACAAAAAACGAAGCAACTTTTTAAACGGTTGAAAAATTATCTGGCCCTGCCAGCTTCCTTATTACCAGGGTTTCGGCAGAACTGCTTGATTGGCCGCATTATCGCTATAGATAATAATAGTTATTCCTCATTTTTTATAAAAATTTACTTTCTAAAGCTATTTAATGGATGAGGTCGTCCGCCAATCATCGTCAGCCTGGCAAAGGTTGCCAGTTTGATTGCCAGATTGAGTGGGTCGAATTATTGAAAACCAAACCGGTCCTGGGACGACCTTATCCAATTGCCCGACCGATTTTACTAAATTTGTGACATAAATACTTTGAATGGTTGATCAGGATTTAGTCAAACAGACATCCCGGGAAGAAACAGAGTTTGAGCAAAAAATTGAAGCTGAAATAAAAATTGAACCCCGGGACTGGATGCCAGATGCTTACCGCAAAACATTAGTCCGGCAAGTCAGCCAGCATGCCCATAGCGAAATTGTTGGTATGCTCCCGGAAGGCGAATGGATCACACGTGCTCCCTCGCTAAAAAGAAAGGCGATCCTTTTGGCAAAAGTACAGGATGAAGCGGGCCACGGTCTTTATTTATATTCAGCTGCCGAAACGCTTGGTACCACAAGGGAACAAATGATAAATGACCTGCACAGTGGCAAGGCTAAATATTCCTCTATTTTCAATTATCCCACCTTGACATGGGCTGACATCGGTGCGATCGGGTGGCTGGTAGATGGTGCAGCCATTTTAAACCAGGTCATGCTTTGCCGAACTTCTCACGGACCATATGCAAGAGCAATGGTTCGCATTTGCAAAGAGGAAAGCTTTCACCAACGACAGGGATTTGAAATTTTGCTAACCCTTTCGACAGGAACAAAAGAACAACGCGAGATGTGCCAGGACGCGATCAACCGGTGGTGGTGGCCATCATTGATGATGTTTGGTCCTAAAGACAGCGAGTCCACAAATTCCGACCAAAGCATGAAGTGGAAGATCAAACGTAAAAGCAACGACGAGCTCCGGCAAAATTTTGTTGACATGTGCGCCGAACAGGTCAAAGTACTTGGAATGGGCATACCTGATCCTGAACTTAGGTGGAATGAATCGAGGAAACATTATGACTTTGGCGAAATCAACTGGGACGAGTTTTGGAATGTTGTCAAAGGAAATGGTCCCTGTAATAAAGAAAGATTGGCAGCGCGGATAAAAGCTTGGGAAGATGGCGCGTGGGTACGGGAAGCGGCAACTGCTTATGCCGAAAAACAAGCAAGCAAGAAACGACAGGCGGCTGCGTGACAAAAGATGCCGGGTATTTTATCTTCTTTAGCAAACCCGGTAGTGTCTTGAAAAATTTAACCACAATAGGCACATAGAAACATAGGGGTCCACATAGAATTTGCCTATGTGCTAATCTATGTGACCTATGTCCTATGTGGTTTAAGAAACCACCAATCGACTTTCAAATTGAGACATTATCCAAATCGCTAACCCTTTCACCAATCAACTTTACCCGCTATCTTTAAGGACAAACCGATTATGTCCCAACATCCTTCTGAACACACTCCCCAATTATCCAGGAGTCTTGGCCCGTTGATGCTGTGGGGCATGGGCGTGGGCTACGTTATCTCGGGAATGTATTTTGGATGGAATCTTGGGTTGGCTGCCGGAGGAACTTACGGTCTTGCCATTGCAACTTTCTTTATCGTTATTCTCTACATAACATTTACGTTCTCCTATACTGAACTCGCATGTGCCATTCCAAAAGCGGGCGGCGCACTTGATTACGCCAACCGTGGATTAGGAAAAAAACTCGGTTTTATTGCTGGTATGGCGCAGATCATAGAATTTGTTTTTGCTCCACCTGCGATTGCGGCAGCTATTGGCGCATACTTCCATATTTTCTTCCCGCAGATTCCGGTCATGGCAATTGCGATTATCGCCTATATCATTTTTACCGGATTAAATATTTATGGCGTCAAAGCTGCGGCAGCATTTGAGCTTATTATAACTGTGTTTGCCGTATTTGAATTGTTACTCTTTGCAGGCGTTGCCTTACCGCATTTTGAAATGAAGAATCTTCAACTAAATGCATTTCCCGGCGATTGGAAAGGTGTTTGGGCAGCGATACCATTTGCTATATGGTTTTTTCTTGCAATCGAAGGTGTGGCCAACGCGGCCGAAGAAACCATCAATCCCCAGCGGAATATATTATTAGGATTTGGCTCAGCACTGGCTACACTAATAATATTATGCATCCTAACGTTTCTTGCGGCAGTGGGCGTTGGTGGATGGGAAAAGATCGTTTATCCTTCGCCCGGTGCTGATCCTTCGGATTCACCCCTGCCCCTGGCATTGGCGCAGATCACAGGCAGCAGCAATTGGCTGTATCATCTTTTGATTACGATTGGCCTGATGGGTCTTGTTGCTTCATTTCATGGCATCATCCTGGCAGCAGGTCGCGCGACTTTTGAATTTGGACGTGTAAAATACATACCGCCTTTGTTTGGAAAAGTAAGTGCACGTTTCAAGACTCCGGCCAATGCTTTATTAATTAATATGGTGATCGGGATTATTGCTTTGCTCACCGGAAAAACGGGCGATATCATCACTATTGCAGTATTCGGTGCTTTGACTTTATATGTGATCTCCATGATTTCCGTAATTGCGCTGAGAAAAAAAGAACCGCATATGGCCCGGCCTTTCAAAGTCCCTTTTTATCCATACTTTCCAGTCATTGCCTTGATCATTGCTTTTGTATCTTTAATAGCCATGACGACACTTAATGTCAAACTTGCACTGATTTATTTTGGCATACTTGCGCTGTCCTATATTTGGTTTAGACTTACCGTAAACAAATCCATCCATGACACGTCAACCAACCATTAAAGAAGTTGTCGAAAAACTGGCTGCAAATAAAACTGAGAAAGTCAAATTGGCGATCACCGATATCGACGGCATTTTACGGGGAAAAGTCATCAGCTTTGAAAAATTTGTCTCAGTTATAGAAAAAGGATTTGGTTTTTGTGATGTGGCATTTGGATGGGACGCGGCAGACGCTGCTTATGACAACGCAACTGTTACCGGTTGGCATACGGGTTATCCTGATGCTTTGGCCACAGTAGATGTTCAAACATGGCGCCAGGTTCCCTGGGAAAGTGATCTTCCTTTTTTTCTTTCCGATTTCAGCGATAAACAAAGCACTCTATCTGAAATATGCCCCAGAACACTGTTGAAGAAAATTAAACAGCAATCTATTAACGCAGGTTACTTCCCAATTTTTTCACAGGAGTTCGAATGGTTCAATTTCATGGACAACAGGGACGAGCTTTATAAGAATAATTTTCGGAACCTGCAGCCTATGACGCCGGGCATGTTTGGATATTCGGTTCTGCGTGCCTCGCAGGAAGGAATATTTTTTAATGAGCTTTTTGATTTATTGAAAAAATTCAGGGTACCTCTTGAGGGCATACATACTGAAACCGGTCCGGGAGTATATGAAGCAGCTATCCTTTATGCCGATATATTGGAAGCGGCAGATCGTGCAGTCCTTTTTAAATCAGGAGTGAAGGAAATAGCTCACCGGCATGGATTGATAGCATCATTCATGGCAAAATGGAATGAAACCCTTCCCGGGTGCAGTGGACACGTTCATCAAAGTCTCTGGTCAGCCAACGCTAAGGAAAATTTATTTTTTGACAAGAAAAACAAAACCGGAATCAGTGGCCTGATGGAAAGTTATATAGCGGGACAATTGTTTTGCATGCCACATATCCTGCCTATGTATGCTCCGACCATCAACAGCTATAAAAGACTGGTAGAGGGTGCATGGGCTCCAACCACGTTGACATGGGCTGTTGACAATCGTACTACTGCATTAAGAGTATTAACCGGCAGCAGTAATTCCACCCGCCTCGAGACAAGAGTAGTAGGGTCAGATGCAAATCCCTACCTCGCCATGGCAGCCAGCCTGGCCTCCGGATTATATGGCATAAAGAAAAAATTAAAGCTAAAAACTCCGCCTACCAGCGGAAGCGGGTATGCCGATACAAGAAATGGAACGCTGCCGCGCAACTTATGGGATGCTACCCAGGCGATGAAAAATTCTTCTTTGCCTAATGAATTGTTTGGAGAAGAATTTGCCAGGCATTTTACCGGAACAAGAGAATGGGAGTGGCGGCAATATTCAAAAGTGGTTACGGATTGGGAACTGAAGCGATACTTTGAGATTATTTAGATGAAAATTCTCAACCTGCCGGCTGCGCCTTTGCGAAGCTTGCGCCACCGCTAAAGCTTTAGCGAACGCGGTCGGTGACGCAAGGCCGGAAGGCAGTGCTCAATGTTCAATCTTCAATGGTCATTTCAGTAGCAATTAATTCCGGTAAAAGAATTGGATGGCCTGGAGCCATTCAGCAGATATAAGGGGTCGACGACCAGTTAACTATCAAAAATGATTTATGAATTTTGACAAAGTCGTTCAGTTCAATTTTCCTACAATTATCCGATTCGGTGCGGGGGCAGTAAAGGAATTACCAGGCTACCTGCAACAAAATAACCTGGCAGCACCGCTTATAGTCACTGATCCTAATGTGGCTGGATTACCATTTTTCAAGAGTATTGTTTCCAGCCTGCACCAAAGAAATATATCAGTTGAAGTCTTTCAGGATATTCATAAGAACCCGGTAAAATCAGATGTATATAAGGGAACTGAAGCGTGGGATCATACAAATAGGGATTGTATCATTGGAATTGGCGGCGGTGCTGCGTTAGACGTAGCCAGGGCAATTGTGTTGCGCATTTATCACCGCGAGGATCTTTTCAAGTACGATGATCTTATTGGTGGCGATGTTTTTGTTACGAACGATGTTCCTCATTTCATTACTATTCCCACCACGGCAGGCACCGGCAGCGAAACAGGGCGCAGTGCTATCATCGCAGATGATGAAACCCATCAAAAGAAGATTTTGTTTTCGCCTAAACTGATGGCTAAAATTGTATTTGCAGATCCAGTGCTTACGATGGATTTGCCTCCGTTTATCACTGCTGCTACCGGCATGGACGCGCTGACACATAATATGGAAGCGTTTCTTGCAAAAAACATTCATCCTATATGTGACGGAATTGCTCTTGAGGGAATCTCATTGATAAAGGATTCGCTGGAAACAGCAGTGAAACGTCCCGATCTTGAATCGCGCAGCAAGATGCTGGTCGCTTCCATGATGGGCGCCATAGCATTTCAAAAAGGATTGGGCGTGGTGCATTCGCTGGCTCATCCGCTTTCATCGCTGCTGGATACGCATCATGGTCTTGCCAATGCAGTTAATATTCCCTACGGCATGCAATTCAATATCGAAGGATTTGAACACAAATTCCGCCGCATTGCACGTGTGCTGGAATTGAAAGAAGAAACCGGCGAAGCCGTTGTGAAATATCTTTTTGATCTCAACGCAAGTATCAATATTCCCCAAAAATTGAGAGAGATCCAGGTGCAGGAAAAACACATTGACACGCTTGCTGACTTAGCTTTTGCAGACTTTGCGCACCCAAATAATCCAAAACCGGTTAGCCGCGAAGATTTCAGAAATTTGTACAGTAAAGCGCTGTAATTATATGAAGAAAAAAATCGGTATTAGTTATACGAGAACGTACTTTCAGAATTATTGGGACTGGTTCACGCCGGCTGACCTTGGTAATGATTTTGAGCTGGTAGAGCTTTCCTTTGAAAAAGACAACACACGGGATATTTATTCTTGTGATGGATTTTTGCTTACCGGAGGCGTTGATGTTCACCCTTCATTTTATAACGGTAAAAGTGACTATAAAAACAAGCCCGGACTTTTTGAACCCGAACGCGACGTTTTTGAAACAAAAATCTATCAACATTCTCAATTGCACCAGTTGCCCGTGTTAGGGATATGCCGCGGAATGCAATTGATCAATGTGCTGCACGGAGGCAACCTGATACAGGACCTGGACAACGGGAATGAACGACACAGAAAGGAGCACTCAGATAAACAACATGTCATCGTCACTGAAAACGACACGCTCCTTTATAACATTGCAGGTACCCGCTCGGGTAATGTAAACAGTGCGCACCACCAGGCAATCGATCCGGGAGCACTTGGCGACAACCTAAAGGTAAATGCCGTCGATGATGATGAACGAATTATTGAAGGCCTTGAATTCAACGACAAGACGGGCAAGGGTTTCATGATTTGTGTGCAATGGCATCCGGAAAGAATGCAGGGAAAGGAGGAAAGTCCATTTTCGAAAAACCTCAAGGCCCGGTTTTTATCGGCTATTAAAAATACAAGTCTAAAAAAATTGACAATCATTAATCCCGCTACTGAGGAAGTCATAACAGAAGTAGCAGAAGACACGCAATTATCCATTGAAGAAAAATTCAAACTGTTGCGTACAGGGCAACCCGGATGGGCTTTAACTACTTTGGCTAAAAGAATCGAATGCATCCAGCGCTTTTTTGATTTATTGGACAAACACAGGGATGAGCTCGCAAAATCCCTGACCGGCGAAATGGGTAAACCGCTGAAAGAAGCCTACAATGAATTAAACGGCGCCCGCAACCGGATCAGGTTTTTCATTGATAACTCCATCAAATGGCTCGCCGATGAATGGATCAATACCGAAGGCGGAACCAAAGAGAAGATTAGTTATGAGCCGCTGGGTACTATTGCTAATATTTCTGCGTGGAACTATCCTTATCTCGTTGGCGTGAATGTATTTATTCCTGCTTTGATCGGCGGCAATTCTGTTTTTTATAAGCCCTCCGAATATGCAACGCTTACAGGATTAGCTATTCAAAGACTATTGCACCAGTCCGGCATACCTGAAAATGTTTTTCAAATTGTCATTGGTAAGGGACATGTGGGAGACATGTTGTTGCATTTGCCGCTAGATGGATATTTTTTTACTGGCAGCTATAAGACCGGTAAATACATTGCAGAAAAAGTAGCTTCCAAATTGGTGCCGTGCCAACTGGAATTAGGAGGAAAGGACCCGCTCTATGTGATGGACGACATTACCAATATCGATAATGTTGCCGCGGCGGCTCTCGAAGGGGTTGTATATAATAATGGACAAAGCTGCTGTGCCGTTGAAAGAATTTACGTGCATGAAAATATTTATGACCAATTCGTAAAATCGTATTCAGCACAGGCGGGGAAATTAACCATTGGTGACCCGATGGACGGATCAACCGATATAGGCCCGTTAAGCAGGAAAGAACAAAAGGATTTTTTGCTGTCACAGATTAAGGATGCAAAAGATAAGGGAGCAATTATTTTATCAGGCGGAAACACCGTGGATCGTAAAGGTTACTTTATTGAACCTACCGTAATGGTCAACGTAAATCATGACATGAAGATCATGAAAGAAGAGTCGTTCGGTCCCGTTGTGGGTATTCAAAAAGTGAAAGATGATAGTGAAGCCCTGCAGCTGATGCAGGATACAGAATACGGATTAACAGCGGCGATTTACTCTCAAAATTTTGAAAGAGCTGAAGCCATGATGAAGCAAATAAATACCGGCACCGTTTACTGGAATTGCTGCGACAGGGTTAGCGCATTCCTACCCTGGTCAGGACGCAAGCATTCCGGGTTAGGCTCAACACTTTCATACCAGGGCATCCGGGCATTTGTGCAACCAAAAGCCTATCACATCCGGGATACAAATTGATATCAGGATTCTTACTGCTCATCTCGCCAGTCACGGTTAAAGGTCAAGATATAGGTTTGGTTGTAGTCTTTGGTTGACTGTGACCAACTCACGAGTCTATCACATACTTATACTATGACCATAAAACCAAATCCGTAGCCCTGACCAGTAACCATAACCTATAATAGAGGTAAAATTGCTTGAAGAAATTTAGTGACCTTTGTAGTCTGCAAATTCAAAATTATAAGTAATGAATTCTTTTATCCGAAAATTTTATTACGGTGACATCCCTGAAGATAAATCTGGAGCCAGTAACGAAAATATTACCTCACCTTCGGCGGGTAGGGGAGCGGACTGGCCATTATGGGAAATATTCATCCGCAGTAAGCAAGGTCTCGATCATAAACATGCCGGCAGTCTTCATGCCGCTGATGCGCAAATGGCAATTGAGAATGCAAGGGACGTTTATACGAGACGAATGGAAGGCGTCAGCATCTGGGTTGTAGAAAGTAAATACATTCATGCAAGCAGTCCGGATGAGTCTGCGCAACTGTATGAACCTGCAAACGACAAGATATACCGGCATCCGACCTTTTATGATTTGCCGGACGAGGTGGCGCATATGTAATTGGGGCAGGTAATTAGTAATTTGGAATTGGGAATTACGCCCGGGGTGCGTGAGATTAAATAAGTAATTTAGAATTCGGAATTACTGGGAATATGTCGATTCATTACAGAGGATATAAAGATTTGGAGTGCTATATTCAGGCAAGGCTACTAAGGATTTTTGTCTCTGAGCTGGTAAAAAAATTTCCTTCGCATGAAAAATTCCTTTTGACACAACAGATTGTTGACTCCTCCCGGTCAGTTACAAGAAATATTGCAGAAGGATATGGAAGATTTACATTCACTGATACCAGAAGCTTTTTTATTATTTCCCGGGGTTCTGTTACAGAAACTATGGAGCATTTAACAACAGCTCATGATGAAAATTACATAACGGCAGAAGAATTAAGATTAGGTGAGGAAAAGTGCGAGTTGGTCTTCAAACTTATCAATGGATATGTTGCTTATCTCGACAAATCGAAATCTTTAACCAGGCAAGCACCGGGTAACAAGGCCTAATTCCAAATTACTAATTCCCAATTCCGAAATAATGACCTCAAGCCTCATCAACTACACCCTTCATCTCGCAGACAATTCGCTGATATTAGGACACCGCAATAGCGAGTGGTGTGGACACGGGCCGATACTTGAACAGGATATTGCGATCACAAATATCTCGCTCGACCTTATAGGACAGGCCAGGAATTTTTATCAATACGCGGCGCGTTTGGCCAACACAAACAATAATCAAGGTTCAGAAGCCCTTCCCCTGGCGGGGTTTGGGGAAGCCAATGAAGACAGTTTCGCTTATTTCCGAAACAGTGAGGATTTCAAAAATATTTTATTGGTGGAGCTTCCTAAAGGCGACTGGGCACAAACGATCCTTCGGCAATTTTTATTTAGCTGCTGGCAAAACCTGCTATTTGAAAAATTAAGTGCAAGCAATGACCAACAGATAGCGGCGATTGCGACTAAATCGCTAAAGGAAATCGCCTACCACCTCCGCTGGAGCAGTGAATGGGTGATCCGCCTTGGTGATGGCACTCAAGAAAGCCATATGCGTATGGAAAACGCAATAAATGAATTGTGGAGTTATACAGAAGAATTCTTCGTTCCGGCAACTTATGAAATGGAAATGCTGAACAATGGCGTCGGCACGGATGTTTCATTGTTAAAAGCAGGATGGATGCAAAATGTCGGAAAGGTTTTTTCGGAGGCAGGACTTACAATTCCCGCTCTGACGACTATCTATACCGGTGGTAAGGAAGGCAGACATACCGAACATATGCATCAACTATTAATTGAATTACAATCTGTGGCAAGAGCGCATCCAACAGCAACATGGTAGACGTCAAAAATATATCTGTCGACCAAATCTGGAATATGTTAAAAGATGTTCCCGATCCGGAAGTTCCCGTGCTGACAGTTCAGGATTTAGGAATAATCAGGGATATACATTTGCGCGATGAGGTAGTGGAAGTAGTCATTACGCCAACTTACTCCGGCTGTCCCGCTATGGACATGATAGCCGCAAACATCCGATTAGTTCTATTGGAAAATGGGTTTAAAAATATTCAGATCACCACGGTTCTTTCGCCGGCGTGGACGACCGACTGGATGAGTGAGGAGGGGAAAGAAAAATTAAAAGCCTATGGCATTGCTCCTCCAAATCCAAGGCAACAGGTTTGCAACAATGAACTTTTTGCAGCGCACGAAGTAGTCCAATGCCCGAGGTGCAATTCATATCATACTCACCGGGTAAGCGAGTTTGGTTCAACCGCCTGCAAGGCTTTGTATCAATGTGATGAGTGCAGTGAGCCATTTGATTATTTTAAATGCCACTAAGGCACACTGCGGAATTGGTAATTTCGTGAAAATCTTTTGGAATGTCTTCTATACTTTTTGAACTAAAGGACAGCATTGCGTTTATCACCTTAAATCGTCCTGACAAGCTTAATACATTTAATCGCGATATGGCTTTGCAATTGCAGAAACGCCTGGATGAATGCAAAGAAAAAGAGGTCCGTAGCGTGTATATCACGGGAGCCGGTAAAGCTTTTTCAGCCGGCCAGGATCTTTCTGAAGTTGCGGATCCTGCGGGTCCCGGAATGCAGCGAATACTCGGCGAACATTATAATCCGATCGTTTCACGTATAAGAAAATTAGAGAAGCCAGTAGTAGCTGCCGTGAATGGAGTTGCGGCAGGGGCCGGTGCTAATATTGCTTTGTGCTGCGATATTGTGGTGGCGTCAAAATCTGCGTCGTTCTTACAGGCCTTTTCAAAAATCGGGCTGATCCCCGACAGCGGAGGCACTTATACTTTGCCGCGTCTCATTGGCTGGCAGAAAGCT
>Ga0310810_10010359_pt1 | contig 10854 bp, 10 predicted proteins | sample NCmetagenome_FD_207641 | JGI IMG/M metagenome (GOLD analysis project Ga0310810, IMG submission 207641) | Soil microbial communities from experimental microcosm in Duke University, North Carolina, United States - NC | ecosystem: Engineered > Artificial ecosystem > Soil microcosm > Unclassified ... | reverse complement strand
ACGATCGCCGCGATCTTCGCGCCGAGCTGCGCGATCAGATCCGCGTCCTGCTCGTCGACGGCGATCCGCGCACGACGCGCTACGAGGACGAGCTGTTCTACGTCGAGGCCGCGCTGCGCCCGGGCGATCGCGCCGACGCCGGCATCGACATGACGACCACGACCGTCGACGCGCTCGCGTCGATCGATCTGGGCGGCTTCGACGTCGTCGTGCTCGCCAACGTGCCCGCCCTCGCGAAGGAGCGCGCCGACGCGCTCGCCGCCTGGGTCGACGCCGGCGGCGGCCTCCTGGTCGCGCCCGGCGACAACTACGACGCGGCCGCGTACGGCAAGACGATGCGCGCGATCCTCCCGGGCGATCCGCGCGATCCGGTCGACGTCATGTACGGCGCGCCGCCCGAGGAGCGCCAGACGCGCACGCTGCACCTCGAGAAGTGGGAGGCGGATCATCCGATCTTCGCGCCCTTCCCCGCCGACGCGCCCGAGCTGCGCGACGCCGGCTTCACCAAGATCATCCTGCTCGGGCCCACGCCCGACGGCGGCGATCGCAAGGTGCTCGCGCGCTTCTCCAACGGCGCGACCGCGCTGGTCGAGGCGTCGCGCGGGCGCGGCCGCCTGCTCCTCTATTGCTCGACCTTGGATCGCGACTGGAACGATCTCCCGATCCACCCCGGCTTCCTCCCGCTCGTCGAGGAATCGGTCAAGCACCTCGCGCGCAAGCACGAGCGCATGGACACCGGCGAGATCCTGGTCGGGCGCTCGGTCGTGTTGCCGACCCTCGATCTCGAGAAGCTCGAGGTGCGCGCGCCCGACGGCAAGAGCGCGGTCTTCGAAGGGGAGCGGCTCGAGGGTCGCGCGAGCGTGCGCTTCGGCGGCACCGACGCGCCCGGCATCTACCGCGTGATCGGCACCGACAAGACCGGCGCGACCCGCGATCGCGACGAGCTCGCGTTCGCGATCGATCTCGATCCGCGCGGCTCCGATCTGACGATCCTGCCCGCGACCAAGCTGCCGCCGTCGGGGCACGGCGGCGGGAGTGAGCCGGCCGAGTCGGAGCATCGCGTCGAGCTGTGGCACGCGGTCGCCGCGGTCCTGCTGTTGTTGCTCGTGATCGAGTCGATCCTGCTGCAACGGTGATATTCGTATCACTGGTGCCGACCCTGCTACGATCGTCTGACGTGCCGCTCGAGAAGCAACAGCTGCGGTTGTTGTCGTCCGTGCTCGTGGCGATCGGCGGCGCGGCGAACCTGCCGGCGGGGCTCGAGGTCGCGCTCGCCGAGATCGCGCGCGCGACGCAGTGGCCGTGCGTGCAGATCTGGTTCCCCGACGAGGCGCGCGGCGTCCTCGTCTGCGCGCGCCAGTGGCACGGCGACCCGGCGCAGCACCGCGCGCTGCGCGAGGCCAGCCTCGCGCTCGACATCCCGCGCGGCGAGGGCTTGATCGGCGCGGTGTGGACGACCGGCGCCGCGGCGTGGATCCGCGATCTCGGGCTCGAGCGCGAGGTCCTGCGCAGCGACGTCGCGATCGCATGCGGGCTCGCCGCGGCGATCGCCGTCCCGGTCACCGGCGCCGGCGGCGTGGTCGCCGTGCTCGAGCTCTTCACCGCGCGCGCGCGCGACGAGGACGAGCCGCTGCTCGCGATGATCGGCGCGATCGCCGCGCAGCTGGGCGCCGCGATCGAGCGCAAGCGCGCCGAGGACGCGCTGCGCGCCTCCGAGATGCGGTTCCGCTCGGTGACGCGCACGGCGCAGGACGCGATCATCTGCGCCGACACCGACGGCGACATCACGCTGTGGAACCCGGCCGCGCGCGCGATCTTCGGGTGGAGCGAGGACGAGATCCTCGGCCGTCCGCTGACGACGATCATGCCGGAGCGCCTGCGCGACGCGCATCGCGAGGGCCTCGCGCGTCTGCTCGCGACCAGCATCCCGCGCGTGATCGGCAAGACGATCTCGCTGATCGGGCTCACGCGCGACGGCGTCGAGCTCCCGATCGAGCTGTCGCTCTCGATGTGGACCGCGGGCGGCGAGATCGGCTTCACCGCGATCGTGCGCGACACCACCGAGCGCCGGCGCATCGAGCAGCGGCTCGCGCTCGCCGATCGCATGGCGTCGGTCGGGCAGCTCGCGTCGGGCGTCGCGCACGAGATCAACAACCCGCTCGCGTACGTGATCGCGAACCTCGGCGCCGCCGTCGAGCAGGCGCCGCCCGAGCTGCGCGCGATCCTCGACGAGACCCGCGAGGGCGCCGAGCGCATCCGCAAGATCGTGCGCGACCTGAAGTCGTTCGCGCGCCCCGACGAGGAGACCCTCGGCCCGGTCGAGCTGCCGCGCGTGCTCGATCTCGCGTGCAACATGGCGGCGAACGAGATCCGACACCGCGCGCAGCTCGTGAAGGACTACGGCGACGCGCCGCTCGCGCTCGGCAACGAGTCGCGGCTCGGTCAGGTCTTCGTCAACCTCTTGGTCAACGCCGCGCACGCGATCCCCGAGGGCCACGCCGATCAGAACGAGATCCGGATCGTGACGGACGCGACCGCCGATGGCCGCGTGGTGATCGAGGTGCGCGACACCGGCCTGGGCATCCCCGGCGACGCGCGCCCGCACATCTTCGAGCCGTTCTTCACCACCAAGCCGGTCGGCGTCGGCACCGGCCTCGGCCTCGCGATCTGTCACGGGATCGTCACGTCGCTCGGCGGCGAGATCGAGCTCGAGGATCAGCGGCCCCGCGGCACGATCGTGCGCGTGATCCTGCCCGCGCCGCGCGAGCCGACGATCGAGCGGCCCGCGATGGAGCTGACCGCGGTCGCGCCGCGGCGCGGCCGCGTGCTGGTCGTCGAGGACGAGCCGCAGATCGCGCGCACGCTGCGCCGCCTGCTCGAGCGCGAGCACGACGTCACCATCGCCACCGACGGGCGCGCCGCGCTCGACGCCGTGCGCGCGGACGACGCCTTCGACGTGATCCTCTGCGACCTCATGATGCCGGCGATGACCGGCATGGATCTCCACGACGAGCTCGCGCGCACCGATCCGGCCCTCGCCGACCGCATGATCTTCCTGACCGGCGGCGCCTTCACGACCCGCGCGCGCGACTTCCTCGACGCCGTCCCCAACGCGCGCATCGACAAGCCGTTCGAGCCCGCCGCGCTGCGAGCGTTGGTGCGCAGCCGGATCCGATGACGGGTCGTCGTCCGTCGTCCGTCGTCCGTCTTCCGTGTGCAGAGATCCGATCCGGACGACGGGAGACGGACGACGGACGACGGCTTCAGGGCGCTTGCGGGCAATCGCTCGCGAGCTGCATGCGGTTCGCGGACCAGCAGCGGACGCAGTCGAGCGCGGCGTTGCCGTCGTGATCGACGAGGACCGCGGACCACTCCCACTTCACGTCGTTGGGGTCGCAGCCGGCGGCGATGCATTCGCCGACGCAGCGGCCGCCGGGCACGACGACCTTGCCGGAGGTGACGCCGGTGCCGGTGACCGTCACGTCGTACGAATCCGCGGCGGCCTGATCCCACGAGTCGTAGTCGAACTCCTGCGAGACCGCGCCCGCGGTCGTGTTGGTGCCCGGGTCCGCGAGGTCGCCGTTGATCGCGACCTGCACGTCAGGACGCTGCACGTCGACCGTCAGCCAGACGTGCGCGCCCTCGGGGATCGACGGGCCGGTGCACGCCGCGAGGAGCACGAGAGCGAGAGCAGCACGCATGATCGATCATGACCGTGCTGCGAGGTTCGTCGATAGGTGAAGCTCTTATCCATCCAGCGAGCTCATGTCGGGATAGCGCGTGCCGGCGGCGGCGCCGGGCGGGAGGATCGCGTCGATCGCGCCGAGCTCGTCGGGGGTGAGCGCCAGTGACACAGCGGCGGCGTTCTCCTCGAGGCGCGCCAGCTTGCGCGTGCCCGGGATCGGGACGACGCGCGGCGAGCGCGCGAGGAGCCACGCGAGCGAGAGCTGGGCCGCGGTGACGCCGCGCGCGCTCGCGAGCTTCTCGAGCTCGGCGACCTTCGCGCGGTTCTGCGCGAGGTTGTCGCCGGACATGCGCGGCTGCGCGCGACGGAAGTCGTTCGCGGCGAGATCGTCGTGCGACGAGATCGCGCCGGTCAAGAAGCCGCGGCCGAGCGGGCTGTACGCGACGAACGTGATGCCGAGCTCCTCGCACGTGCGCAAGAGCTCGCGCTCGGGATCGCGCGACCACAGCGAGTACTCGGTCTGCAGCGCGGCGATCGGGTGCACCTTGTACGCGCGCCGGATCGTCGCGGGCGACGCTTCGGAGAGGCCCAGGTAGCGGACCTTGCCCGCGCGCACGAGCTCCGCCATCGCGCCGACCGTCTCCTCGATCGGCACCGACTTGTCGACGCGGTGCTGGTAATAGAGATCGATCGTGTCGACGCCGAGCCGGCGCAGGCTCGCGTCGCACGCCTGCTTCACGTACTCGGGCTTGCCCGAGATCCCGACGAAGCTGCCGCCTTCGCCGCGCTGGATCGCGAACTTGGTCGCGATGAACGCGCGGTCGCGGCGGTCGCGCAGCGCGCGCCCGACGAGCTCCTCGTTGCGGCCGCTGCCGTACATGTCCGCGGTGTCGAAGAAGTCGATGCCGAGCTCGAGCGCGCGATGGATCACCGCGATCGACTGCGCGTCGTCGGAGGGCCCGTAGAACTCCGACATTCCCATGCAGCCTAGGCCGAGGGCCGAGACCTGAGCATCCTTGCCGAGTGGTCGCTTGTGCATGCGACGAAGCTAGCGACGCGCGCCGCGCTACGCGATGACGGCGCCTGCGATGCTCTTATCGGATCCTGCGAAGAAGCGCTTGCAGTAGGCAACCGGCGGCAGGTCGAAGCGCTGCTTGAAGTCGCGATGGAAGTGCGTCGCGCTCGCGTAGCCGACGCGCGACGCGACCTCCGCGGGCCGCAGGCCTTCGTTCACGAGCAGGACGCGCGCCTCGAGCAGGCGCATGTGCTTCAGGTACGTCATCGGCGAGGTGCGCGCGACCTCGCGGAAGCGATGCGCGAAGTGCGACGGGCTCATCGCGACGTGGCGCGCGATCGACGCCACGCTCAACCGGCGCCCGAGGTTCGCGCGCATGAACGTCATCGCGCGCGCGATGCGGACGTGATCGCCGTCCTGCGCGGCTTGGCGCCGCAGCTCCGCGGCCCACTCGGATCGCAAGAGCCGGAAGACGAGCTCGCCCATCACGAGCGGCGCGACCACGCGGCGCTCGCCCGGATCGTCGAGCGTGCGCACCAAGCGGCACAACGTCTCGACCAGCGTCGCGTCGAGCTTCGACACGTAGGCATCGGCTTCTTCGGCGGCTGCGCGCGTATCGCCCAGCGACATGAGCGTCTCGACGACGACCTCGGGCGGCAACGCGACCAGCATCGTCAGGTACGGCCGCTCCGGGCTCGCCTCGATCACGCGGCTCTCGTACTCGAGCTCGCCGGCGACGACGAGGTACGACTCCGCGTCGTACACGAGCTCGCGCCCGGCGAAGCGCGACACCTTCTTGCCCTGCACGATCACGCACAGGAGCAGCGACGGCGCCTGCGTGCGCGCGAGCGCGGTCGGTCGATCGGATCGCACGAACAAGATCTCGGGCAGCGCGCACACGTGTCGCCCCGGCGCCGGCGCGTTCCGCGCGACCAGCGCACGCAGCTCCGCCAAGTCGCCCGCCACGTCACGCCTCCGGATCGCGCGGCGATGGTGGTTGCTGCTCGTCGGTCTCCGCGACTCGATACTCTTCGCCGAGCCACTTGCCGAGGTCGATCGCCCAGCAGCGCGGCGAGCAGAACGGGAAGTGCTTGCCCGCGACCTCGCGAGACGAGGCCGCCTTGCACGTGGGGCACTTCGCGCCGCTCATGGCTCCTTGCGCTCCAGCCCGTAGTACGCGCACTTCTGGATCAGGTACGAGCGGCTGATGCCGAGCTCCTTCGCGAGCTGCGACTTGTTCCAGTGCGTCCTGATCAAGCCCTGCAAGATCAGCTCGGCCTCGACCTGCTCCATCACCTCGCGCAGCGTGCCCGACAGCGAGCGACCCGCGAGCGGCGACGGCGGCGGCTCCTCGGCGGCGCGGATCCGCGGCGACAAGAGCTCGGGCGCGATCTCGGTGCCGTCGCCGCCGAGCACGAGCAGGCGCTCGATCTCGTTCTCGAGCTCGCGGATGTTGCCGGGCCACGCGTACCGCACCAGCGCGTCGAGGGTCTTGTCGGCGAGGCGCGGCGGCGGCCCCGCGTTGCGGTGGTGCTTGCGCAGGAAGTGATCGGCGAGCAGCGGGATGTCGCCGGCGCGCTCGCGCAAGGGCGGCACCGTGATCTTCAAGACGTTGACGCGGTAGTAGAGATCCTCGCGGAACTCGCGCCGCGCGACCATCGCCTGCAGATCCTTGTGCGACGCGGCGATGATCCGCACGTCGACCTTCACCGGCTTGGTGCCGCCGACCGGCATCAGCGTGCCCTCTTGCAAGACGCGCAAGAGCTTCACCTGCAGCGCGGCGCTCATGTCGCCGATCTCGTCGAGGAAGAAGGTGCCGCCGTCGGCGACCTCGAACAGGCCCTTCTGATCCTTGACGGCGCCGGTGAACGCGCCGCGCACGTGACCGAACAGCGCGCTCTCCAGCAGGTTGTCGTTGAACGCGGAGCAGTTCTGCACGACGAACGGCTTCTTGCCGCGCGGGCCGTGATAGTGGATCGCGCGCGCGATCAGCTCCTTGCCGGTGCCGCTCTCGCCGTGGATCAGCACGGTCGATTCGCTGCGGACGATCTTCTCGAGCAGGCGGATCACGTCGCGCACCGCCGGCGCGCTGCCGACGATCTCGTTGAACGGATGTTGCGGACCGCCCGGCTCGGCCGGCGCCGGATCGACCGGCAGCTTCTCGCGCAGGTGGCGCATCACGTCGCCCGCGCCGTACGCGATCAGATCTTTCAGCTTCTCGAGCTCGGCGTCGCCGAGGCGCGGCACCGCGGCGATCGCGGTCGCGCCGTCTTCTTGATCGATCTCGGCGAACTCGCGGACCTTGCGCAGCAGATCCTGCTTCGCGGCGAGCCCCGGCTCCTGCTTCCACGATCCCCCGGTGAAGAAGAAGCCGACCAGCTCGTCGCCGTGCCAGATCGGTGCGCCGACGACGTCGAAGCCGAGGTGGCACTGGTGCACGAACGCGACCGGCGCCTCGCGCGGACCGCTGAGCGGCGCGGCCGGAGGTGCGCCCGCGTCGGGCGGCGCGCCACCCCGCCCCGCGCGCAGGTGATCCTTCAGGACGCGCACGCTCTCGTTGCAGCGGCGGAAGCCTTCCTTCGAGAAGAGCGCGACCTTGCACAGCTCGTTCTGCGAGGGATAGATCTTCCCGTCGGCGTGATCGACGACGTAGCCCTTCGAGTCGGCGAACGCGCACTCGAGGCCCCACCAGCGACGGCAGACCTCGCGGATCATCGCGATCGAATGGAGCTGCCTGTACGGGCGGAGATCGACCAAGGCGCGCGACTATAGCGCGATCACGCGGGCGCCCACAGGTCGCCGTTGCGCCGCGCGCGGCCGTCTGCTTCGAGCTTCAGCAAGTGCGCGATCAGCGACCGCTCGGCGAGGCCCCACAGCAGCTTCGGCGTGTCCGCGTAGGCGATCGGGACCAGCTCGCGCGGGGTCGCGGGGCGTTTCGCCACGAGCGAGAGCGCCTCGAAGACGCGGCCCTCCCGCATGAGCCGATGCGCGACGTACTCGCGCAGCTTGCCGAGCGCGTCGGTGATCATCGGGCCGTGCGCCGGGAGCAAGAGGCTCGGCTCGAGTCGCGCCATGACCTCGAGCGACTCGAGATAGACGCGCATGTCGCCCTCGCTCGGATCGATCAAGATCGTGCCGAGCCCCGCGACCATGTCGCCCGCGATCAGCGCGCCGCTGGCCGGATCGTGGAAGCAGAGGTGCCCGGGCGCGTGGCCGGGCGTGAAGATCGCGCGCACCGGTCCGCACGCGTCGCCGTCCGCGAGCTCGCGCGCGACCGATACATCTATCCGGCGCGCGGTCTCGGCGTGCGCCCACACCGGCACGCCGCGCGACGCGAGGTGCGCCGCGCCCCCCACGTGATCGCCGTGGTGGTGCGTGAGCAAGACCGCCGCGACGCGCTCGCGCTCGAGGATCCGATCGAGGGCATCCTGCTGGTCCGGATACGGCGAGGCCGGATCGACGACGAAGATCTCCCCGGCGCCCTCCGACGGCCCGACCAGGTAACACGCGGTGTGCGTGGCCGGCGGGAGGGTCGGCGTGCGGAGGGCGACCGCGCGGATCCCCGGTGCTACCCCAACCGTCACCGGCGATTCGGTCGCATCTGTCGCACCTCCGTCTCCGACTCCAAGGGCGCGGCGAGCCTCGGCGTAGGCGGCCGCCACCCCGTCCCTCACTTCGGTTTCACCGTTGGAACGATCTGTCATGCCGGGTCCTGTCAGCGGTTTGCCACGCGATTCTGAGATGACGGCGGCCGTCCCCAGTCGTATGCTTGTTATGTACCGAGGGCGGACATGGTCAGCGTAACCGCTCGCAAGATTCGAGACCACGGCGCCGAGCGCACGACGGTAGGTATCGGGCGTGTGTACACGGGCTACCTGATCTCGTATCCGTTGATCGGGCGCGGCATGGTGATCTTCCGAGACCCGCACGGCCACCGCATGATCACGACCCCGGTGAAGCGCGTCCTCGGCGAGCCCGGCGGCAAGATGATCTACGTCGAGACCGAGAACAGCGTCTACCGCCTGGAGATCCACGGCGAGCCGCTGTTCCCCATGAAGCAGCAAGCCGAGTAAGCCGGCAACGGCATCTCGTTGTAAGGTGCCCGCTGCTTTGACGCTGTTCGACAAGCGCCTCATCCTCGTGCTCGGCAAGGGTGGCGTCGGCCGCTCGACGATCGCCGCCTCGATCGCCGCCGCCGCGGCGCGCCGCGGCCGCAAGACGCTCCTGTTCGAGACCAACGCGACCGATCGTTTCGGCGCGTATTTCGGCAAGCCGCCGGTCGGCACCGAGGTCGTGCCGCTCGCGCCGAACCTGTTCGGCGTCAACACCAACCCCGCCGCGGCGCTGCGCGAGTACGGGCTCATGGTGCTGCGCTTCGAGCGCGTCTACGAGATGGTGTTCGAGAACCGCCTGACCAAGGCGTTCCTGCGCGCCATCCCGGGGCTCGACGACTACTCGCTGATCGGCAAGGCGTGGTTCCACACCGAGGAGCAGAGGAAGGGCAAGCCGGTCTGGGACACGGTCGTGTTCGACATGCCGGCGTCGGGGCACAGCCTATCGATGCTGCGCATCCCGTGGACGATCGTCGACACCGTGCCCGACGGGCCGCTGACGCGCGACGCGCGATCGCTGCAGCGCTTGCTGCACGATCGCGAGCGCACCTCGGTCGTCTTGGTCTCGCTGGCCGAGGAGATGCCCGCGAACGAGGCGCGCGAGCTGCAGGACAAGCTCGCGCTGCTCGGCCTCGCGCCCGAGCAGCTCGTCGTCAACCAGGTCTATCCGAACCGGTTCCCGCAGGGCTCGCCGCAGGCCCGGGTGCTCGCGACGTTGCTCGGCGATCCGAGCGCGGCCGCACCGCTCGCGGCGATGGCGAAGCACGGCGAGCTCGCGCAGTCGCGCCGCGCGCTCAACGAGCGCTACCTCGCGCAGCTCTCGCACTCGGTGCGCGCGCCGCTCACCGAGCTGCCGCTCTTGTTCGTCCCGCAGATCGGGCACGAGCACATCGAGCAGCTGTCGAAGAAGCTCGAGCAGGCCTGGGCGCCTTAGTGCGCCGCGGGCTCGGGGCCTTCGTTCGCCTTGGTGTCGGGCGGCGGCGCGACGACCTGCACCGCGATCCCCCACGCGCTCGCCGAGCGCCAGCCGAGCGCCTTGCGCAGCACGTAGACGCCGTGCTCGGGCGTCACTTCGAAGCGCAACCCGACGATCTTGTCGGCGCCCATCGTCTTCGCGGCGACGATCAACATGCGGTTGACCGCGCGATCGAGATCCACGTCACCCGGCAGCGGGACGAACGCGACGTACGCGGAGATCACGTCGGCTTGGATCGCGGCGATCGGCCTGAGGCCGGGCCCGACCTCGACGTTGTCGGGCTGCAGGCGCACCGTCGACACGCTCGCGCACGCGGCGCAGGTCACGGCGGCTACCCCAGAGATCGTCCTCATGCGCGCGAACCGTATCACGCCACCCGATCGCGCATGGTGTTAGGATCGCTGCAGTGCGAGTCGGGACCGCAGCCGCGCTGCTTGCGATCATGTGTGCGCATGCCGTCGCGCAGCCCGCGCCCGCGCCGACGCCCGCGCCGGTCGCGCCCGGTGAAGACGGCCCGGGCCCCGAGGAAGCGCTCACCCAGCGGATCGCGGTCTGGCGCATCGATGCGCTCGGCATGCCGCCCGAGCTGGTCGCGCGCCTCGAGACCTTGTTCCGCATGGAGCTCGATCGCCTCGCGACGCGCCCGCTGCCCACGCGCATGCAGATCGACAAGGCGGTCACCGCGTCGCTCGCGAACTGCTCGGGCGACGACAAGTGCATCGCCGAGATCGGCAAGCGGGTCGGCGTCGACGTCATGGTCGCCGGCTCGGTCGCCGCGCTCGGCGACAGCTACATCCTCAACATCAAGGCGGTCGACGTGCAGAGCGCGAAACAGATCCGCCGCATCGCGACCGATCCGCTGCGCGGCTCGCCCGACGAGCTGATCGAAGCGATCCGCGTCGCGGCGTATCGCCTGCTCGCGCCCGATCAGCTGCACGGCTCGATCGTCGTCTTGACGGATCTGGTCGGCGCCGACGTCGCGCTCGACGGCAAGCCCGCCGGCAAGACGCCGCTCGCGCAGCCGATCGCGAAGCTGCCGATCGGCACGCACACGCTGCGCGTCGAA
>Ga0310810_10010358_pt1 | contig 10854 bp, 9 predicted proteins | sample NCmetagenome_FD_207641 | JGI IMG/M metagenome (GOLD analysis project Ga0310810, IMG submission 207641) | Soil microbial communities from experimental microcosm in Duke University, North Carolina, United States - NC | ecosystem: Engineered > Artificial ecosystem > Soil microcosm > Unclassified ... | reverse complement strand
GCGGGCCTAGCTACTCGCGGGGAGTCCGGCCAGGCGGTACACCAGCGCGGCCGCCACGATATCCTCGGCGGCCACGCCGACCGATTTGAACAGCGTCACCTCGTCCTCGGTCTGCCGCCCGGGTGCGGCGCCGGCGACGAGCTCGCCGATCTCCGCCACCACCGTTCCCGCCATGACGTCGCCTGACTCACGAGTGGCGGCCTCGCGCGACTCCACGTAGAGCCGGGCACCGCGGACCAGATCGTCATCCAGCTCACGCCAGTCGGGCCGGCAGGCCCCGACCGCGTTCACGTGCGCGCCGGGTGAGAGCCACTCCCCCCGGAGCACAGGCGTCCGTGCGCTGGTCGCGACCACGATCAGGTCGGCGTCTCGCACCGCTTCGGGCACGGACGCCACCGCACGCACTCCGTGCCGCTCCGCGAAGGCGGCCGCGTTGCGCGGACTCCAGACCCGCACCTCCGCCAGGTCGCGCACCAGGCGCAACGCCTCCAGATGGCTCCCGGCCTGCACCCCCGACCCGAGAATGGCGAGCACGTGGGCGTCGGGCCGGGCCAGGTACCGGGTTGCCACCGCGGACACGGCCGCGGTCCGCATCTCGGTGATGAGGCGGCCGTCCATCATGGCCATCGGCGCGCCGCTGCCTGGGTCGGACAACAGGATCGTGGCGTGGTGAGTGGGGACGCCGGTGTTGCCGGGGAAGAAGGTGACCAGCTTGGCGCCGAGGCCGCCGCCGGTGTACGCCGGCATGGCGGCGAAGAACCCGCGCTCGGCGACGGGGAGCATCAGCCGCACCGGCTGCACGGTCCGGCCGGCGGAGAGATCGCGCAGCGCCTCCGCCATCGCGGGAATGAGCGCATCCATCCGCAGCAGGCGCCGGACGGCGGGCTCGTCGAGGACGGGGATCATTGAGGTCACCTAGGCCCCGAGCTGCGGCTGACAACCTTCGAACGTCACCCGCCGTTCAGCGCCCGCACCAGCTCGGCGCTGGTGGGATTGCGGCGCAGGTCGACCAGCAGGTCGTTCATCGCGTTGATCGGCGTCATTCCCGCGATCCGCTGCCGCAGCACGCGCGAGGCCGCGAGCGAGGCGTCGTCCAGCAGCAGCTCTTCCCGACGGGTGGAGCTGGCCACCAGGTCGATCGCCGGAAAGACCCGCCGCTCGGCCAGCTCCCGGCTCAGCACCAGCTCGCTGTTCCCGGTCCCCTTGAACTCCTCGAAGATCACCTGATCCATCCGGCTGCCGGTGTCCACCAGCGCGGTCGCGATGATCGTGAGGGAGCCGCCGCCCTGGGCCGAGTCGATCTTCCGGGCGCTGCCCAGGAAACGCTTGGGCCGCTCGAGCGACTGCGCGTCCAGGCCGCCCGAGAGCGTGCGGCCGGTGCCCTTCTCGACCGTGTTGTACGCCCGGGCGAGCCGGGTGAGCGAGTCCACGATGATCACCACGTCCTCGCCCAGCTCCACCCGGCGCCGGGCCCGCTCCAGGGTCAGCTCGGCCACCGCGACGTGCTGTGCGGCCGGATTGTCGAAGCTCGACGCCACCACCTCGCCCACGCCGGTGGCCTCCATCTCGAAGACCTCTTCCGGCCGCTCGTCCACCAGCAGGATGTAGAGGGTCGCCTGCGGATGATTCGCCGCGATGCCCTGGGCGATGGCTTGCAGCACCATCGTCTTCCCCGCCTTGGCCGGGGCCACGATGAGGGCCCGCTGGCCCTTGCCCAGCGGGGTGACCAGGTCGATCACCCGGTTGGTCGGATCGGCCTGCCCCTGACGGACCAGCCGGGTGTCGAGGCGGAGCTGCTCGTTGGGATGGATGGCGCCGAGGCGGGAGAACTCGGGGCGGTGCTTGAGCTCCTCCGGCGGCCGGCCGTTGATGCCGGTGACCTTCTCCAGCGACGGGCCTCGTCCCTTGCCGCCCGGCCGGGTCTGGCCCTCGATCTCATCGCCGGCGCGGAGGCCGTACTGCCGGAGCACCCGTTCGGCCACGTGTACGTCGCCGTTGGCGGGCAGGTATCCCGCCTCCCGGCGCCGCAGAAAGCCGGCACCGCGACCCGAAAGCTCGAGCACGCCCAGCATCAGCGGGCGGCCACGGAGCGCTTGATCCGCTGCAGGATGGCGGTGAGTCCCTGGGTACGGGTCATGCCGAGCGTCTCGCTCAGGCCGAGCTGGTCGAGCAGGTCGTCGGGGACCCTGGCGACGTCCTCGGGGGCTGCGCCCTCGAGGGTCCGGGCCAGGAGCGAGATGAAGCCGCGGACCGTCGGCGACTCGCGGGGCACATCGGCGTGGATGTGGACCTTCCCGTCTTCCAGCTCGACCCAGAGAAAGACCGGGGTCTGACACTCGTGGACCCGGTGGTCGCCACGGTCCTTCTCCGCCTCCAGCCGCTCGGGCAGCGGCGGCAGCCTGCGGGAGTAGTCGAGCAGCGTCTCCAGGCGGGTGCTGCGGTCGGCGGCCTTGAAACGGGGGATGAGGGTGTCGAGGGTCGGCATCGGTCAGCGGCTCGGGTCAGCGTCATGGAAGCGTCGTAGAGGAATAGTGGCCTGAGAACGGCTCTTCGGCTACCCTGCGCCGGCGGTCTTCCCGGTCTGTGGCGGGCGGCCTACCTTCCCGGGGCCATGACCATCAGCCGACGCCACTTCGCCGCCAGGGTCACCGGACTGGCCGGCGCCGCCGCCATGCTGGGACCAGGGACCCTGCTCGGTAGCGAGCCCGACCCCTGCGCCCTCCCCGACCCGATCCGGCAGCTCCAGACGATGACCGCCGGCGCCCGCCCGATCGAGGACGACGAGCGCCGGGCCCGCATCGCCAAGGCGCAGCGCCTCATGACCGTGCAGGGGATCGGGGCCATCCTGCTGGAGCCTGGCACCAGCATGCGCTACTTCACCGGCGTGGGGTGGTCGCTGTCGGAGCGCACCTTCGCGCTGGTGCTGCCGGCCCGCGGCGAGCCCGGATGGGTCTGCCCGGCCTTCGAGGAGGCACGCGCGCGGGAGCTGATCCGGTTCGGCCATGACGTCCGCACCTGGGAGGAGGACGAGAGCCCGTTCGCGCGGATCGGGGGCCTCCTGCGCGATCGCGGGGTGGCCACCGGCCGGGTCGGGCTGGAGGAGCAGGTGCGCTTCCTGGTCGTGGACGGGCTTCGCCGGGACGCGGCCTCGGCCCAGCTGGTGAGCGCCACACCGGTCACGGCCGGCTGCCGGATGCTCAAGTCGGCGGCGGAGCTGGCGCTGATGCAGCGGGCGAGCGACATCACCCTGGCCGCGTTCAAGGCGGCCTTCGCCACCCTGCGCGAGGGGATGACCCAGTACGACCTCTCGGGCAACATGATGGCCGCGCTCCGCCGGGTCGGCGGCGACGATCCGTGGGCGTTGGTGGGTTTGGGGAAATCGTCCGCCTTCCCCCACGGGAGCGTCCAGCCGCAGCGCCTCCGGGAGGGCGACATCGTCCTGCTCGACGCCGGCTGCGCCCTGCACGACTACCAGTCCGACATCACCCGCACCACGGTGTTCGGCAAGCCGACCGCGCGACAGACCGAGGTGTGGAACCTGGAGCGCAAGGCGCAGGACGCCGCCTTCGCCGCGGCGCAGGTGGGCGCCACCTGCGAGTCGGTGGACGCGGCCGCGCGTCAGGTGATCGCCGCCGCGGGCTTCGGGCCCGGCTACCGGGTGCCCGGACTGCCGCACCGGACCGGGCACGGCATCGGGATGGACGGGCACGAGTGGACCTATTTCGTCCGGGGCAACACCACCAAGCTGGCCCCGGGCATGTGCTTCAGCGACGAGCCCACCATCGCCATCTACGGCGAGTTCGGGATCCGGCTGGAAGACTGTCTCTACATCACCGAAGACGGACCCAGGTTCTTCTCGGCCCAGAGTCCCGCGATCGACCGGCCGCTGGCGTGAGACGGCCGTGGTACCCTTGACGGGTCGTCCCGCCGCCCTGTATAGATATTCAGACCTATGAATCGCCGCCCGAATCGCCTCGCGATCATTCCGCTCCGCCTCCCCCCGGGAGACGGCGCGCGCGCACGCGGGTAGCGGACCACCCAGCCAGCAGCGAGACGCGGCCTCTCTCCCGAGAGGCCGCGTTCGTTTTTGGGAGATCAGGATGCCTACGGCGACGCTTCTCCAGCTGTACGACACGACCCTGCGGGACGGGACCCAGCGCGAGGGGCTCTCCCTCTCGGTGGAGGACAAGCTCAAGATCACCCGCGCCCTCGACCGGCTCGGCGTCCACCTGATCGAGGGTGGCTGGCCGGGGTCCAACCCGAAGGACGCGGAGTACTTCCGCCGGGTGCGGGAGCTGCCGCTCGCGACCGCGCGGATCGCGGCCTTCGGCAGCACCCGGCGGGCCGGGGCCGGCTGCGAGGAGGACCCCGGCATCCGCGCGCTGGAGGAAGCCGCCACGCCGGTGGTGACCCTGGTGGGCAAGACCTCCACCCTGCACGTGGACCGGGTGCTGGAGACCACCCGGGCCGAGAACCTCCGGATGGTGAGCGAGAGCGTCGCCTGGTTCAAGCAGCTCGGCCGCGAGGTGATCTACGATGCCGAGCACTTCTTCGACGGCTGGCGCCTCGACCCGGCGTACGCGCTCGAGACCGTCGTGGCCGCCGCCGAGGCTGGCGCCGATCGGGTCGTGCTCTGCGACACCAACGGTGGGGAGCTGCCCGAGATGGTGGCCGCCCGGGTCGCCGAGCTCCGCGCCGAGCTCGAGGTACCCCTCGGCATCCACCCCCACAACGATGCCGGATTGGCCGTGGCCAACGCGCTCGCGGCGGTACGGGCCGGCTGCGGACAGGTGCAGGGGACGATCAACGGCTACGGTGAGCGCTGCGGCAACGTGGACCTCGTCCCGGTCGTGGCGACGCTGCAGCTCAAACTGGGCATTCCGGTCCTGCCGCCGGATGCGCTCCGCCGGCTCACCGAGGTGTCGCACTACGTGGCGGCGGTGGCCAACCAGCATCCCGACCCCCACGCGCCCTACGTGGGCCGGAGCGCGTTCGCTCACAAGGGCGGCATCCACGTCGCCGCCATCGCCAAGGTGCCTGAGAGCTACCGCCATGTGGACCCGGAGAACGTGGGGAACGTCACCCGCGTGGTCGTGAGCGAGGTCGCGGGGCGGCGGAATGTCCGGCTCCGGGCGCGGGAGCTGGGGCTGCCCGTCACCGGCGCCGAGACCGCCGTCCTCCAGCGGATCAAGGAGCTGGAGCACCAGGGCTTTCAGTTCGAGGCGGCGGAGGGATCGTTCGAGATGCTGCTGCGCCGCATGGCGCCCGACTACCGCGCGCCCTTCGTGCTCGAGGACTTCACGGTCATCGTCGAGAAGCGGGGCGGGGGAGGGACCCGGGCGCAGGCGACCGTCAAGCTGCGGGTGGGCGATGCAGTCATGCATACGGCCGCCGAGGGAGAAGGCCCGGTGAGCGCGCTCGATCGGGCGGTGCGTAAGGCGCTGCTCCCGCATTATCCCGGACTCGAGGTGGTGCGCCTGGTGGACTACAAGGTGCGGATCGTGGACGAGCATCTGGGGACCGCGGCCCGCCCCCGGGTCATCATCGAGACCGCCCGGGGCGCCGAGCGCTGGAGCACGGTCGGGTGCTCGGAGAACATCATAGAGGCGAGCTGGCTGGCGCTCTGCGACGCGCTGGAACTGGCGCTGCTCCGCCCGCCGGCCGACGACTGACCGTTGGAACCACGGGCGGGGGGTTGGGCGTTCTCCCTCCAGTAGCCCAAGCAAGCCCTGGTCAAGCGGTTCCCTGAGGGGGGCGAGCAGCGGCTCGAGGCACGCTGGGCCTAGGGGCCACCGGGGCCAACCTGTTACCCGGCTGAGACGCGATGGATCAAGGGGGCTGGTCGATCCTCACAGCGGCAAGTTGCTGGGGGGTGCCACCTTGGGGATCGAAGGGGGAGAGATCATGGCGCTGGCTGCAACTCGCCATGATGAAAAATCCGCCGTATCATAGCCTCGGAGACCCGTCTTCGCGCACCCGACGCTCGCGAAGTCACTGAACAACATCTTTACACTCGAGGGGGAATGAGTCCTACCCTGGCTCCGGGTCGCGTGGATCGCGATACCATCGCCGAGCGGCTGACCGAGGCGCGCGCGCGGACCTTCCATCTGGTGGGGCCGCTCACCGACGACGAGCTCCGGATGCAGCACGACGTGCTCATGAGCCCGATCCTCTGGGATCTGGGGCACATCGCCCATTTCGAGGAGCTCTGGCTCACCCGCAACCTCGACGGGCCCATCGAGTTCGTCGAGATGCCCGGGATGTTCAATCCCTTCGAGCACCCCCGCGCCAAGCGCGGCGCGTTGCCGCTCCCGGGCCTGACCGAGTGCCGCGCCATCATGGAGGAGATCCGCGGACGGGTACTGGCCCGCCTCGCCACGGTGGAGTTCGACGACGCGGTTCCGCTGCTGCGCGACGGCTACGTGTACGACATGGTGCTGCAGCACGAATACCAGCACAACGAGACCATGCTGCAGACGCTGCAGCTGAAGCTGGGCCGGCCCTACGCGCCGTACGCCGGGTTCGACCTGCCCCGCGGCCCCGAGTCACCCCGCCAACGGGGTGCCATGGTGCGCTTTCCGGGCGGCACCGTGACCGTGGGGACGGACGATCGCGCCTCGGCGTACGACAACGAGCGTCCGCGCCACCTGATCGAGGTCGCACCGTTCCGGATCGACGTGGATCCGGTGAGCAACGGCGACTTCCTGATCTTCATCGGCGCGGGCGGGTACCAGACCCGGGAATACTGGTCGGCGGCGGGCTGGGCCTGGCTCCAGGAAGCCCGGGTGAGCGCGCCCAAGTACTGGTTCCTCGAAGAAGACCGCTGGATGACGCGCACGATGGACCGGGTGGGTCCGGTGGATCCGAGTCATCCCGTGTGTCACGTCTGCTGGCACGAGGCGGAGGCGTTCGCCCGCTTCGCCGGGAAGCGCCTGCCCAGCGAGATCGAGTGGGAGGTGGCCGCCACCTGGGACCCGGCCGCCGGCGCCGCGCGCACCTACCCGTGGGGCGAGGAGCCGGCCGGTCGTCATCTGGCCAACCTGGATCAGCTCGGATTCGGCACCGCGCCGCTCGGCGCGTATCCCCGGAACGTCTCGCCGCTGGGCTGCGCCGGAATGATCGGCGACGTCTGGGAGTGGACGGCGAGCGACTTCGGACCCTGGCCCGGGTTCGAGGCCTTCCCCTATCCCGAATACTCCCAGGTCTTCTTCGGCAGCGAATACAAGGTGCTGCGCGGGGGCTCCTGGGCGACCCGTCCGGGCGCGATCCGGGGCACCTTCCGCAACTGGGACTACCCCATCCGCCGCCAGATCTTCAGCGGCTTCCGGTGCGCGCGCGATGATTAAGCCGACGACTCGATACGGCCAGGCCACCGCCCGGGCGCAGCCTCAGCGGGCCGATCCCCGCATGGTGGCGGAGGTCGCCGAGGGGCTGGCGCTCCCGCAGAAGGAGCTCCCGCCCAAGTTCTTCTACGACCAGCGTGGGTCGGAGCTGTTCGAGGCGATCACCCGGCTCCCGGAGTACTACCAGACCCGGACCGAGCGCGCGCTGCTGGAGAGCTGGATGCCGGAGCTGATCACCCGGCTGGGCACCCGCTCACTGGTCGAGCTGGGTGCCGGGAACGCCGAGAAGAGCCGGATCATCCTGAACGCGATGCGCGCGGCGGGCACCGCGGAGCTGTACGTGCCGATCGACGTGAGCGCCACGTTCCTGGCACAGACCGCGGCCGGACTCCGGCGGGAATACCCCGGGCTGCTGGTCGAGCCGGTGGTGGCCGACATCGCGGAGGAGCTCCGGCTGCCGCGGCGCCCGCCCAGTCCGGCGCTGATCGCGTTCATCGGCGGCACGATCGGGAACTTCTACCCGACCGCGGCGATCCGCCTGCTGGCGCAGGTCCGGGTCGCCATGGCCCCGGAGGACCGGTTCCTGATGGGCGTGGACCTGCGGAAGGACGTCGCGCGGATCGAGGCGGCGTACAACGACGCCCAGGGCGTCACCGCGGAGTTCAACCGCAACATGCTCCGGGTCCTGAACGACGAGCTCGGCGCGGACTTCGATCCGTCGGAGTTCGAGCATTGGGCGTTCTACGACCGCGACGCGCACTGGATCGAGATGCATCTGGTCGCCCGGGAGCCCCAGCGGGTCACCATTCCGGGCATCGGCGCCGTCCAGTTCGCCCGGGGCGAGACGCTCCGCACCGAGATCAGCGCCAAGTACGACGAGGCGAGCGTCGCCGAGCTGTTCCAGGCGGCGGGCCTCCGGCTCGAGGCCTGGCGCAGCGACGCCGACCGGCTGTTCGCCCTGGTGATCGGATCGCCGGCGTGACGCGCACGAGCGTCCGCGCCCTCGCTGCCGATCTGGCCGAGCGCATCTTCGCCGCGCCGGCGAGCGCTTCGCTCACGCCCCGGCGCGTAGGGGCCGAGGTCGAGCTGATCCCGGTGGATGCGACCACCGGACGCCGGGCGGCCATCGAGGGCGGTCCGGGGGCGACGCTGCCGTTCCTCCGCCGCTTCGGCGCCCGCGCCGGGTGGCTCGAGACCCGGACCGCCAAGGACACGCCCTGCTTCGCGCTGCCGGCCGACGGCGCGCTCACGTTCGAACCTGGCGGCCAGCTCGAGTACAGCGCCCCACCGTGCCCCTCCCCGAGCATTCTCCTGAGCCTGCTGCGCGATACCATCGTGCCGCTCCGCGCGGCGGCCGCGAGCGAGGGGATCGACCTGCTCACTGTTGGGCTGGATCCGGCCAACTCCCTGGAGCGTGCGCCCCTGCTGCTGCACAACCGCCGCTACGGCCGGATGGCCGAGTACCTGGCCAGCGTGAGTCCGCACGGCGGTCGGATGATGCGGCAGACCGCCGCGTTTCAGATCAGTCTGGACCTGGACGATGAGCCCTGGCTACGGTGGCGGGTGCTCAACGCGGCCGCGCCGTACGTGACCGCCATCTTCGCCAACTCTCCGCTGTACGACGGGGAGCCGACCGGGTATCGGAGCACGCGGGCTGCGGTGTGGCGGGCGCTCGACCCGGCGCGAACCGGGCTCCCGTGGGCGGAGGACGATCCGGTACGCGCCTATCTGGATTTCGCGCTGGCCGCCCCCGCGATGCTCTTCCCTACGATCGGGGGAGCGTACCGCAGCTTCGGCGAGTGGCTCCGGCGGGCCGAGCCGAGCCCCGACGAATGGTACGAGCACCTCACCACCTTGTTCCCCGAGGTGCGGCCACGGGGCCACTTCGAGCTCCGCTCCTGCGACGCGCTGCCGCCACGCTGGTACGCGGCGCCGCTCGCGCTGGCCGTCGGGATCACCTACGATCCGGGCGCGATGCGCGCGGCCGCCGAGCTGCTCGGCCCGCCCGACCCCGGGCTGCTCGAGCAGGCCGGCCGAGTGGGCCTGGGCGACCCGCTTCTCGGGCGCGTCGCGACGGAGCTGGTGGACATCGCGCTCCGCGGCTGCGCCGACCTCGGGCCCGGCTACTTCCACCCCGCCGATCTCGAGCAGGCGCGGGCCTTTTTCGATTGTTACACCAGGCGGGGCCGGAGTCCGGCCGACGACGCGGTGGAAGCGGTTCGCGCCGCGTAAGGCTCAGCCCACGAAGCTCCGCTCCGGATCCTCACCACAGCCACTCCAAACCAGCCGCACATAGCCGCCGCTCGCGAGGGTGAGACGAATCTCGCCCGAGGCGATCTTGCGCTCGGTCGTGCAGGAGGCGTCCCACACCAGGGGGGCCGCCGTGCTCACGGTGAAGGTGCGGCTCCGTCCGGCTCGGCTCCAGGTGAGCGTGCCGCTTTCGGTGAAGGTGCCGTCGGGCAGCGGGTCCCCACGCTCGAGCGACGCCCCCGCGGCCGGTGTGAACTGCAGCAGCAGGTTGTGGCTCACGGTGCCCTGCGGACGCGCAGGATAGGTGCGGACCACGGTGATGGTGTTGCTGAGGCTCAGACCGAACGCGTTCCCGGTCAATACGCGGGTGCCGTTCCGGACGGCGGTGAAGCTGCGCGCGCCGGCCGGGCCGGTGAAAGCCCGGGTGAAGTTCTCCAGGGTCGCCTGGTAGCCGAAATCCGCCGCCATGGGCGTGGGATCGCTCAGGACGATGGTGCCGGTCACGTCCAGTGTCCCGCCGCGATAGTCGGTGAAGTGGCAGGCGGGCAGCGCGTAGGTGAAGGTCGCGTGATCGGGGGCGCCGTCGTGATCAATGTCGGTCAGGTCGTCCACCGTCGCGCATCCGCGCGCGATCGGCTCGACCGCGAGCGAGGCCTGCTCGCCCTCGTCGGCGACCGCGTCGCCGATATCCGCCGCCTCGGCGCTGGGAATGGCGTCGTCGGACGGCGCGCTGCCGTCGCTGCAGGCTCCGAGCCACAACACGAGCATCGTTCCGGCGACGGCGCAGCCGAGCGCGCTCCATCGGTTGCCGATCATGGCCCGACTCCTTGGCCGAAGGTGATGTCCGGGGAATGCGTCTGGCTGACGCGGGCCCGGCCTCCGCGTTAAGGCGGGGCTCCCGGACTGTCGCCTGATCGGGGTCTGATCCGCGTGGCGCGCGGCCCCGCTCCGCCTGCACATTACGGGTACCCCCGTCAGGAGCTCTCGTGCAGGCGATTCGCGTCCATCGGTTCGGCGGCCCCGAGGTGCTCCGGGTGGAGGATCTCCCGATCCCCGAGCCCGGCGCGGGCGAGGCGCTGATCAAGGTCGAAGCCGCGGGCATCAACTTCGTCGACGTATATCACCGAGACGGCCGGTATCCGGGGCACCTGCCGCTCACCCTCGGCCGGGAGGCCGCCGGCACGGTCGAGCGGGTCGGGGCGGGAGTCACCACCTGCCGTCCCGGTGACCGGGTGGTCTCCGAGACGGTGCGCGGCGGGTA
>Ga0310810_10010357_pt1 | contig 10855 bp, 9 predicted proteins | sample NCmetagenome_FD_207641 | JGI IMG/M metagenome (GOLD analysis project Ga0310810, IMG submission 207641) | Soil microbial communities from experimental microcosm in Duke University, North Carolina, United States - NC | ecosystem: Engineered > Artificial ecosystem > Soil microcosm > Unclassified ... | reverse complement strand
CTGGAAGCAGGGGCTGACGACCAGGGAAAACCTCGACAACGCGGAGAGCCAGGTGAAGGTCCGGCAGGCGGAGCTGAACTCGCAGGAGCGGCAGATCGAGACCCAGCGCCTCCGGATGCGCCAGGAAGAGGCGTCGGTCGAGAACGCCAAGCTGAATCTCAGCAAGGTGCGAATCGAATCGCCGATCACGGGGATCATCACCCGCCGCAACATCGAGGAGGGCGAAACCGTCGTGATCGGCACGATGAACAATGCCGGCACCGTGCTGCTGACCGTCGCCGACATGTCGGTGATCGAGGCCGAAGTGGAAGTCGACGAAACCGACATTCCCACCGTGCAGCTCGGGCAGCGCGCGAAGGTCACGATCGACGCGATGTCCGGCAAGACCTTCACCGGAAAGGTCACCGAAATCGGCAACAGCCCGATCCAGACGACGGGGACGACGTCGGCGTCGCAGGCGACGAACTTCAAGGTCAAGGTGACGCTCGACGGCGAAATTCCGGAAGTGCGGCCCGGCTTCACGTGCACCGCGGAGATCACCACGGCAACCCGGCCGCAGGTCGTCTCGGTGCCGATTCAGGCGACGGCGGTGCGTGAAGTGATCGTCGACAAGGAAGGCAACATCGTGCGCGACGACGTGAAGGGGCCGCAGCGCGGCCGCCCCGCCGCGGTGCAGGCGCAGGAGCTCAAGCCGGGCCAGGAGCGCAAGGAGCTCGAGGGCGTGTTCGTCGTCCGCGACAACAAGGCGGTGTTCACGCCGATCAAGACCGGGATTGCCGGCGAAAAGTACTTCGAGGTGCTGTCGGGTGTGAATCCGGCGGACCAGGTGATCGTCGGGCCGTTCAGCTCGGTGCGTGAGCTGCGCGACGGCGCGGCGGTGAAGATCGAGGCGGCGCCACGGGGGACGGCGGCGAAAACCTAAGTGCATCAGTTCATCGAGGCGGCGGCGATCGCGCTCGGCGCGATCTGGTCGAACAAGCTGCGGTCGTTCCTGACCGTGCTCGGGAACATCGTCGCGGTCACGTCGATCATCGCCGTGGTGTCGCTGGTCCAGGGCATGAACGCGTACGTCACCAGCGCGATCGTGTCCGACGTCGGCGCCGACAACTTCACGATCCAGCGCATGCCGGTGATCCGGACGCAGGCGGACGAGGAGCGCGTCCGCAACAATCCGCGCATCACGCTCGGCGAGGCGTCGGCCATCCGCCGGTTCAGCGAGAACATCGGCGCGATCTCGGCCGAAGCGAGCGCCGCGGCGACGATGTCGTATCGCGCCGAGTCGGTGGACGGCGCGCAGGTGCAGGGCGTCTCGGCCGACTACATCAACTTCAGCACCTACGACGTCGAGCGCGGCCGCCTGATCAACCCGGTGGAGATCGCGACCAACCGGCCGGTCACGATCATCGGCTGGGACGTGGCCGACAAGCTGTTCGGCCCGGTCGATCCCATCGACAAGACGATCTCGATCGCGCGCGTGCACTTCCGGGTCGTCGGCGTGCACAAGAAGAAGGGATCGGCGTTCGGGAATTCGCAGGACAACTTCGCGATCATTTCGCTCGGCAATTTCAAGAAGATGTTCGGCTCGCGGATGTTCGGCCTGCAGCTGGTCGTCAAGCCGAAGAGTCCCGAGGTGGTCAAGGCGGCGATGGACGACGCGACGGTCGCGCTGCGGGTCGAGCGCCGCCTGCGCCCCAAGGACCCGGACAACTTCGGGATGTTCACGTCCGACACGCTGCTCGGCATCTACCACACCGCGACGAACGGCATCTTCGCCGTGCTGATCGGCGTCGTCGCGCTCTCGCTCGTCGTCGGCGGCATCGTCATCATGAACATCATGCTGATGGTGGTGAGCGAGCGGACGCGCGAGATCGGGCTGCGCAAGGCGCTGGGCGCGCGGCGGCGCGATATCGTGTGGCAGATCCTGACCGAGTCGGTGACGCTGTCGACGTTCGGCGGCCTGGTCGGCACGCTCTTCGGATTCATCCTGGCGCTGGTCATCAGCAAGCTGTCGCCGCTGCCGGCGGCGGTGCAGGTGTGGTCGGTGGCGGCGGGCGTCGGCATCACCGCGATCGTGGGGCTCTTCTTCGGCCTCTATCCGGCGATGCGGGCGGCGAAGCTCGATCCGATTGAAGCCTTGAGGCGGGAGTGATGGCGGGCGTACGCGCCGGCCTGCTGGCCGAGATCGTCGTGATGTCGGTGGACACGCTGCGCACCAGCAAGATGCGTTCGGCGCTCACCGTGCTCGGCGTCGTGATCGGGATCACCTCGATTGTCGGCATGACGTCTCTCATCCGCGGGTTCGACCAGTCGCTGCGCGATTCGATCAGCCAGCTCGGACCCAACACCATCATGGTGCAGAAGTGGGGCGCGCTCAGCTTCGCCTCGGGCAAGAGCTTCCTCGAGGTCGCGCGCCGTCCGAATCTGACGATGGAGGACGCGCGCGCCATCGAACGCGACTGCCCGTCGGTGGCGCTGGTCGACGTCTGGCTCGGCGCGAACGGCGGCAACTCGCGATCGCGCGTCTACTACAAGCACGAGAAGACGCGGCAGGTGGCGGTGATTGGCGCGACCGCGAACTGGTCGGCGGTGAATTTCGCCAAGCTGGAAGCGGGCCGCCTGTTCATCCCCGCCGAAGTCGAGCACCGGCGGGCGGTCGTGATTCTCGGCAACTCGCCCTGGCAGGCGCTGTTCCCGCAGGTCGACCCGATCGGCAAGACCGTCCGGATCGGTTCGGCGGAGTTCACCGTCATCGGCGTCCTGGGCAAGCGGCCGAGCCCGGGCAACTTCGCCAGCGGCGTCGACGACTTCGTGCTGATCCCGTACGGCACGCACGAGAAGCTTTTCGGCAAGGTGCTGAAGGGATCGGCCAAGATCACCGCGAGCAATTTCAACCCGGGCGTCTTCCGGACCGCGATGATCGCCGTCGTCCCGCGCGAGGGCATGCGTGACGCGGCGATCAGCGAAGTCGAGGCGCTCATGCGCATCCGCCACAACCTGAAGCTCGACCAGTTGAACGATTTCGACCTGGCGACGCAGGATGCGGTATTGAAGGTCTGGGATCAGATCAGCCGGGCGACGTTCCTCGCGCTGGTCGTGATTTCGTCAATCGCGCTGATGGTCGGCGGGATCGGCGTGATGGCGATCATGATGATCTCGGTCACCGAGCGGACGCGCGAGATCGGCGTCCGTAAAGCCCTCGGCGCCCGTCGCCGCGAGATCCTCTGGCAGTTCCTGATCGAAGCGGTCTTCCTGACGTCGATGGGGGGGCTGCTCGGGATCCTGTTTGGCAGCTCGATCGGGCTGGGGATCCACTGGCTGTCAGGCTTCCCCGTCTCGTTGCCGTGGTGGTCCTTCGCGCTGGGCATCAGTTTCTCCGCCAGCGTGGGGATTTTCTTCGGGCTCTTCCCCGCCTTCAAGGCCTCCCGGCTCGATCCGATCGAAGCGCTCAGATACGAATAGCTTCCCGCGCGCCCGCTTCCGGCTACAGGCCGTCGTCTTTCGTTTCCCGCGACGCCAGCAGCCCGGCGAGCGTCAGCACCGCGGACGCGGTCAGGTAGTAGCCGACGTACTCCAGCCCGTATCGCGTCGCCAGCCACGTCGCCGCGTAGGGCGCGAGCGAGGCGCCGAAGATGCCCGCGAGATTGAACGTGAGCGAGCTGCCGGTGTAGCGCACGCGCGTCGGGAACAGTTCCGATAGCGCGGTGCCGAGCGGCCCGTAGGTGAGCCCCATCAAGGTCAGGCCGACCGCAAGCGCGAGCATCGCGCCGGCGGTGCCACCGCGGAACCAGGGGGCGAGCGCGAACCCGAACAGCGCGATCGCGACTGTCGCCCAGATCAGCGTCGGCCGCCGTCCGTGACGATCCGCCAGGAGCGCAGAGATCGGAATCGTCAGCGCAAAGAAGACGATCCCGAACAGCTGCATCAAGAGAAACTGCTGGCGCTTGTAGCCCAGCGCCGTTGTCCCCCACGTAAGCGAGAACACCGTCATCAGATAAAAGAGCACGAAGGTCGCCAGCGACATCAGCACACCGCGGACCAGGGCGCTGCCGTGTTCGCGAACCACCGTGAGCATCGGCAGCTTCACCGGCGCGGCGTGCTGGATGGCGTGGCGGAAGACCGGCGTCTCCTGGATGCGCAGCCGCACGTAGAGGCCGATCAGCACGAGCGCAGCGCTGGCGAGGAACGGGATCCGCCAGCCGACGCGGAAGAACTGCGCGTCGGTCAGCGACGCCGACAGCAACAGGAAGATCCCGGCGGAACAGATGAAGCCCGCGGGCGCGCCGAGCTGCGGGAACATGCCGTACCACGCGCGGCGGCCCGGCGGCGCGTTCTCGATCGCCAGAAGGACGGCCCCGCCCCATTCGCCGCCCAGACCCAGCCCCTGACCGAACCGGCACAGCGCCAGGAGCAGCGGCGCCGCGATGCCGATGCTCGCGTAGGTCGGGAGCAGGCCGATGGCCACCGTGGAGATCCCCATCGTCAGCAGCGCGGCGACCAGCGTCGCCTTCCGCCCGATCCGGTCGCCGAAATGTCCGAACAGGGCGGATCCGATCGGGCGCGCGAAAAACGCAATCCCGAACGTGGCCAGCGAGGCAAGCGTCGCCGCGGCCGGATCCGACGGCGGGAAGAACAGGCGCGGGAAGACGAGGACCGCCGCCGTCGCGTAGATGTAGAAATCGAAGAACTCGATCGCGGTGCCGATCAGGCTCGCAAACAGGACCTGCGCGGGCGAGTTGGCGGCCGCGCGGGTGCCGGCGTCTGCTGCGCTCATCTGCGGCCCGCATTCTATCCCGCGGAAAATGGGCTCGCCGCCTCATCCGGCCAATGCATCGAGCGGCGGACGTGGCGTAGGTTTTGCGAGTAGTGGATGCGGTGCTGAAATCGAGCTGCGTCATCGCGCTCGCGTTGTTACCAGGTATCGCGGCTGGGCAGGAAGCGTCCAAGCCCCCGCAGCCGCTGCAGGAGCTGTTTTTTACCGAGGTCGTCTACCCGCAGTCCCGGCACGAAGTTCAGCTAACGCTCGGTTCCTTTGTCGATCGCGCCGGGGTCAACCGGTCCACGCTGACGCCTTTCAGTATCGAATTCGGCCTGACAGACCGACTGCAAGTCGAAGCCGGGTGGGACGGCTACTCCCAGTTCCATACCTCGCCCCTGGCAGGTCTGACCACGGCCCGATGGTCGCTGGGAGCGAAGTACAGTCTGATGAATATCGCCCACTCCCCGCTGCACGCCGCGGTGGGGATGGACGTCGAGTTTCCGCGGCCGACGGCGTACTCCGAGGCCGACGGAGAGCGCAACACCGAGTACGAGCCATTCCTTGCGCTTGCGGCGGACCTCGGACACGGCGTCACGATTTTCGGTTCGGCCGGTCTCAGCCTCGAAGCGAGCCAGGTGCGCGACCTCCTGCACGGGCCCCAGGCCGTGGAGGACAACGGCACCATCAGCGGCGGCGCACTCGTGAAAGCGGAGCGCGTCACGGTCGCCGCGGAATACACCAGCAGAAGCGACCAGGCGCCATGGCACCTGAACGGCTCTCCCCTCCTGACGCCGTCGCTCGTCGTCCACCCGGGACGCGAATGGGAGCTCGGGGTAGGCGTCCCCATCGGCATCCGCCACGACGCCCGCAAGCCGGGGATCGCGCTCCATCTCATCAAAGAGTTCTAGCCGCCGCGACGGTCAGGACCGCCGCCGCGCGGATATGGGTCTAGTCTTCGCCGGCGATCCGCTCTGCTTCGAGGGCCGTGTAGACGGCCGCTCCCTCGATCATCGGGACGATGATGGCGGTGATGGCGGCGCGCCAGTGTTCCTCGAGCGCCGGCGTCCACGACGGCGACAGCGCGCCTATCGCACCGACGAGCGCGTCGCGGGCGGTCACGTAGTCCTCCGGGCGCGCGCCCCAGTGCACGTGCTGCGCGCCGAGATCGCGCAGCGCCTCCTGCAGGCCGCCGATCTCCGTGAGATTGCGAATGACCAGCGCCAGGGCGGACTCGAAGTGCCCCTGCAGTACGGTGAGATCCTCCGGGAACAGCCGCCGGAGGCCGGGCGCGGCGCTGAAGAGCCGCGCGTAGAAGCCGGCCGACAGCTGCCGGTCGGAGACCGCGATCCGCGCGTAGCTGCTCCTGATCTGATCGATGGCGTCCGGTGTCATAATCCGCACTCCCGATGTCCGATACAGGCGACGGCCGCCCGGGGACGTCCGGCGAGATGCTGCCGGAAGTCTATGACGAACTGCGGAAACTGGCGAGGGCGCGCCTCGCGCGCGAGCGCCAGCCGCATCAGACGTTGCAGCCGACCGCCCTGGTGCACGAAGCCTACCTGCGCGTTTCCGCCGACGACCACGCCCGCCTGTGGGATCGGCGCGGCCACTTCTTCGCCGCCGCCGCGCTGGCGATGCGCCGCATCCTGGTCGAGCGCGCGCGCTACTACCAGCGGATCAAGCACGGCAGCCCCGAGGATCGCGTCGAGCTGGACAGCGGCATCATGCGGGCCGATCCGGCGCTGACCGACCTGGTGGCGGTGGACGAAGCCCTCACGCGCCTCGAGCAGACCGATCCGCGGAAAGCGCAGGTCGTGTCCCTGCGCTACTTCGCCGGCCTCAGCGTCGAAGAGACCGCCGCCGCGCTCGACCTGTCGCCCGCCACCGTCAAGAACGAATGGAAGTTCGCGCGCGCCTGGCTGCATCGCGCGCTCGGCCCCGTAGACGGCACGGGGGAGCCCGGCGCGTGACCCTGCCACAAGCCGAGGCCATCTTCCTCGCGCTTGCGGACGTGGATCCCGCGGCGCAGGCGGCGTTCATCGACGCTCGCTGCGGCAACGACGCGTCGCTCCGGCGCGAGGTCGTACGGCTCCTGGCGGCGCTCGACGCGCCCGAGGACGATTTCCTCGATCCGAGCCGGGTCCCGGCGCTGGACATGTCCGCCGTCGACGGGCCGCTGCAGCCGGGCACGCGCCTCGGCACCTTTCTGGTTCTGCACGCGCTCGGATCGGGAGGGATGGGCGTGGTCTATGCCGCGCAGCAGGATCGGCCGCGCCGGACGGTCGCCATCAAGCTGCTGCGGCGGGGGTTCCGGCATCCCGACATCCTGCGCCGCTTCGAGCAGGAAGCGGAGATGCTCGGGCGTCTGCAGCACGCGGGCATCGCACAGGTGTACGCTTTTTCCGCCGGCGACAAGCACACGCCGGCGCACCTGGTGATGGAACTGGTGTCCGGCCCGCCGCTGACCGACTACGTGCGCGCGCACCAGTTGTCGATCGCGGAGCGCGTGGCGCTCCTGCGCAAGCTCGCCGAGGCGGTGCAGCACGCGCACGACCGGGGCGTCATCCATCGCGACCTCAAGCCGGCGAACGTGCTGATCGCCGACGGTGGACAACCCAAGGTGCTGGACTTCGGCATCGCGCGCGCCGCCGGCGCGGACGTCCAGCGCATCACCACGCATACGGCGCAAGGGCAGCTGATCGGCACGCTCCCGTATATGAGTCCGGAACAGCTGCGCGGACGCCCGCACGAAATCGACGCGCGGAGCGACGTGTACGCGCTCGGCGTGCTCCTGTACCGGATTCTCGCGGATCGGCTGCCCTTCGACGTCGCCCACCTCGACTGGCCGGACGCCATCCAGCGCATCCGCGAAACCGATCCGGTACCGCTGCGCCAGGCCAATCCGCTCGTCACCCGCGGGCTCGAGCGCATTGTCGAACGCGCAATGGCGCGCAGCGCGGCGTCCAGATATCAATCGGCGGCGGGCCTGGCGGAAGATCTTCAACACTTTCTCGATGGCCGCGATCCGATCGGCCCATCGCCTGGGTCCGGAACGTCGGGCGACGGCACCGTCGAGATCCTCGACGGCCGCACCGACGGCGCCATCGGCACGATCGTCTCCGCGGACGGGGGCGCCTTCACGCTCGCGTTCGCGATGAACGGCAGCCGCATCGGCCGCATCCGCTTCGTGGTCCGCAACGGACGCCTCGAGCTGACGGATGCGGCCGGCGTGTGACCGTCAGACGGCCGCCAGCGCCGCGCGGGCCGCATCCTGCATGGTCGTCGCAAGCAGGCCGTAAACCGCGACCCACGCGTCGCGAACCTGCGCCGTGAATCCGCGCCCGAGCCCCATTTCCAGCGTCCACAGGAGCGCTTCGCCAACGGTCTCGTAGTGCGACTCCCGCACGCCGTAGCGGGCGTGGCGGCGTCCGAGATCCTGGACGACCGGCACCAGCTGCTCGAGGCGATCCAGCCCCTTGACGGCCGCCGTGAGCATCTGCAGCAGCTTTTTCCGCTGCTCGGTCATGTCGGCGGGGAACATCCGCCGCAGCGAGGGATCCAGCTCGAAGAGGCGCTGGTAAAAGAGCATCGCCGCGTCGTCGGCAATCGTCGCGATATCCGCGAAGCTATCCTGCACGAGAGTCTTCTGCGCCGCCGTAACCATGAGGGCCATTCCTTGTGCGAGGCCGGGTGATTCCGGCTCTCGATTACCAATGCGACGGAATGGGGAAAAGGGGCTAACGACCAGCTGGAGGCCCCAGCCTGACGCGCCAGGAGGGCCGGCCCTGACACTTGATCCCCATGCGCCGCAGCACTACGATGGCCGAATAGCCGCCCGCCGGAACCGGCCGTGGTACCGCAGGTGGCTCGGAGGGTACCCTCATGAAGGTCTACGACGCCGCCAGCCTCAGGAACGTCGCGCTGGTCGGCCACTCCGGTTCGGGGAAGACCCAGCTGGTCTCGGCGCTGCTCTACGACGCAGGAGCGGTCAACCGCTTCGGCAAAGTCGACGACGGCACCACGGTTACCGATTACGACGAAGAAGAGATCGCGCGCAAGCACACCCTGTCCGCCAGCCTCGCCTACGCCGAGTGGAACAAGACCAAAATCAATTTCATCGACACGCCGGGGATGGCGAACTTCCTCAGCGACGCGCGCGCGGCGCTGCGCGTCGCCGATGCGGCGCTGGTCGTGATCGACGCGGTGCACGGCGCCGAAGTCTCCACCGAAAAGGTGTGGGAGACGGCGGACGAGCTGGGCGTGCCGCGCGTGATCGTCCTCAACCGCCTCGACCGCGAGCGCGCCAGCCTCGAACGCTCGCTCGAATCGCTGCGCGGCGTGTTCGGGCGGACCGTGATCCCGATCCAGCTTCCGCTCGGCGAAGAGAAGAACTTCAAGGGCGTGGTGGATCTGGTGACGATGAAGGCGATCACCTTTTCGGCCGACGGCAGCGGCAAGCCTGCCGCGGCCGACGTGCCCGCCGAGATGAGCGCCGCGGCGCAGGCGGCGCGTGAAGCGCTGATCGAGATGGTCGCCGAGGCCGACGACGCGCTGATGGAGAAGTTCTTCGACGCCGGGACGCTCAGCCAGGAGGATCTCGTCGGCGGACTCAAGCGCGGCGTCGCCGCCGCGCGCGTGTTCCCGGTGGTCCTCACCTCGGCCACCGCGAACGTCGGGATGCAGCCGCTGCTCGACGCCATCGTCGCCTACGTCCCCTCGCCGGCGGAGCGGCCGCTCAAGGCGCGCAGCGCGCAGGGCGACGACGTCGAGATCGCGACCAGGGACGGCGCCGGCGCGTGCGCGTTCGTCTGGAAGACCGTCGCGGATCCGTTCGCCGGCCGGATCACGCTGTTCCGCGTGATTGGCGGAACGGTGAAGGCGGACTCGACGCTGGCCAACGCGACGCGCGAGGTGCCGGAGCGCCTCGGCCATCTGCTGCTCCTGCAGGGCAAGACGCAGACGACCGTGCCCGAAATCAAGGCCGGCGACATCGGCGCGGTCGCGAAGCTGAAGGAGACCCTCACCAGCGACGTGCTCGGCGACAAGGCCGCCGCTCAAGCGATCCCGGCGATCAAATTTCCGGAGCCGGTGATTTCCTACGCGATCGAACCGAAGAGCCGCGGCGACGAGGAGAAGATCAGCACCGCGCTGCACCGGCTGCAGGAAGAGGACCCGACGATCAGCTACACGCGGGACGCACAGACCAAGGAGCTGCTGCTCGCCGGCCAGGGACAGTCGCACATCGAGGTGACCGTCGCCAAGTTGAAGCGGCGCTTCGGCGTCGAGGTGACGCTGAAGCTGCCGCGGATTCCCTACCGCGAGACCATCAAGGCCACGGTGGAGGCGCACGGCCGCCACAAGAAGCAGACCGGCGGCCACGGGCAGTTCGGCGACTGCAAGGTGAAATTCGAGCCGCTGCCGAGCGGCAGCGATTTCGAGTTCGTCAACGACATCTTCGGCGGCTCGATCCCGCGGCAGTTCGTGCCGGCGATCGAAAAAGGGATCCAGGACTCGCGGATGCGCGGCTTCCTGGCCGGCTACCCGATGGTCGACTTCCGCGCCAGCGTCTTCGACGGCTCGTTCCATCCCGTCGATTCGAGTGAAATGTCGTTCAAGATGGCCGGCTCGCTCGCCTTCAAGGACGGCATGGCGCGCGCCCGCCCGACGCTGCTCGAGCCGATCATGAACGTCGAAGTCTACGCGCCGAGCGACTTCGCCGGCGACCTGATGGGCGATCTGAACAGCCGGCGCGGCCGCATCGGCGGCATGGACACGCGCGGCGCGACGACGATCATCCGCGCCAAGGTGCCGATGCAGGAGATGCTGACCTACGAGCAGCACCTCACGTCCGCGACCGGCGGCCGCGGCTCCTATCACATGGAGTTCGATCACTACGAAGAAGTGCCGTCGCACCTGCACGCCAAGATCATCGCGGCGTCAAAGGCGGAACGGGGGCAGGAGGCGGCGGAAGAGGTCTAGAATCGCAGATTGCAGATTGCAGATTGAACGGATTGCCGATTGGCAATTGGCGAGTACGATCGACGATTGGCGGATTCTTCGATTGTTGATTGAGGGCGTCGGCCCGGAAAACGACTGGCT
>Ga0310810_10010356_pt1 | contig 10855 bp, 9 predicted proteins | sample NCmetagenome_FD_207641 | JGI IMG/M metagenome (GOLD analysis project Ga0310810, IMG submission 207641) | Soil microbial communities from experimental microcosm in Duke University, North Carolina, United States - NC | ecosystem: Engineered > Artificial ecosystem > Soil microcosm > Unclassified ... | reverse complement strand
AAAGCGCATCGGCGCATTGTGGCGTATTTGCTACGTGGCGTTCGCGGAACTCAAGCAGCGCCGGACGGCCAGGTGGCCCGGTTACCTGTGATTTTCGGTGGTCCGAGCCGATATATACCGAAGGAACCAGGGTGCAAACACCGCTTTGAGACGGGCGCCTCATGCGGTACCGTTCGCGGAGGGCATCGCTGCCCTTCCACCCGAAGACACGCTCGTGACGTTCGGATGTTCAGTGGAGACCCGATGGTCTCTCAAGGAGTAATCCGGTGATGCCGCAGATGACACGTCAGTTCCGGCAGGGGGCCACGGCCCTTTCCGCGATCGCGATCCTTGCGCTGGCGGCGATGTCGGGGACCGGAACGGTCCAGGCTCAGAGTTCGCCTGGCACTGTCCCGACCTTCACCAAGGACATCGCGCCGATTCTGCAGCGCAGCTGCGAGAAATGCCACCGCGTGGATGGTGTCGCTCCGATGGCGTTGAGCACGTATGAAGAAGTGCGGCCGTGGGCGCGCGCGATCAAGCAGCGCACCGGAATCGGTCCGCACGCCGGCGTCATGCCGCCATGGTACGTGGAGAAGAACATCGGCATCCAGGAGTTCCGCGACGATCCGTCGCTGAGCGACGACGAGGTTGCGCTGCTGGCCAAGTGGGCCGACAGCGGCGCGCCGCGCGGCAACCCGGCAGACATGCCGCCGCCGAAGGTCTATCCCGACGGCAAGGCGTGGGCAATCGGCACACCTGACTTGATCGTGAAGCTGCCCAACATCATGGTGAAGGGGAACGCGCCCGACTGGTGGGGCGAAATTCCGTCGACACCGACGGGCCTGACCGAGGATCGGTACGTCGCTGCGCTCGAGATTAAGGAGGTCAACGATCTCGAAAGCACCGGCGGCAGCGGCCGTCAGACCGTCGGCGGACGCTTCGTGATTCACCACATGATCTGGGGCACGCGCGTGATTCTGCCCGGCCAGACCGACGCCCCGCAGGGTCCTCTTGGCGGCGACACGCTGTCGTGGCCGGTCCACGAAGTGGGGCGCAACGCGGACTTCTTCGATCCCCGCTCGGCGCGCCTGCTGAAAGCGAACTCATCGATCGTCTCTGATTCGATCCACCTGCACTCCAACGGCCGCGATACGACGGCGCACCTCGAGATCGGCTTCAAGCTGATGGCGAAGGATTACAAGCCGGCGTACCGACAGGCGCTCATCGCGCTCGGCAACGGCGTCGACATCGACATCAAGGGCATGACGCCCGATCAGCAGCTGCACGCCTACGCGTATCTCAATGAGAACACGAAGATCATTTCCTTCGAACCGCATCTGCACGCACCAGGTTCGCGGATGTGCCTCGAAGCGATCTGGGGCTACAACATCCAGACGCTGAACTGCGTCGGGTACGACCACAACTGGGTCCGCGGCTACAACTACACCGAAGACTCTTCGCCGCTTCTTCCGAAGGGCACGATCCTGCACATCATCGGCTACATGAACAACTCGCCTGGAAACAAGAACGTGCCAGACCCGCGCAACTGGCAGGGTTCGGGAAACCGTTCGGTGGCGAACATGTTCATCGACCTTGGACAGCGCGTGTCGCTGACCGATGAACAGTTCCAGGCGGAGATGGCGCATCGCCGCGAGAAGCTGCACCTGACCAAGAACGACAACGTCATCGGCTGCCCGCTCTGCACGGTTGTGCCGAAGGCGCGACCGGCAACGACGCAGCAGCAACAGCAGCAATAACACTGAGACCGATGGGCGGACCGATCGGCGAGATCGTCCGCCGCCAGGATGGAGTCATCACGTGATGAAGAAGCTGGCAACCGTTTCGATTGCGTCAGCGCTCGCAGTCGTTGCAGCCCTGGCGTTCGGCCGGGGCGTCGGCGCACAGTCGCTGACGTATACGAAGGGTCAGAATGTCGCTCCGGCTTACGAAGGCTGGGAGCAGGATCCCGACGGCTCCAAGTGGTTCGTCTTCGGTTACATGAACCGCAACTGGGTCGAGGAGCTCGACATTCAGGCCGGCGCCGAGAACTCGATTCTGCCGGGCGGACCAGACCAGGGACAGCCGACACACTTTCTGCCTCGCCGTAACCGATTCGTCTTCCGGGTGGCGGTGCCAAAGAACTTCACCGAGAAGGATGAACTGATCTGGACGATCACCGCGCACGGCGTCACCGAGAAAGCGTGGGCAACGCTGCGCCCGGATTACCTGCTCGACAACGTCGTGAAGGCGTCAGAGACAGGCGCGCTCGGCGCAGGCACGAGCAGCCCTGAGGTGCGCGCGAACATTCCGCCGACCGTCACGGTCGAGGGTCCAAAGGACTTGACGGCAAAGGTCGGTCAGCCGCTTACCCTCACCGCAATCGTGAAAGACGACGGCATTCCCAAGTCGCGAGCAACGGCTGCACTCGCTGCGCTCTTCGGCGCTGGTGGCGGCAGGGGTGCGGCAGCTGCTGGCGGCGCGGCTGGACCAGGCGCGGCACACGCGGCGCCTCCTCCCAACGCTGCACTGCTTGCTGTCTTCAGCGGCAACGCGACGCCGGAACAGGTGAACCAGGCGGCGGAAAACCTTGGAATTTCGGTCGACCAGTTGAAGCAGTTGATCGCACAACGCGCCAACCCCGAACTGGCGCCACCCGCGCGGGTCACGGTCGGGAAGGTGACCGGCCTGCACCTCTCCTGGTTCGTCTATCGTGGAGCGGGCAAAGTCGTCATGGACCCCGAGCAGGTCAAGCCCTGGGAAGACACGCGCGCGAACATGAACTCTCCGTGGGCGCCCAACTGGACGCCGCCGGTCATGCCGAGGGACGGTCGCGTCGTCGTCAAGGCCACGTTCGACGAACCGGGCAAGTACGTCCTTCGTGGCCTTGCTGACGATGGCGCACTATTCGGCAGCGACTCTGTGACAGTGACCGTAACCAGATAGCCGTTACGCCGCCATCGCGACCGGTCTGACCGGCGACGCCCCGATAGCGCGTGCGGCAGGCAAGAGCTTGCGGCTGTCGGGGCGCAGCACGTACGACGCAATCACCAACGCCAGGAATCCGAGCGGCGCGACGATGTCGATGACAGAGTCGTTCAGCGATGCGTGAGAGATAGCGGCCGCGGTGAGATCGAAGAAGAATCCCGCGTAAGCCCATTCCTTGAGGCGCGGAAGGCCGGGCAGCGTGATCGCGATGGCCCCCGCCAGTTTCCACGCGCCGAGCAGGACTCCGAAATACGCCGGATAGCCCAGGTGGTGCAGTCCTTCGACTGCCTCCGGAGAACACATCAGGCCGATGACCCCACCGATGACAAAGCTCGTCGGACCGAAGATCGTGGCAACCCAGAACGCGGCGGTTTTCAGCTGTGTACGGCTCATGTTCCTCTCCTTCGCGGGCTCATCCCGCTTCTGAGGGTTGGTCGAACGGCTTCTCACGGAATCGACAAAAGCGGCAGGCGCGCGGTTTTCGTGGATGTGCAAGACTCACGGAGGGGACCAAGCAACGCCAGATGCCTCTCCGTGATCAACTCGACATCGACTTAAAGTCTCCGCCGTTCGACCAGTTGAAGACCGTCGGTCCGCTCGGGACGAATCGTTCAGGACGCGACGCCTCAGCTCACACACGCCACCAGCTCTACGTGGGCCGCGACAGGGAGACCGCGGCGCAGATGCTCGTCAAGGTCACCACGCGGCCGGGCCTGGTCTACGAGCGCAACATCACGAACGAAATCGAGATCCTCACCACACTGAACAGGGAACTGCCGGCCTCGAAGACATTCCCGATCATCAAGGGGCATGGCCGCATGCGGGACGGGCGGCTGTACCTGATGACCTACCTCTTCGATGAACTCGCCTTGGCGACCTCCGTCGACGGCGAGCGCATCCCCGCGAAGACTGTCAGTCATCTTCGGACGGCCATTGAAGTGGCGCGTCCGCTCATCGAGCTGCACCGCATTCCGATCTTCCACGTCGATCTCAACCCGATGAATATCCTCCACCGGCTGGAACAAGGCCGGCCCGTGATCCGGATCGTCGACTTCGAGTCCTCATACGATCCCGCGCGCCATTCAGCTGGCTTCTACGATCCGCCGACGACTGCGGGCTACTCGGCACCCGAGGTGTCCCGCCAGCCGCCGGATGCGCGGGCCGACGTGTTCTCACTGGGCGCCGTGCTGTACACGCTGCTCACGGGCTTTGGATGGACCTGGAACGGCGATGCGCTGGCGGCGGTGCGGGCCGATGAGGAGCTCGATCCTGAGCTGCGAACCATCCTGTCGTCCGCTGTTGATCCGGAACCGCAGCGGCGACTGGCGTCGATGCAGGCGTTTCACGATGCCGTCGGCAGCTATCTCGAGTCGATCTGGCCGGGACGATCGTGGTGACGTTCTGACAGTCGAACCGTTTTTACTGTCGGTTTCGCGCGACCCTTTCCTATAATCGCCATCCCCCCACGAAAGCGCCGGCTTCTCGTACGGCATTCGAAGCGCTCTGTCTCACATGGAGGCCGGAAATGAAGCTGCTGATCCTGGGCGCGACCGGAAAAACGGGCAACCTGCTCGTCAGACAGGCGCTCGAAGCGGGCCATGCCGTCACCGCGCTGGTTCGCAGCGCGGCCGGTGTCACCACGCAATCGCCACAGTTGCGCCTCGTCGAAGGCAACGTCCTCCGCTCAACAGATGTGGAAGGGGTCGTCGCCGGCCAGGACGTTGTGCTGTCGACGCTCGGTGCGAAAGGAATGGGCGAGACGACGATTTACTCGGAACCGATGCGCGTCACCGTCGATGCCATGCGCAAGCAGGGGGTGAAGCGGCTGATCTGTATCTCATCAGGAGCGATGGAGAAGGACCCCGCGTTCCCGTTGTTTTACACGGTGGTCATCAAAGGGATCATGCTGAGGAAGCCGTACGCGGACATGGCCCGCATGGAGGCACTTCTGAGGCAGGCCGACGATCTCGACTGGACCGTCGTGCGGCCGACGCGCTTCGACGATGGTCCGTTGACCGGCCAGTATCGGGTGTCGCCCCGGTTCTCGCCGCCGGCAAAGGGGCCGCACATCTCGCGCGAGGACGCCGCGCACTTCATGTTGCACGAAGCCTCGACCGGCAAGTACGTGCATCAGACGCCAACGCTCGCGTATTAGCCCAGCTGTCGTCGGCACCGGTGACGGTGTAGCCTCTTCACATGCTCGTGTCGCCTCAACGCCATCGTGAGACGCGTCGCCACAGGCGGCGTGCCATCTGCTCTCCATCGATGCTGGCCATGGTCCTGGCCGCCGCAATGGAGTGCGCGGCGCCGCGCGCGAGCCTTGCGCAGAATGCGCAACAGCCGCCGACTCCACAGCAGCCGATGACGTTGAGCGCGAGCCGCGGCTTTGGCACACCGGCCGTTGTGCTCCAGAACGCGCCCATCATGCTGCTTCCGGACTCGACGCGTCTTCCCTTGCGCATCGCGCAGTCAGGATCGCAGCTCCGCGTGATTCAGCAGTCCGGCGAATGGTCGACGGTGCAGTTCCAGGATCCAGACTTCGGATTGAGGACCGGGTATGTTCAGAGCCGGTTCCTGCGCCTTCAGCAAGCTGATGCCGGCGATCCCGGAAGCCAGCCGCCCGCTGCGCCACAACCGGAATCGCAGTCCGTTCCTTTGGCACTATCGGAGAGCGCCGGCTTTTTTGCGGGTGGTGGATTCGAGGTCGCAAGCATCAGTCCGAATGACGTCGTGCTCGGCTCCAAGTCCCACAGTGGACCAGGCGTCGGGTTTGTCGCAGGCTATGGAGTCTCGCGACTGCTGTCGATCTACGGCGCGTTCAGCACAGCGGGAATCAACGGCGACACAGCCGCGACGGACTATTCGCTGAAGCACTACGACGTGGGCGCGCGCATCCATTTCTCCGGGCCTGCCCGGCGAACAGTTCCCTTCCTCCAGGGCGCATTCTCCTGGCGTGATATCAAACAGGACTACCTCGTGACTTCGATCGCACACACCCTCGAAGCCAGCGGACCGGGCGCGTCCTTCGGCGGCGGCGTCAACGTCCACGTCGTGCCGGCCCTTGCCGTGTCGGCCTCGGCCGTGTGGACAGTCGGACAGTTCACCAGCTACCAGGTCGATCACGTGGAGACCGTTGTCGACGCGGGGAACACGACGAGCGTTCGCGTTCAGTTCGGCGTGGTGTGGTTTCCGAAGGCAGGCCGCTAGACCGTCTGCGTCGTTCCGACCGCTTCGGCTTCGCCAGCTGCGGCCGCGAGCACGTCGTGCCCCATCGCCGTGAGTACCTGCACGAGGTCCGGATTCAGCAGCCCTCTCTTCGCGTCCTTTGACAGCTGGTCGAACGCACGGTCGGGCGGCATCGCCTCACGATAGGGACGGGTCGTGGTGATCGCATCGAACTCGTCGACGATGGCGATGATTTGGGCCAGCAGTGGAACAGCGTCTCCGCGGAGTCCGTCGGGATATCCGCTGCCATCCAGCCGCTCGTGGTGATGACGCACGATCGGCCGGACCAGCGCGAGCGCACGCAGGTCGCCGCAGAGACGGTCGCCAATGAGGGTGTGGCCCTTGAGACGGTCGTATTCATCTCTTGTCAGTCCGCCCGGCTTGAGCAGGACGGCATCCGGAATCCCGATCTTCCCGACATCGTGCAGGTAACCGCCGCGATTCAGTGCGGACAGTTGCTCGTCCGAGACCCCGATGCGATCGCCAATCAGCAGCGCGTACGCGGCGAGGCGCTGGCAGTGCCCGTGTGTGTACGGGTCGCGCGCCTCGATGGTCAGCGCGAGGCTCAGGATGATCGATTCGGCGGAGTCGAGTTCGTCGGTGTAGCGCTTCAACCGCAGGAGAGAGCGGACACGAGCCTTGAGTTCCTGCGTGTCGAACGGTTTGCTCAAGAAATCGTCTGCGCCCGCTTCGATCCCGGCAATGCGGTTCGCGCGATCGGCCATGCCCGTGACCAGGATGAAAGGCACCAGCCGTGTCTCCGTGTTCGACTTCACACGACGACAGAGTTCGATGCCGTCGAGGTCCGGCATGTGAATGTCGGAGATGATCAGGTCTGGACGTTCGGCGTCGACCATGCCGAGGGCGATCGCGCCGTCTGCAGCAGAACTGACCCGGTAGCCTTCGCTCACCAGCAGCCGTTCCAGCAGGTGGCGGTTTTCCGCCACATCATCGACAACAAGGACTCGAATGGGGGTCCTGAGTTCAGACAGGAACGAGGGATAGGCGAGCCGTTGCATCACAGGTCGATCGAACCTCCGGGCATACGAAGCGGATGCTCGCCTTTCTTGTTCCTCACCTACTCGACGATCCGGCCGGCAGTGATGAACCGGCGATAGTTGCGGAAGCTCACGCTCGTGCGAAGCCGCGGCGTTCCGGCGTTTCGGATCACGGTGAGGAGTTCCTTCGACACGGGAAGCATGACCGTTTCATCGGGGTCGGTGAAGGCGACCCGGTTGTACACGATCGACGAGTCGAGCCGTTCGACGGTCACCCGCTCCGACGGAGTACCACGCCTTTTCGGATCGGGCGGCACCGTCACGTCGACCATGCCCGTCAGGTTCTCGTCGAGCCGCAGTACGTCAGCCGTCTCCGGGTCCACCCACACGCGTCCGCGTGTGCGCCCGGGCAACTGGATTGAAAAGCAATCGTCCTTGCGGGTGGACGACACCTTGCCTTCGGTCCGGGAACGGTAGTCGATCATCAGGGCCTGGCGCCCATTGAACTTGCCGAAACCGGCTCCGGTGAAGATGTATTCGGATTGATTGTCGGGCAGGAACATCGCGAGCGGTTCCGGCGAGATGGACTTCGGATCCATGCAGGCATCCTTGTCCTTTTCACGCGGTGCGCGGTTGTTCACCCGGACAAGGGTGCGGACCGCGTTTGCCTCTGGCACCGCACCGTCCGGCGTCGGTTCCCACGATACGCGCAGCTCGTAAAGCAGCCGCCGCATCGGCGACATGTCGCTCATCAGATCGTTGGTCAGCGACTGCAGCGACACCGACTCGTCACAGATGATGCTCTGCGCACGCGCGTAGTAGGCGGCCACCGAGTCGGCCAGCCGGGCAAGTACGCCCGACACGTCGATCGGCGGAGCCTTCTGCGCGGACCCGGTCAGCGACCAGGCCGACAGCAGCACCACCCACGCAACGAGGCGTCGCATGGCCTAACAGACTACACCGATGGCGGGCGTCCGGAACGCCAACGTTTCGAGCTTGATCGATCGCACCCCCCTCTCCATACTTGCGCCATGCGAGCGATCGGCGCGAAGGAGCGCCACAGAACCAGCCGATGAGGAGGACCACTCGCGCAGGAACCTGCCTCGTCCTGGCCATCGTGGCGGCGTCAGCCGCCGCGTACGCGCAGCGCATCTGGACCGGCGGAGGACGCTTCTACCGCGAGCCGCCGAAATGGGTGAAAGAGGCGGACTTCGACGGCTCCTTCCTCTATTGCCGCGGCTTCTATAACAGCGTGACGTTCGAGCCTGGCGGACAGGGCTGGAGCACCGACTATCCCGGCGCTGACAACAACTTCTCGGTCCGGCTGGCTGAGCTCACGAGGATGCGCGTGAAGCTCAACGAAGAACGGATCCCCAACTACGGAGTCGTATCGCTCACCGATCCGCTGCTCTACAAGTGTCCCGTCCTGTTCATGGAGGATGTCGGTACGCTCGAGTTCTCTGAGATGGAGGTCGCCGCGCTGCGGGAGTACTTCCTCAAGGGAGGATTTTTGTGGGTCGACGATTACTGGGGCAGCCAGGCGTGGGACCGCTGGTCGCAGGAGATAGCCCGGGTGTTGCCGCCGAACCGCTTCCCGATCGTCGACGTGCCGCTTAGCCATCCCATCATGCACACGCTCTATGACGTGAAGGACTACCTGCAGGTACCGTCGATCCAGTTCTGGTATCGCAACGGCGGGTCGACGTCAGAGCGCGGATACGACAGCGCGCAGGTGCACTTTCGCGGCATCCAGGACACGAGCGGACGGCTGATGGTCTTCATGACCCACAACACGGACGTCTCCGACACCTGGGAGCGCGAGGGTGAGAGCCCGGAGTACTTCGACCTGTTCTCGCCGCGCGGCTACGCGATCGGCGTCAACGTCGTGCTGTATGCGATGACCCACTAGCTCTTAGAACTGAACGTGACCTCTGATAGCCACGCTGCGCGGCGCACCAACCGCTGTTCCGGAGAACAGCCCCGCGAAGTTGATGACGTTCAGGCGGTTGGTGATGTTCGCTGCTTCGACGCGTAGTGTCAGTCGCCGCTCTCCCCTGCGCCAGAGGCTGATTCCAGCGCCCAGATCGACGGCGACGTTGTACCGAACGCGTCCGTTCGCGAAATCGACCTGGGCCACCGTATCGGGACCGAACTGCTCTTCGAGTTCGTCCTTGTCGACGTCGCCCTCGAATTCGACCGGCAAGCCGCTTCCGTATCGAACGGTCCCTCCCAGCCACACGCGATCGTTCATCGTGTAGCGAAGCTGCCCGCGAACGGTGTGCCGCTGATCCTGCGAGATTGGCACCTCGCCTTCGGCGTCGAGGTCTTCGAGGGAGTCTTCTCCGATAAAGAGGCCTCCCACAAGCGGCAGACGAGCCGTCCCTTTGAGGAGCGAGTAGCTGGCAAACCCACTCAGCCCGTGCACCGGCAGCATCGTCACCTTCGTATCGATGCCGTGGATGATCGCCGAGTCGAACGCCACGGGAAAACTCACCCCCGTGTTGAGAAAGACGTCATCGTCTGCAAACTGCTCGATCGAGCGGCGGTACGCGGTGAAGTCGACGCGAACGCGCCGGGCGAGCCCTGCGGTCACGCCACCCTCGAGGAAATCGCCGCGCGAAGGCAGAACCGGCAGTTGAACAGTGCCCTCACTGGCGGCGCCGGTCTGCCCCGAACTGGCGAGCAGAAGGTTCTCGATCGCCGGAGTCTGGAATGCCCGATCGTAGGCCGCCTTGAACACCACCTCTGAATCGGGTACCGCCCAGGCGATGCCCAGCCTGGGGCTGAACGCCGAGTCGTTCACGACAAACGAATAGTGATCGAACCGCAGACCGGCGCTTGCCGTGAGCGACCCGATCTGCAACGTGTCCTGCACGAACAGGGACTGTTCAGTGTTCGTCCGGTGATCGCTGAATGCGAAGACCGGAACGATGTCGGGGTCGAATGCTGTGGGATCTGTGATCGTGTAGTCGAGTCCCTCGCGCACCGGCGTGTGGACGAGATCGCCACCGACCTTCAGCTGGTGAGCGCCAAGGTCGACCGCAAGGCTCACGTTGCCGAAGCTTCGTGTCATCGTCCTGTCCTGGGAGACGATGACCGGCGTCGAAGCCTGGTTGGAGTCGAGCGTGGCGGAAATACGTTCCACCATCCCGCGCACGTTCAGGACCGCGTGCGAACCTACGAGGCCGGTCCAGGCGCCCTGTCCAAGGTCCTCGTTGCCCGCGCGGTTCTGCCGCTGGCCAGCCTCCTGCTGCACGCGCTCGTTCGGCACGAGGAAATCGGTCGACCGATGGTGCCACGTGAAGCGCAAGCGGTTGGTGTCCGAGAGCTGCTCGTCATAGGCAGCCGTGACGCCTCCCAGGGACCCATGATTGGTGAAGTTGTCCTCTGTCGGCGGATCGAGATATCGATCGGACCCCGCGGCGGATGCGCTCAGAGCGAAAGCCCTTCTGCTCCATCCGTACCGGGCCATCGCACCGGCCGACGCCGTTGCAAAGCTGCCGCCTCCCACGTCGAAGAGGCCGTGGAAGCCTCGTGCGACGTCGCGGGCTGTCGTCACCTCGACGACGCCACCCAGCTTCCGGCCGTATTCGGCGGGGAAATTTCCGGTGCGCACGGCGATGCCTTGAACGTCGCCCTCCTGTAAATCAGGCGCGAACGCGGGC
>Ga0310810_10010355_pt1 | contig 10855 bp, 7 predicted proteins | sample NCmetagenome_FD_207641 | JGI IMG/M metagenome (GOLD analysis project Ga0310810, IMG submission 207641) | Soil microbial communities from experimental microcosm in Duke University, North Carolina, United States - NC | ecosystem: Engineered > Artificial ecosystem > Soil microcosm > Unclassified ... | reverse complement strand
CACGAATTTTTGGTGCCAGGCCTATCCCGCGTCCTTCCTGGCGCATGTAAACAATCACGCCGCGCCCCTCCTCCGATACCTGCCGCATCGCCTGGTGCAACTGCGGTCCGCAATCGCACCGGCGCGAACCGAATACATCGCCCGTTAAACATTCGCTATGGACTCGGACCAAAATATTCTGCCTTCCGGCGACGTCACCGCAGACCAACGCCAAATGGTGCTGACTGTCCAGTTTGGAGCGATAGAGATATAAATCGAAATCGCCATAGTCGGTCGGCAGTTTCACGACCTCGATGCGCTCGACCAGCTTCTCGCGGGTGCGCCGGAACTCGATTAAATCGGCGATGGTGCAGATCTTCAGGCGATGTTTTTTTGCGAATCTAATTAGTTCGGGCAGGCGTGCCATCGAACCGTCATCGCTCATGATCTCGCAAATAACGCCAATGGGGCGGCAACTGGCCAGGCGCACGAGGTCTACGGCGGCTTCGGTATGGCCGGCCCGTTGCAACACGCCCCCCGGCCGCGCTCGCAGCGGAAAGACATGTCCTGGCTGAACCAGGTTATCGGGAACGGCGGTGGGTTCGGCCATGATCCGGATGGTCTCAGCCCGGTCACCGGCGCTGATCCCCGTGGTGATCCCAGCGGCGGCATCGACGCTGATCTGGAAATCCGTTTTGAAGGTCTCACGGTTCTGCCTGACCATGCGCTCAATTCCGAGCTGTTGCAGACGCTCAGAGGTGGTCGGCACGCAGATCAGCCCGCGTCCGTGCTTGGCCATGAAGTTCACCGACTCTGGAGTAACGAATTGGGCTGCCATGATCAGGTCGCCCTCGTTTTCCCGATCGGCGTCGTCCACCACAATGACCATGCGGCCTTTGCGGATATCCGCTACGACCGATTCGATGGAATTGAACTCATGTGCCATAGGCGTTGACAAATTACCGGCTGATTCGCTAAACGCCAGCGGCAAAACTAATGAACCAGTTCGCTGGAGCAGGCGGGTTTAACCAGCTATTCGGGGGCCTACTTACCCTACTTGTTGTGTTTCAGGCGATACTCCGCTATCGCGACGTATTTCTCGGCAAAGCTCTTGAGCCGTTCCTTTTCGGCGGCGCTCAGCCTGCGGGCAACCACTGCAGGCGATCCCAAAACCATCGAACCCGCGGGGATCTGCTGGCCCTGGGTGACTAACGCGCCGGCGCCGATAATCGATTGCTCCCCAATCAGCACCCCATCCATGATAATCGCTCCCATGCCCACCAGTGTCTGATTACCAATTGTGCACGCGTGAACAATGGCGTTGTGGCCGATCGTGACATAGTCGCCGACAATGCATGGATACTCATCGGCCAGGTGCAGCACCGAATTGTCCTGAACATTGCTGTGATGGCCGACGACGATCCGATTAATGTCACCCCGCAACACAGCATTATGCCAGATGCTAGAAAAGTCGCCTAAAGTAACGTCGCCCTCGACGATAGCCCCGCGTGCGATGTAAACCCGCTGGCCGAGGGTCGGCCGCTTCAGCAAGAAAGTATCGAGCTGCTTCTCAAGATCGCTCATGGCAACGGGCTCACCTTAGGTTCTCTTCGCTGTAGAGCGATAACTCAATCAACCGCTCCAACAGCTCACCTGGAGGCACGCCGGAAAAATTCTTCGCGACAAGCTCTTTGGCAAACAAACGGCAGATATAACGAATCTTTAGAAGCTTGTTACGCGCGGCAAAGACGAAATCGCGGTGTCCGCTATTAATCACGATGACGTTCTGATCCGTTTGATAACGCGAGCGCCACAGCTCTCCCGGGGCCTTTTGATACGTGTAGCTTGGGATTCCTTGTTGCGTTCCCTCTTTCAGCTGGTTTTGGGGCAGGAGCGAATCGGTAACAGTGATCAACGCCTCGCCGGAACATTCTACCTCCAGTTGTTTCGCAGTGAGACGAATAGTCGCCAGACCCGGTTCGGAGGGGGCCATGAACGTTGCGATTTCACCCTCGGCGTTTTGCAGCGTCCCACCGCCCTCCATGATTTGCCAAAGAAATACCACGTTCTTTTCGACGAGCCGATTCGACCGATCCCGCGGAATGGCTCGCAGATTTCGAGTCGCCCCCACGCCGACCACACTCGAGGCCGGTGCGATGCGCACGCTGAAGAGGGGCCCAGGAAATTCGAAGAACACTTTCTGCGGCGCCTCTTCCTTGAGCTCCTCGGCCTGTCCATTTTGGTGCACCTCCTGGAATACTTCAGCCGGTAGCGCGGCGGGCTCTCTGGGTTGACTTTTACGCCGGCCGGGGCCGGGTTCATGGAGATCAAACCAGTCATATTCCTCAGCCGGTAGCACGAGCAGCGCCTCTTTCAATGCCCGTTGCACCGAACGCAGCACTTCACGGCTGGTTTGTTCTTCTTCGGCGCGTTGTTGCTCCTCAATCAGCCGAGTCAGCTCCAGCTCCAGCGGCGCGAGCTCCTGCGTAAAACGCTGATAGGCCGCATCCTGAATTATGCCGGTGCGAGTACCTGGGGTTAAACTCAGGTACGGCACATCGATCAGACCTTGAATATAACCGCTAGTCCAGGGCGGCTTGTTGAGCTCGCTCAAGGCGGTAAGATTTTCCAACACGCGCGTGCCTTGCCGGAAAAGCCCGACGCCATTACTGGCACTGGGACGGGTCAGGTACAACTCGACATATAGATCCCCTTGAGCAAACCGGCTTAGCTCATGCAGCACCCGGCCTTCAAACTGGCGCGGTTCCACTTTGAACTCCGTACGAGCTGTACGGTCGATCACCCGGATTTGCACACCTGAATGGCGAATACGGTCCCGCAACTCAGACGCCAAGTACCATTGAATTTTTTCGCCGCTAAATTGCTTGATGCCCGGCAGAATATTGCGGACCAGCAGTTCCGTGCCTGATTCAGCCAGCAGTACCTGCTTGCGCGTGATCCGATAGCCGGGCTGCCCTTTTTTCATGTGCATTTGATACGTCCGGCCATCGCTTCCGACCGACGAAAGAACCAATTCCTCTCCCACAGTCCAAAAACTCAGCAACCCGATGCCGAATTCACCCTGGAGACCGCTGGTTCCCTCCGCCTTAAGCCGTCGCTTCACGGAATCGCAGATATGTGTCGCCACATACTCGAAATCCGGCACCCCTGCCTCATTTCGCCGGATCCCCTCCCCGTCATCTTTGATCCTCAAAAAATGCACACCTCGTTCCTTGCCCCGAACCAGCGTTATATTCCGCGCCCGGGCATCAATGCCGTTTTCGACAAATTCCGCAACCGCTTTGAGGGGATTGTTTTGGGACAAGGCGATGATCCGAATCGCGTTCCAATTATCGCCAATGCGTAACTTGCCTGAATCGGTCGTTTTCAACTGGGTAATCAATGGCGTGTCCAACACTCAGAATCAAGCCGGGAAGTCACTTCTGCATAGCGTCAGGCGAGGCGCTTGACCTGTAAAGAGGGAGTCTCCTTTTCACTCATACAAATTTGAGCCACATTGTGGCGATGCTGGAACTCGAACAGGCCTTGGAGCAAATACTGTCGGCGGTCCCTGCACCCACGACGGAAAACGTTCCGGTGGGTGAAGCGCTCGGGCGCATCTTAACCGACCCCATCTTATCCCCGCTGGATCTGCCGGTGTTCGACAACTCGGCGATGGATGGGTATGCGGTTCGGGCCGAGGACATCGTCGGAGCTCGAGCGGACGCCCCCGTGCGCCTGCGGGTCACTGGACGCGTTGCTGCCGGCGAAAGCTTCTCAGGCGAAGTCAGTAGCGGCTCCTGTGTGCGGCTGTTCACTGGCTCGCCTTTGCCGCGGGGTGCTGACGCTGTGGTCATGCAGGAGGACACAATGGTACCGCAAAACGCGCCTTTGGAAATATTGGTGCTCGAACCAGCTCGACCGGGTGAAAACGTTCGCAGACAAGGAGAAGATATTCGAAAGGGAACAGTTCTTGGCCAACCGGGCGACGGGGTAGGATTCGCGCAAGTGGCCTTATTATCAGCGGCTGGGGTGGCACGGTTGCAGGTTGGGCGGCGCCCGCGCGTCGGCGTGCTGGCCTCGGGCTCCGAATTAAAGGAACTGGGAGAACCGCTCGGGCCAGGTCAAATCTACGAAAGCAATCGCGTAATGCTCAGCAGCCTGGTACAACGCGCCGGCGCTATGGCCCGTGTATTACCACTCGTGCCGGATGCCCTCGAGGCGACGCGCGGTGCTTTGGAACGCGCGTTTAGTGACTGTGATGCCGTGCTCACTTCGGGTGGTGTTTCCGTCGGTGAAATGGATTTTCTCAAGCAGGCATTCGCCGATGCCGGGGGCGATCTGCAGTTTTGGAAGGTGGCGATCCGGCCGGGGCGGCCATTTGTTTTCGGACGACGCAAAGGTAAGCTGTTGTTTGGGTTGCCCGGCAATCCGGTTTCGGCCTTGGTTACCTTTCTGCTCCTGGTGCGTCCGGCATTGTTGCGCTGGCAAGGAGCAACTGAACTTGCGCTGCCTGCCTATCCGGGAGTGCTGGCCGAACCGTTGTCTAATCCGGGCAATCGGCGACATTTCATGCGCGTGAGAATGGATCCCGGTGGGAAGGTGTATTCAGCCGGAGCGCAGGCCTCGCATATGCTGAGCTCGCTCGCTCGCGCGCACGGCCTGATTGACGCCGCGCCCGAGGTAAGTCTCCCCGCGGGCGCGTTGGTATCGGTAATGCGGTGGGATTAAGTATTAGAACCGGCGACGAGGAACTTCTATCGGGGTCGGGAAGAACGGTGCCGATCTGGGAAGTTCTGGCTTCAGGGGAGTATACATCGGGTTCCATTGATTCAGAACGGTCGCGTTAACGTCCGGCAAAGTCGCCGGCGCCAGAACCGGAGGCGTCAAGCTCTGCGTCACCGCCGTCGGGCGGCTTCGAGTCGATGCGGCTGGCAAAGAGTCCCATCCGCCCATAGGTGCTGCTTGAACAGGCCCTACGGCAGCTTTGAAGAAATCGCCACTACCACCACTGTGCGAGCCGACTGAGTCGTCGAAAGCTGGGCCACTGAGTATCTTCTGAAACTCATCCATGTAAGCCTTTTGGGCTTCTATCTGATGTGGGGTCCGTTGGGAATCTGCTGGCATTCCACCTCCACCAACGCTTCCCGACCTGCGCGAACCGAAGATGCCGCCAAAAGCGTCGCGTTGCGATCTTAGACCCTTGGCGACTTCACGAAGCCCTTCCGGCAATGAGGAATCGTCCTCCGTGGTCGACTCAGACTGATCGCTATCCCTATCCGACGAATGATAGTCGGGTTTCTGCTGCCGTTCCCGTCTCGTTTGTTTGGCGAAGTCATCCCACGAGAGCTTCCTTTTATCGGATTTGACCTCGGAAACAGAGTCATCGTCATTCTTGATGCTTCCGCTGACTGCCTCTTCGGCATCCCAAATCCAGCCTTTGGACTTTTCCAGTTCATCCTTTGAACGACGACTTTTTACGACCGGTAATCGTGGCGGCACAAAGCCCGAGGGCACGATCGAATCTTTCTGGTTGGCAAATGGGAGCAAGGACTTGCTCAATTCCTCGTCCAGTAGGTTGAGACCGTCTTCTTTGACGTCCAGTCGATTGAGATCTTTGAAGATCTCGAGGCTGTTGGTTTCAGAGGAGGAACTCGAGCGGGTCGAGCGCTGGGTCCCTTGTGCCCGGACATCAGGGGCAACCATGGCACAGGCCATCACGAGCACGATGGAACTATACTCAATGATGGTGGGCCACAATCTCATTGTCGCATCGATCATCCTAGTCCAATTGCCCATTGCGTCAATGAACATTTTGGAACTAGAAACACCGAATCTATGCCGATTATTATATCGGCAGTTGTGCAAATGAAGAGAATGCCGTTACAACTGGCCGCAGTCGCTTTTGGGATGACCTTCTCTTGCACGAGACCAAGCGCTGAACCACCTTCCGCCGCACCCTCACGGCCAATCCGGGCCGCCGCCGGTTGGGTGAAATCTGCGGAAAATCCGATCCTGGGCTGTGAATATGGCACCTGTTTCGATATCTCCGTGCTGAAAGAGGAAGGGAGTTACCGAATGTGGGTTTCATGGCGTCCCAAGAAAAGCCTGGCCCTGGTCACCAGCAAGGATGGCATCCATTGGAGTCAGCCGCCCGAAGTGGTCTTTGGTCCGCGCCCGGAGAGCGGCTGGGAAGACGATATTAATCGTCCGATCATTGTAAAACGCGACGGGATTTATCACCTCTGGTATACCGGCCAGGCCAACGAACATTCGTGGATCGGCTATGCCACCAGCCCTGACGGTGTGTCCTGGCAACGCATGAGCGACAAGCCGGTGTTGGCTGCTGAAGCGCGATGGGAAAAGGTTGCCGTGATGTGTCCGCATGTTGTGTGGGATAGTAGCCCCGGCCTATACCGGATGTGGTACTCAGGAGGCGAACAATACGAGCCTGATGCGGTTGGCTATGCGACGAGTCCTGATGGTTTGCATTGGAGCAAGCATCCTACAAATCCGGTTTTCAAGGCGGACCCATCCCGGCCGTGGGAACAGAACCGGGTGACGGGCTGCCAGGTGGAGAAGCGGGGCGATTGGTATCTGATGTTCTACATCGGCTTTCGCGACGTCGACCACGCGCAGATCGGCGTAGCGCGATCGCGTGATGGCATCACGGGTTGGCAACGTCACCCCGAAAACCCAATCATCCACACCGGGTTCAATCAATGGGACCACGATGCCTGCTACAAGCCGTATGCGATTTTCGACGGCTCGCGCTGGCTGCTCTGGTATAACGGCCGGCACGGCTCACTCGAGCAGATCGGCGTCGCGTTTCACGAAGGTGAGGATTTGGGCTTCCGGTAACCAACCGAACAGCGAAGACGCAAAAGACGCGAACATGAAAGCAACAACAATTGCGGTGCTGGCGATCTCCAGCTTGAGATTTACGGCACTGGCCGCAGATGACAGCCCGTTTAAGCCGCTTCAGCTTCATCCCGAAAATCCACACTATTTCCTCTTTCGCGGCAAACCCACCGTGCTGGTTACCTCGGGCGAACATTACGGCGCAGTGTTGAACCAGGATTTTGATTACCTCACTTACCTGGACACCTTGAAGGCTGAAGGCATGAATCTCACGCGCACCGTGCCTGGCACTTCTCTTGAAAGCACTAACGCGACCACGTATCGCGGCGGCGACCAGAACACGTTCGCTCCGCGCCCCGGGCGTTTTCTCGCTCCCTGGGCCCGGAGCGACACCCCAGGATATTTTTATGGCGGCAATAAATTCGACCTCGACCGCTGGGACGACAAGTTTTTCCAGCGCCTCAAGGCTTTCGTCAGAGCGGCTGGCGAGCGGGGGATTATCGTCGAATTCAATTTGTTCTACGTGCTGTACGGCGACGGACCTGAGTTTGGAAAATGGAAGCTGCACCCCCTCAATGCGCACAATAACGTGAACGACGTAGGGCATGTCTCCTTTCATCGCTACAACACGCTCGACGAACCGGCGTTGATCGCCCGGCAGGAGGCCGTTCTTCGCAAGCTTCTCACGGAGCTGAACGCTTTCGACAATGTCTATTACGAGATTTGTGATGAGCCGTACTGCAGTGGCGCCAGTCCGAAGGAGACGGCAGCCTGGGAAAATCATCTGCTGGATGTAGCGGAGGCGACGATGCGAGAGCTGCCGCACCGCCAGCTCCTGGCCATGAATTACGCAAACGAGTACTCGCTTGTTAAGAACGCGCATCCGGCTGTTTCCCTCTTAAATTTCCATTACTGCTCTCCACCGGCGGTCGTGCCGCTGAACTGGGCGCTCAACAAGCCGATTTGCTTCGATGAAACCGGCGGCGGCGAAAAAATCCTCGAGCGTCGTCGGGAGGCATGGGCCTTCATGCTGAGTGGCGGCGCCGTGTACAACAATCTTGACCCCAGCTTCGCCACGGACGATCCGACCGGCAGCGGCAGGATTCAACAGCCTGACGGCCGCTTCGATGGCCGCCCTCTGCGGAAACAACTCCGCATTCTGCGCGAATTTATGGAAAGCCTGGACTTCGTCCACATGCAACCCGACCGGAGTGCCGTGGCGATCCCGCCTCATCCTGGCGGATGTTACGCCCTGGTAAAACCAGGCGAAGCTATCGCCGTCTACGTGTACTCCCCGCGGAAGGAACCGGGGGCTGGAGTCCTGCTGGACTTGCCCAAAGGGCGGTGGCGGGCCGATTGGCTGCATCCCGCGACCGGTGAGTGGGAACCCTCGCAAATTATCAACCATCCGGGTGGCGGATTATCCGTAGCCGGTCCCGCGTTCACAAACGACATAGTGGTCAGCGTGCAGCGGGCTAACTAGATCGCTTAGGCTTAAGCTTTCCGTGGAGTATCTGGTGGCGATTGCGGCATCGAAAAATGTTTGTTGAGCTACGGTGATTTCTAGACAACTGTTTAGACACGTGGACCCACGGCGAAAGATGGACAAGCACACAACGCTAGAACGTATAACTCTGTCATTATTCTTGGCGGCGGCGTCGTGCTCAGCGGGTGATTGGCCAATGTTTCATGGCGGTCCGGACCTGCGAGGCGTAGCGGTTGGCCCGTTGCCGGAGAAGCTAGTCACGGTTTGGCGTTTCAAGACGGGGGGATCAGTTAAGTCATCTGCTGCCATTGTGAACCAGCAAGTCTTCATCGGCTCCGACGACGGGAATGTCTATGGATTGAGCCTGGCGGATGGGAAAAAACTCTGGGCGTTCAAAACCGGCGGAGAAGTGGAGTCGTCACCACTGGTTCTGGATCGCACCGTGTTTGTCGGTTCGAGTGACGGATTCCTGTACGCGCTCGACTCGACGACCGGCAAGCTCCTCTGGAAATATGAGACGGGCGACAAAATTCTTGGCGCGCCGAATTGGGATAAGATGGGGACAAACCTATGTGTGCTGGTGGGTAGTTATGACTTTAAGCTGCATTGTGTTCAGGCGACGACCGGCAAGAGCAATTGGGTCTATGAGACGGCCAATTACATTAACGGTTCTCCCGCGGTGGCTGCCGGCCAGGCAGTATTTGGCGGATGCGATGGACTGCTGCACGTGATTGATTTGAACGATGGGCGCCAGGTCCGAGAAGTTTCGGCCGGCGCGTATGTCCCGGGGTCGGTCGCGCTTGCCGATGGCAAGGCTTATCTGGGCCAATACGAGAATCGCTTTTTGTGCATCGATTTAAAAGCGGGCAAAGTCGATTGGGAATTCAAGGACCGCAATTTTCCGTACGTGGGATCGCCGGCGGTAAGTGATGACCGGGTTGTATTCGGTGGGCAGGACAAGTTGTTGCATTGCGTTAAGCGGACCGATGGCAGCAGCCTTTGGAGTTTCCCGACGCGTGGCAAGGTGGACAGTTCACCGGTGATTTGCGGCGAACGCGTCATCGCCGGGTCGGATGACGGACGGCTTTATATGGTGTCCCTCGATAAAGGCCAGCAACTCTGGTCGTATGAAATTGGCCAGGCAATTAACAGTTCCCCGGCGGTCGCCCAAGGTCGAATCATTATTGGTTCGGATGACGGAACGGTATATTGCTTCGGAGGCAAGTGAGATAAAATCCGAAGGCCAAACAGGAATCACTAAAACTCCATGAACATCATCCAGCTCACACCCGGTGCAGGCGCGATGTTCTGCGGCAATTGCCTGCGGGATAACGCCCTGGTCCGCTCGTTGCGGGCGATGGGGCATGACGTGTTGATGGTGCCGCTTTATTTGCCGCTTACCCTCGATGAACCCGATGAAAGCGCTGGCACTCCCATTTTCTTCAGCGGTATCAGCGTCTACCTCGAACAAAAATCCGCGTTATTCCGCAATACGCCACGATGGCTAAATAACCTTTTAGCGTCGCCGCGGTTGTTGCGCTGGGCCGCTGGACGAGCCGCCAAAACACGTGCCGCCGATTTGGGCGGGATTACCTTCTCGATGCTGGAGGGTGAGCTGGGCAACCAGGCGCACGAACTTGATCTCCTCATAAACTGGCTCAAGACTCAACCACGGCACGATGTCGTCTGCCTGTCGAATGCGCTGTTGATTGGATTGGCTCGCCGCCTTAAGAATGAGCTCGGTGCTCCAATCGTCTGTACTTTGCAAGGCGAGGATTCTTTCCTCGATAGCTTGCCCGAACCACACCGGTCAGAGTGCTGGGAGCTCTTAAGCCAACGCGCCAAAGAGGTCGATTTTTTTATTGCTCCGAGCCGTTACTTTGGGGATTTGATGCAAAAACGGCTCGCACTCGCGCCGGAGCGCGTGCGCGTTGTTTATAACGGCATAAATCTGGACGGCTATCCCGATCAACCCATTCCAGCCGCCACCGATGCTTCTGCCCGACCCTCACCGGCCCTGGGCTTTTTTGCGCGAATGTGCCGCGAGAAAGGTTTGGATACCCTGGTCGACGCCTTCATTCAGATTCGTCAGCGCGGACGTGTCGCCGCTCTCAGGCTGCAGGTCGGCGGGAGTTGTGGGCCAGCTGATCAACCGCTGGTCGAGTCGCTCCGCGAAAAACTCGCACACGCGGGATTGAGCGATGCCGTCGAGTTTTGCCCCAATCTGGATCGGGCGGGCAAAATTGCCTTTTTGCGGCAACTCTCTGTTTTCTCTGTGCCGGCTGGTTATGGTGAGGCTTTCGGTTTGTATGTAATCGAGGCGATGGCCGCGGGCGTGCCGGTCGTGCAACCGAATGTGGCAGCGTTTCCCGAGTTAATCGAGGCTACCGGCGGCGGATTAATAAGTGATAATGCCGACGCTCAAAGCCTCGCCGAGCAAATCGAGAAACTTCTACTGGAGCCGGAACGAGCGCGGTCTTTGGGCGAAAGGGGCCGCCAATCGGTGCACGAAAAGTTCAGCGTGGAGGC
>Ga0310810_10010354_pt1 | contig 10855 bp, 14 predicted proteins | sample NCmetagenome_FD_207641 | JGI IMG/M metagenome (GOLD analysis project Ga0310810, IMG submission 207641) | Soil microbial communities from experimental microcosm in Duke University, North Carolina, United States - NC | ecosystem: Engineered > Artificial ecosystem > Soil microcosm > Unclassified ... | reverse complement strand
CGGCGGAATGGCAAAACATCACGGGCCGAAATGGCCCGGGCAGCGAAACGATCGCGGCAGACTTCGTCGAGGCGCCGATCCGCGATCGAAGCGGATCAATCACCTCTGCGGATCAAGTAGCGCCAAGCTTCGAATCGAAGCCCGGATTCAAAATTGCCTTTTTCTCGGTCGCTTCCAGATAACGGATAAAGCGGTATTTGTTTTCGATTTCGTCGAGGCGAAGCGACGGCAAATTTTTCGGCTGGCCGGGATCGACTTTGACCGCGATCAAAGTCAGCTCGCTTTTTTGCCAGGCATTGACGAACCCATTGCGAAATTCTTCCGGCGTGCGCACCCAGAGCGCGTGCTTGTAGCCGGCGCCGAGGGCGATCGTCACCGCGTCGGATTGGCGCGAGGCGGTCGCCGTGCCGCCGGAGGCTTCGTAGATTTCGTTGTCAAACAGCAGATGAATGAGATTGCCCGGGTTTTGTAAGGCGATCGTCGGCAGGCCGCAGAGGTTCATGAGGAACGCGCCGTCACCGTCGATGGCGATTACTTTTCGTTGGGGTAGGGCGATGGCCAAGCCGGCGGCGATCGAAGAGACCAAGCCGAGAGTGCGGGTTTTAAGATTGCCCTCGCTCGGGTGGACAGCCCACCATTCGCGCGCGCCCCAGCCGGTGCAAACCGTCAACGCGTCGCCGGCGTCCGCGGCGATCACCTTCAGATAATCGTAGCGCTGCATCAATTGACTCCGAGTACGCTTTTCGTTAGCAGCACCGCTACCGGTTTCTTGGCGTCATCGGCGAGGATCTGCGCGCCGCGCAAAACTTCATTGACTTCTTCGCGTCGGCGCAGAACGTAACTACGAAAGCCCATGGCGGCCAGCACCGGCTCGGTCACGGAGCCCAGCGTGGTGAAGCCGCGATCGCCGAGATCACCGGCGTAGTAAATCAGCATCAGAATCGGAATCTGAAATTGCAGCGACGTCGTCGTGAGCGCGTTGCAGCTATTTAAGAAACCCGCGTTCTGCATGATAATTGCGGTTTTTTTTCCGGCGAGGTAGGCGCCGGCGCAGATGCCGATGCCTTCTTCTTCGCGGCAGAGCGGCACGTGTTTCAAATCCCCGTCGCGCTCTACAGCGCGGATCACTTCGAGCATTTTTTCGTCGGGCAGGGTTGCGACAAAATCAATGCCGGCTTTCTTCAATCCTTGCACGATCGCGGTGGCCGAGTCTCTCGCTGTTTCTGCGTCCATCAGTAAACTTCCTGTAAATTCATTGCATGTTATCGCTACAGCGAATGGCGCGGCGTTGTCAAGTTGGTTTCAGCGCCGCGGCTCTCTTGACACATAACCGACAGAACCTATTATTGATTGTGAAAGCGCTATGAACGAAAGAGAAGTAAAAGTCAGCGAGCAACATGTTTGGGTGGGCGTCGAGGATCGAGAGGTCCATCTGGGATTGACCAATTACATTCAAGGATCGCTGGGCGCAGTGATTTCGGTCGAGCTGCCCGATGTCGGCGATCCGATCGAGCGCGGCGAAATCTTCGCCGAGATCGAATCCGTTTCCACCGTGCACGAGCTGATCGCGCCCGTGTCCGGCGTGGTGCTGACGGTGAATCCGGCGCTCGAAGAGCATCCGTCGATCATCAACGAAGACCCGTACAACGAAGGCTGGCTCGTCGAAGTCCGTTTGCAAGATGACGCCGAGGTCGATCAACTCATGGCCACGGACGAGTACTACCACTTCGTCTTCAAAGACAGATCGTAGATCTTATAAGCGAGACCACTCGCCGCGCGGGCTCACGCGCTTCTCGAACTCACTTTCGCAAACTGCAGATTCAGTGGCTCGGCTGTGTTGCAGTGGGTGCAGGTTCGCGCGCCGGATCTTCACCGGCCGCACCGCGTCGGCTCGCAAAGCGATAGACGACCTCGCCGGGCTTCACGAGATTGAGTTCCTCGCGCGCCAGTTTTTCCAGAAAGGCGTCGTCGTTGCGCAGGCGCGAAAGACGCTCGCGCAGTGCGGCGTTTTCCTTCTGCATGCGAAAGTTCTGCTCGTCGAGGCGATATTTCTCACCGCGCAGGCGCCACAAATGGAGCGCGCCGCGCTCGCCCACCATGGTGTCAAGGGCGATCAGTACGATTAAGATGCCGAGCAGGTAAATCGGCCAGCGTTGCAAGGCGGATGAAATAAACGACATAGTGCGGCACATAGCAATATAGCATGTTTTATGGTTTTGTCTTACCGGTAAACCAAATGCGGGGAGGGCGACGATGAAAATTCAACGGGTGCGTGCGCGCGAGGTGCTGGACTCCCGCGGCCAACCGACCGTCGAAGTGGAAGTGGAGCTGAAAAACGGTGTGCGCGGGCGCGCTACCGTACCGTCGGGTGCTTCTACGGGTGTGCACGAAGCGGTGGAACTGCGGGACGGTGGCAAGCGTTATCTCGGCAAGGGTGTGGCGCGGGCGGTGGCGCACGTCAACGAGAAGATCGCGCCCCGGCTGCGTGGCAAGGAGGCGCGCGCGCAGGCGGAGATCGACCGGATCATGATCGATCTCGACGGCTCGCCCAACAAAGCCAAGCTCGGCGCCAACGCGATTCTCGGTGCGTCGCTGGCGGTGGCCCATGCCCAGGCCAACGCGCAACGACTGCCTCTTTATCGTTATTTGGGCGGCGCCGCGGCGAAAACTTTGCCGGTGCCGATGCTGAACGTGGTCAACGGCGGCGCCCACGCTGACAACAACGTCGACGTTCAGGAATTCATGATCGTTCCCTACGGCATGAAAACCTTCGCGGATGCCCTGCGCAGCGCAGCGGAGATCTTTCAGACCCTCAAGAAAGTTTTGCACGACCGTTCTCTTTCCACCAGCGTCGGCGACGAGGGCGGCTTTGCACCGCGACTGCAAAGCAATGCCGAGGCGATCGAGCTGTTACTCGAATCGATCACCCGGGCCGGCTACAAAGCCGGCTCCCAGGTGGCGCTCGCGCTCGACGTGGCGTCCAGCGAATTCTACGAAGACGGCCGCTACGTCTTCAAAAAATCCGACGGCAAGAGCCGCAGCCGCGACGAAATGGTGCGGCTTTACGAAGACTGGGTGCAGCAGTTTCCCATTCTCTCCATCGAGGACGCCTTCGCCGAAGACGACTGGGAAGGCTGGCGGTTGATGAGCCAGACTTTGGGAAAGAAGATTCAACTGGTCGGCGACGATTTGTTCGTGACCAACAAAGTCCGCTTGCAGCAGGGTATCGAGTCGGGCGTGGCAAACTCGATCCTTGTGAAGGTGAACCAGATCGGCTCCCTAACCGAGACCCTCGAAACCATGGCGCTCGCGAAAGCCGCAGGCTACACCACCGTCATGTCGCACCGCTCGGGCGAAACCGAAGACGTGAGCATTGCCGATCTTGCAGTGGCGACCAACGCCGGACAGATCAAGACCGGCGCGCCGTGCCGCGGCGAGCGCACGGCCAAATACAATCAGCTTCTGCGCATTGAAGAAGAGCTGGGCAAACGCGCAGTGTACGCGGGAAAGAGTGCCTTTCGTGCCAAGCCTGTCCACTGAGCGGATACAAGCAACGAAGCCGGCGCGGCGACGTGAAACTAGCGCGGAGAAAGGCGCGCGCGCCGAGCAGCTTGCAGCGCGGCTGGCGCGCGCCTATCCTCAGGTCGAGTGTCCGCTCGTTCATGAGAACGCTTTTCAGCTGCTCGCGGCTGTGATCCTTTCCGCCCAATGCACCGATGCCGCGGTCAACAAAGCGACGCCGGAACTTTTCCGGCGCTTTCCAACGCCGTTAGCTTTGAGCCGCGCCGCGCTCACTGAAATCGAGTCGATCATCCGCACTCTGGGCTTGTTTCGCGCCAAGGCTAAATCGCTCAAGCGCTGCGCCGAGCAATTGGTGCAGGACTTCGGCGGCGTCGTGCCTTCGACGATGGAAGATCTCACGCGATTGGCTGGCGTCGGGCGCAAGACCGCCAACGTGATGCTCGGTCATGCCTTCGATATGCCCGGCATCGCCGTCGATACGCATTGCAAGCGTCTCGCGAATCGTCTCGGTCTGACCCGCCAACAGGATCCGGTGAAAATCGAAAAGGATTTAGCGCGCATTCTCCCGTCCGCGGAGTGGACAGGCTTTTCCCATCGCTTGATTCTCCACGGTCGCCGGGTGTGCAACGCACGCAAGCCGGCGTGCGCGCACTGCGAGCTTGCGTCCTTGTGCCCTTCGAGCTGCGCTCAAGCTGAGTGATGCGCGGCGTTTTTTCGGGCTATAAGTAGATTTCGAAACGACGATTACGTTATTGCTCGCTCGGGTCGACGCGGACGGTTTCGCCGCTGGTGGTGGGCTCGATGATGATGCCGCGCGCGACCAGGATCGGACGCGCCGCTTGGCGGATGCGCGGCAGTTGAGTTGCGAAAAGAATTCCCCCAACAGCGCAGCCCGCACCTCCCGCTGCGACCACCCACGGTGCACCGACCCGGTCGGCGAACCAACCGGCGAGTAGACTGCCGAAGGGGGCCATGCCGACGAGCATCATCGAAAAAAGGCTCATCACACGCCCGCGCATGGCGTCCTCAGCGAGCGTCTGAAGCGCAGTATTGCTGGCGGCGATTAAAACCATCCAGCCCATCCCCACGGCGGTGAGAATCAATAGTGAAAGCCAGAACGGTTTTGTCAGTGTGAACGCTATCAGCGCCAGGCCGAAACCCAAAGTGGAGATTGCGATCACTCTTCCCAGCCCGATGACCGATTTCCGCCAGGCGAGCGAAAGCGCGCCGATCAACGCCCCCAACCCGACTGCGCCCATCATCAAGCCGAGCGCGTCGGCGCCGCCTTTATGAACGTCGGATGCGAAAACCGGCATCAAGGTGATGTAGGGCATGCCCAAGACGCCGACGACGCCGAGCAAGAGCAAGACATCGCGAATCGGCGCGGTGGTGAAGGTATAGCGAAGGCCCGCGGCGAGCGAGCGGCCGAGGGATAGATGTTTGATATCGGTTTTGTTTTCGCGCGCGAGCTTCATCGCGAGCAGCGCCACGATCACGGCGAGGTAACTGATGGCGTTGATCAGGAAGCAGGCGCCTTCGCCGAGCTTGGCGACGACGAGACCGGCGACTCCGGGGCCGATGATGCGCGCCGCGTTGATCATCGATGAATTGAGCGCCACCGCGTTGGCCAGATCTTCAGCGGCCACCATTTTGTGCACCAGCGCTTGGCGCGCGGGCATGTCGAACGCGCTCACGAGGCCGAGCACGAAACCGAGCAAAATAATGTGCGCCGGCTGAATCCACCCTGACAGCGTGAGCACCGACAGGACGATCGCCTGGCAAAGCGCAAGACTTTGCGTCCACACCGCAACCCGATGGGCGGAATAGCGGTCGCTGACCACGCCGCCGACCGCTCCCAGCGCGAACACCGGTATCTGCGTGGCGAAGCCGACAACTCCCAGCAAAGTAGCCGAGCCCGTGAGCCGGTATATGAGCCAGCTTTGCGCCACCTGCTGCATCCACGTGCCGCAGACCGAGACGAGCTGGCCGGTCAGATAGAGACGATAATTGCGGTGGCGCAGTGAACGCCACAGCGGCGAGTCGACGAAAAATCTTTGCATGGATAACCAAAAACCGCCATGGCGGGTCGCTCAATTATCCCATGCGCGCCGGCCAAAACGAAGCAGGCGCCAAGCGGTCCAAAACAACGAAGATGCAGGGAGGGAAAATACGGCGCCGGCGAAACTTCGATTAGTTCAAGGCGGGTAAATTATCGACCCGGGCGATCTGCAGCGAATCTCTTTTGCCGCCGCGCATGCGCGTCATCTGTGCGTCGGCTTCGTGCATCAACTCGGCCAGGGTGCGCGGAGCTTTAGTGCAGGCGACGGCGCTGATGAAGAACGTCAACGGCTGAGAAAATTTGCGGCGTTCTTCATTCAAGGCATTTTGCAAGCGTTGGAGAATCAGGCTTGCCGCATCCGATCCGGCGTTGGGCAGTAGGATCGCGAAGGACGTGCCCCCCATGCGGCCGACCAGGTCGGGCCGCGGCACGTGCTGTTTGATCGTGTGCGCAATGGTGCACATCATCTGATCGCCCATCGGGTAGCCGAATCGATGGTTGATCCATTTGAAGCCGCTAATGTCGACGCAAGCCAAGGTCATCGGCTCAAGACCGAACGCTCGATCCATTTCCTTGGCGGTGAGTTGGTAAAAAGCATGGCCATTGGCCAGGCCGGTCAAAAAATCATGGCTCGCGAGCCTCGATAGTTCGTCAAGCTTGGCGCGCAATTGGGCCTGGGTGATCGCAAACAGCACGAACACACCGGTGCGCATCAAGAGATTCCAGTGAGCGATCCAAGCTGAGGAATAAGAACGGCCGCCGAACAAGTCCACAGCGAACCAGACCACAGAAGTGAAAAACGCTAGGTAAATTCCGACCTCTCGGGATACAAACCAGCTGCCGAGAAAAATCGGGATCAAATAAAGCAGCAGAAAGTGAATCTCGACTCCGGTCTGAAAATCGAGAAAGCCCAGAAAGACGGTGATCGATACCGCATAAGCGATCAGGGTTTTCCGGGATCGGCGCTCGACGAAGGCGGTGAGGCGCTGGATCATACGGTGGCCGAGCGAACGATTTTTCATCGGCCATATTCTATGGAAGCGTTCAGCCGGCGTCAAATAGAATCGCTCTATGAAAAATATAGCCACACAAGAATTATTTGGTGACTGATGGAGCCGAAGGTCGGGATTTGCAACTGGCAATTTCCAGTTGTCCACGCCGGCAAAGTCTGGTTAAATTCGCACCGAATTACGGCGGGAAAACATCTCGAAGGATTGGCCGCACGCTGCTGCGCAAGGAGGCTTTATGCCGCGGAACATTTTCTGTGAAGGCTGACTCTGCACTGCATATTTTTTCTTGCCGCGCTCTCGTTGCCGGCGTTCGCACAGGAAACCTTTTACAAGGGAAAAACCATCCGGCTCATCGTCTGGCGGCGCCCGGCGGCGGCTTCGATACCTACGCGCGCGTTATCGCGCGCCACATGGGCAAACACATCCCTGGCAATCCGGTCACAGTAATCGATAACATGCCCGGGGCGGTGAGCCTGCTTGCGGCCAACTACGTCTATAAGGCGGCAAAACCCGACGGACTCACCATCGGCAATTTTGTCGGCGGATTGTCCTTTCAACAGATGCTCGGCTTGCCCGGAGTCGAGTTTGACGCACCGAAGTTCGAATTCATCGGCGTCGCCAAGTCGACGGGCATCGCCAGCATCGAGCAGTGGAAGAGGCTTCCGGGACGGTTATCAAAATCGGCGGCGTAGCGCCGGGCGGCGGCACGGACGACATTCCGAAAGTTTTAAAGGCGACTCTCGGTCTGCCGCTCCAACTTGTCTCGGGCTACAAAGGCACCGGTCCGGTGCGCCTGGCGTTCAACGCGGGCGAAGTTCGAGTTCGCTGGAGTCGTTCAAGGCCACCTGGCGCGCCGAAATGGAGCGCGGCGACGTGGTGCTGCTCAGGGAAATCTAAAGCCGCATCCGGAAGTTCCCCAGGTGCCATGGGCGGTGGACCCGGCGAAAAGCGAAGAGGCGAAAAAATTGATTCTCACTTCGGCGCGGGTGAACGGCTTCCTCGATCGCTTTTATGTGTTGCCGCCGGACAGTCCGAAGGACCGGGTTATGCTCTTGCGCAAAGCTCTTATGGATACTCTGAAAGATCCCGAATTTCTCGCCGACACGCAAAAGGCCAAGCTCGATTTCGACCCGGTCGACGGCGCGGAAATCGAGAAGCAGGTGAAAGAGCTGTTCAAGCTCGAACCGGCGCTGGTGGGTAGAATGAAGGAGATTTTGAAGTAGTTTGGAAGCGACCGCTGTAGAGCTTTGCAATTGCCGTAAGGAAGTGCGTGAACAGCTGGCGGGGGTAGTGGTGGATGCCCAGGTTGACTGATCGCCGACGAATTCGCGCAATTCTCGAAACCGATCGTCCTTGGTCCGTCTATGCGTTGGCGGACCTCGAGCCGGGCTTTTTCGAACACGCACAGTGGTTTTGTGCTGCGGACAACAAGCCTGCTCTTGCGCTTTTTTTTGCCGGCTTCGCGATGCCCGTACTCATTACTGTCGGTGAATCGGGAGCGCTGCAACCGATTTTGAACGAAATTGTAGCGGAGCTGAATCCGGCGGATCTCTACGCGGTGGTGAGGCCGGAAGTGATGACCTTACTGCTCAAGCATTATCGCGTCGTTGAAGAGTGGGAGATGCAGAGGATGGGTTCTCGATCCTAGGCGTTATCGCTCATGTTCAACGGAGAGCGTCGTCCCACTGCATCCGCAAGATCTGGACGCGCTTCAACGGCTATATTCGGACGGTGATGCCAGTGGCGAAGCGCCCGACTGGTTTCTACCCCAAATGCTGGAGCAGGGCACTTACTGCGGAATCCGAGAGGGCAAAGAAATCGTCGCCGTTGCCGGCACACACGTTACGGCATTCAGCGAGGGAGTTGCCGGGCTCGGCAATATTTATACGCGGCGCGACCGCCGCGGGCGTGGGCTAAGCACTCAAGTGACAGCGGCAGTCGTAGGCCAACTGTTGTTGACAAAGCTTGGAACGATCGTGCTTAACGTGCGAGCAAGCAATGCCGCGGCAATCCATGTTTATGAGCGAATCGGATTCAGAAATTATTGCAAGTACATCGAAGCGCCACTCGTTAGAATATCTTGAAGTCTGCCGCTTGAATTCCGGTAAGGGTTTCAGCGAAACGCCGGCATCACTTCCTTGGCGAACAGCTGCATGGATTTCAGAACCTCGGCATGCGGGATGCCGCCGAAATTGAACGTCGTCGTAAGCGTGTCGAAGTAGTAGTGCCGCATGGCGTTGCGGATGTTTTGAATGCACTGCTCGGGGTTGCCGTAGTTATTGCGGCCGGTGGCAAGCATCATGTTCCAATCGTAGTCCGCCGGCGGCGCGGTCAGAGAGCGCCGGCCGATGCGCGATATCTCATCGTAGCGCTTCACCGCGGCCACTGCGGTCGATTGCGCCTGCTCTGCGCTTTCGTGCACGTAAGTGCGCACATGAAACTGGCAATGCCGGGTGGCGGGATCGAAGCCGGCTTCGATCAGCCCTTGCTTCCACGCCTCGACGCCGGGTCGAACTTTTTCCGGCGGATGCGGATGACCAACGGTCATGATGTGGTAGCCCTGACGTCCCGCCCATCCCAGTCCCTCCGCAGAAGTGCCGGCCACCCAGATCGGCGGATGCGGCTGCTGAACCGGCCGCGGATACAATGTCAGCGGGTCGAATTTCCAGAACTCCCCGTCGTGGCCGATCCGTTCATTGCCCCACGTCTTTAGTATCACCTCGACGGCTTCGCGCAGTCGTTGCCGATCGTTTTCGCGCGCCAAGCCGAAGACTTTGTAATCCAATTCGGTGTTGCCCGAACCGATGCCGAATTCCAGCCTGCCGCCCGAAATCGCGTCGACCATCGCGTAGTCTTCGGCGCTGTGCAGCGGGTGGCGCAGCGGCAGGATCGCGATGCATGGCCCGAGATGGATTTTTCGCGTGCGCGCGGCGGCGGCCGCGAGCAGCACCGCGGGATTGGCCACCAGCCCGCCATAACCGAGAAAGTGATGTTCGTTGAACATGAAACATTCCCAGCCGAGCCCCTCGGCCAGCTTCACCTGCTCGAGGATCTGGCGGTAATAGACGTCGTACGGTGGATCGGTATCGGGGAAGTAAGTGGTCAAGACATTGATAAAAAATCGCATCTACTTGCTCCGGCTGCTTCTAAAGTCACTGTCCAACTCGGATGGCGCGACTGTCCTGCAAATTATGGAGGCCGAGTGCCGCTGTCAATCCAGCGAAATTATTGGCTTGATAAAGGTTGACATTAGTTACTAGTTGCAATATATTTGCATCTGTGATGAATACGCGAAGGGGGGACTTCTAATGACCGGCACGGCGATGGCGGAGCGCCGCTATGGAGCAGACGGAGAGGCTATCGAAAGCCTGTTCCAACCTGACATCTTGGCGCCGGCGCAGTATTTCGATGGACTCATGAAAGAGCAGGCGCGGGCGCCGGAGCGTGACTTGGCGCTGGCAATGCTCGAAGACGCGGTGATGTGTTTTCAGAAGTATCTGAAGTCCACGTGCGAGAAAGAGCGGCACATTTTTACTGAGACCGAAGAGTGGTTTCTGAGCGACGACCAGGATTGGGTCTTTTCTTTTCTCAACCTTTGTGACTTTCTCGGTTTGGACCTCGAATTCCTTCGCAAGGGACTTTTTCGCTGGAAGGACGCAGCTCTGAGCGGCCAGGACGTAGAAAATTCAAAACTGTCCAAAGTAAACAATGATACTCCAAATCAAAAGCCCGACGGCCTCCACACTGGCGGCAAACGTGGTCTCCTGGTCCAGCACTGACGTTGTTTGACAAACATGTGCGCTTTGACGGCGAGCGCATCCCTGAGCGGTTGGCCGGCGCGCTCAATGTGTTAATACTATGTCGATGAATGCCGTTCTTCAGAGCCGCGCCGCCGGAGAGCAAAAGTGAAAAGCGTCCTGCCTTTAAAGCAAAACAAACTGGAGCTTTTGGAAACGATTTCCCGCGAGCGCAAGCTGCCGGTGACGGTTCAGCGCCGGGTGGTGCTGAGCGCGCTTCTCGACCGAGACGATCATCCGACCGTGGATCAACTTTTCGAGGACGTGAAGGAGCGCATGCCCGGAGTCTCACGCACGACCATTTATCGCGCGCTGGAAACGTTAGTAGATCTGGGTTTGGCGCGGCGCACCAACCACTTCGAAGCGTCGGCGCGGTTCGACGGCAACACGGGCCATCACCATCACTTGGTCTGCCGCCGCTGTAACAGGGTCGAGGACATCGAGCATCCGAGTCTTAACAAATTTAC
>Ga0310810_10010353_pt1 | contig 10855 bp, 9 predicted proteins | sample NCmetagenome_FD_207641 | JGI IMG/M metagenome (GOLD analysis project Ga0310810, IMG submission 207641) | Soil microbial communities from experimental microcosm in Duke University, North Carolina, United States - NC | ecosystem: Engineered > Artificial ecosystem > Soil microcosm > Unclassified ... | reverse complement strand
CCGGCGGTCTGAAGGTCCTGATCTGCCGCGCCGGCGGCTGCAGCGCCACCACCACCCCGGCGGCGGCTGGCGCCCGCTCGGTCGCCGCGCTCGGCGACAAGCACGGGCCGCTGGTCGCGAGCGAGGCGGACGGAGTCGTGGTGGTGTCGAGCGGCGACCCGGAGAAGAAGCAGGACTTCAAGCCGCTCGAGATCGCGCGGCTGTCCGGCGACCAGGAGCTGGCCGGAATGGTCGAATGGAACGGCGCCGTCCACCTGGTGACCCGCACCGACAAGACCCTCCACATCGTGCCGGTCGGCAGGTAGTCATGTCTTTCCTCGTGGACACGGCGGTCGAGGACCGCCTGGCCCGCCTCGAGGTCCCGTTCGACCGCCACGGGGTGGACCCGTTCGGCATCTCGCGGGCGCACCTCGGGCGCTTCTACACCATGCTCGGCTGGATGTACCGGCGCTACTTCGACGTCACCGTGAACGGCATCGAGCACGTCCCGGCGCGCGGGCGCGCCATGCTGGTCGGCAACCACTCGGGCGGCGTGGCGCTCGACGGCGCGATGGTGCTCGCCTCGCTCTTCTTCGAGATGGATCCTCCGCGCATCGCGCACGGGATGGCGGAGAAGTTCCTCAACCGGCTGCCCTTCGCGTCGCAGATGACCAGCCGCCTCGGCCACCTCACCGGGCTGCCCGAGCACGCCGTCACGCTCCTCGAGGCGGAGCGGCTGCTGATGGTGTTTCCCGAGGGGGCGCGCGGCACCGCCAAGCTGTACGGCGACCGCAACTCGCTGGTCGACTTCGGCAGCGGCTTCGTCAGGCTGGCGCTGCGGGCCAAGGCGCCGATCATCCCGTTCGCCTTCGTCGGCGGCGGCGAGGCGATCCCGACCGTGGTCAACCTGGTGCGCCTCGGCCGGATGGTCGGGGTGCCGTACATCCCGCTCACCCCGTGGCTGGTGCCGGTCCCGCGCCGCACCTCGCTCGAGGTCTACTACGACGCGCCGATCCTGCTCGAGGGCACCGGCGACGAGGAGGACGAGGTGATCTTCGGACACGTCGCGCGGGTCAAGGCGCGCATCGCTCTGCTCATCGAGTCGGGGGTGAAGATCCGCCGCGGCAAGCGGGAGGCGGTGCACGCGTGAAGGTCATCGTCACCGGCGTGGTGGGCAAGATCGGGCAGCTGGTCGCCGGGCGGCTGCGCGAAGCCGGCCACACCGTCATCGGCATCGACCGGCGGCCGTGGCCGGACGCCCCGAAAGGCCTCGAGCTCCACCGGGTGGACATCAGGAAGCGGGCGGCCGAGGACGTGTTCCGCCAGCACCGGCCGCAGGCGCTCATCCACATGGCGACGGTCACCCACCTGACCGCGCGCTCGGAGGACCGCGACCGCATCAACCTGCACGGCACCAAGGCGGTGTGGGAGGCCTGTCACCGCCACGGCGTCGACCGCGCGGTGTTCGTCGGGCGCCACACCTACTACGGCGCAAGCCACGACTCTGCCCTTTATCATCACGAGGACGATCCGCCGATGGCGGTGACCACCTTCCCGGAGCTGGCCGACCTGGTGGCCGCCGACCTCTACGCCGGGTCGGCGCTGTGGCGCTACCCGGACATCGACACCTCGGTGCTCCGGGTCTGCTACACGCTCGGACCGACCCGCACCGGCACCCTGGCCGGGTACCTGCGCGGCCCGCGGGTGCCGACCGTGCTCGGCTTCGACCCGCTGTTCCAGTTCCTGTCCGACGAGGACGCCGGCGAGGCGATCGCGCTCGCCCTCGAGAAGAAGCTGCGCGGCGTCTTCAACGTCGCCGGCCCCGAGCCGGTGCCGCTGGGCCTGCTCATCAAGCTGGCCGGCCGCAGCCACGTGCCGGTGCCGGAGCCGTTCTTCCGGCTCCTGCTCGGGCGCTTCGGCCTGCCGCGCCTGCCGCCCGGCGCGCTCAACCACATCAAGTATCCGGTCGTGGTCGACGGCGGCGCCTTCCGCACCGCCACCGGCTTCGTCCCCAGGCTCGACGCCGACGCCACCATCGCATCGTTCCGCGCCTCGCCGCCGAGCGTCGCCCCCGCCTCCTCGCGCTAGGCCAGCTGGCGGGCGAGCGCGCGGGTCTCCACGATGTTGTCCTCGATGGAGCAGTAGGTCCAGCCGCCGTAGCGGCCGACCGCGTGGACGCCGGCGGCGGCGAGCTCGCTGGACAGCCGCGCGTGCTCGGCGAGCGAGCGGGCGGTGATGTGGACGTAGGCGGGGTCGAGGATGGTCTGGTGGGACGAGACCAGGCGGTGGTCGTCGACGATGCGCTCGCGCTCGAGGTCGGCGAGGACGCGGACGCGCAGCGCCTCCATGTCGATCGCGGCGCCGGACGGCGCGCCGACCTCGACGTAGAGCGACATGCGATCGCCGTCGTGGATGTTGTCGTACCAGCCGACCCGGTAGAAGGCGAGCGAGCGGTCCGGGAAGTACATCCAGTGGAGGCCCTTCGCGCCCTTTCTGTCGAAGCCGAGGTTGAAGACCGCCACCCGGTTCCAGCTGAAGGCGCTCGCGTCGTGCGCGACGCCGGCCAGCGCGAGGAGCGCGGGGAACGGCGCCGAGCTCACCAGGTGCCGGTAGCGGATGCGCCGGCGGGCGGTGGTCGCGATCTTCTGCGCGACGTCGATCCCGGTCAGCGGCTCGCCGAGCGAGATCGCGCCCTCCGGCAGGTCGCGGAGCAGCGCGCGCACGTACTCGATCGCGCCCGCTTTCGGGTAGGTGAAGGTCGAGTTGTAGCTGGCGTTGTCCGGCCGCGTGAAGTTCCTGACGATGTCCGCCACCTCGGCGTGCGGGAAGAAGCGGCCCATCGCGTCCGGGTCGAGCTGGTCGAGGTCGCAGGCGTAGAGCTTCTCGTTGTACGGAACCAGGAAGCGATCGCAGATGCCGGACCCGAGCCGGCGGTAGAGCATGTCCTTGAACGAGCGCGGCGGCGCCGCCGGATCGCGCCCCTCGTCCTTGAAGTAGAGCGACACCAGGCAGTCGAGGAAGTCGTCGCGATCGAGCTGGTGGATGTTCTTCTGGAACGGAAAGTCGATGTCGCGCCCGCGGTAGCGGATGAACGAGCGCTTGGCGACGGTGCGGATCTCGGCGTCCGGCATGCGCTCGCGCAGCCACGCCTCGATCGGCGGGTGCCGGAAGTGGAAGAAGTGCCCGGAGTAGTCCCAGACGAAGCCGTCCTGCACCACGGTGCGGCAGTAACCGCCCGGCTCCGCCTCGCGCTCGAGGACCAGCACCTCGGCGGCAGGCCGCTCGGCGCGGATCCAGTTGGCGAACGACAGCCCGCTCACCCCGGCGCCGACCACCAGGTACTCGACCGAGTCCACGCGACCAGTGTATCAGCGGTAGCCGACCGGCTCGCGCGCCGGGTCGGCGGCGTAGTCGGCCCACAGCGCGTCGACCGTCTTGCCCGTCCTGGCGGTCCAGAAGGCCGCGCTGTAGGTCTTGCCGCGCAGCGCCGCGTCGAGCTCGCTCGCGAAGCCGGGGGTCTTCGCCTCGACCCAGAGCAGGAAGCGCGCGGTCACCCCGTACGCGTCGGTGTAGTTCTGCCCGTCCTCGTAGCGCTGGGTCGACCAGCAGGCGTCGGAGTTGCGGTTGCCATAGCGGGCGCGCGCCAGGTCGGCCAGCCCCTCCACCGCCCAGCCTGGCGCGTCCGGGTTGGAGTAGGCCTGCACCACGTGGAAGCCCTCGTGCGCGACGACGTCGATGTCGTCCGGCGCGCCCTTCGCGTAGGCGGACGAGACCACGATCTCGGGGCCGGCGGCGTACGCGACCCCGTCGTAGGCAGGGTCGAAAGTGACGCGGACCGACTTCGACGCGCCCGGGTTGAACGCGGACGCCATGACCGGGTAGGTGGCGAAGTACTCGTCCACCATGCGGGTGATCATGCTGTCGGGCGTGCTGGCCGGGTCCTTGTCGAGGACGGTGAAGGTGTAGCCACCCTCGCTGTAGCGCATGCTGCCGTCGGAGTTGCGCGTGCCGGCGAGCGGCGCGAGGGTTCGTGCGCTGGCCGCCGCCGACGGCGGTGACTCGCCGGAGGCGTTCTCGGCCACCAGCCGGAAGCCGAGATCGCTGCCGGCAGGCAGGCCGGCGATGGTCGCGCCGCTGGCGCCGGCCGGCGCGTACGCGACGGCGGTGAACGAGGTGCCGTCGGTCGACTGCTCGATCCGGTACAGGCTGGCGCCGTCGCCGGACGGCTGCCACGCGAGATCGATCTCGGAGCGCGACCTGGCGGCGGCGGTCAGGTTGCCGGGCGCGGCCGGGACGGCGTCTGCGGCGGCCAGCGGAGAGGCGCCGTAGAGCTCGAGCTCGGCGAGCTGGGTGGTGCCGCCGCTCGTGTTCTCGGCGCGCAGCTGGTACCAGCGGAAGAAGTCGTCGGTCTCGACCGGATACTCGCGGCGCTCGAAGCGGCCCGCGAAGGTCTCGGCGATCCGCACGTCGAGATCGGTCCAGCTCTGGCCGTCGTTCGAGCCGGACAGGATCCAGCTCGCCGGATCGCGCTCCGGGAAGTCGTTGGCGGAGGTCAGGGCGTAGTGGTCGAGCACGGCCGGCTGCCCGGCGTCGAAGCGCAGCCAGAGCGAGCTCCTGAAGCCGAGGAACTTGCTCTGCGGGTCGCCGTCCACCGCCCTGTCCACCTCCTCGCCGGCCGGCGAGCCGAAGCAGGGAGCGGTGGTCGCCTCGCCCGTGAGCTGCACGACCTCGCCGGCGCCGCCCCCACCACCGCCGCCCCCGCCTCCGCCGCCGTCCCCGTGGTCGTCGTCGTCGCCGCCGCCCGCCCCCCCGCCGATGGTGCCGGCGCAACCGGCCGCGGCCGCCAGCACGCAGGCGAGGAGGGTAGCGCGTCGCATCGGTCCCTGCCCTGCTGGCCAGTTGCAGGGCACGTGCCGGCGGCGCGGCTCGCAAGCGCCGATCCGGCGGGTGGCTCCAGGGCGCCCATGAGGACCGCGGGCCTCGACTGCAATCGCGAATCCGCGCTCCGGTGACCCCACCGCCAGCGTCCTGACCTGCGCCGGCACCGCCCCGGCCGGGCCTGCGACAGGTACACTGCGCGCGTGGCACCGGAACAGCTGACCCAGAGCGAGTACTGGAACGGTCCCGCCGCGGAGCGGTGGATCACGAGTCGCGAGGTGATGGACCGCAGCATGGAGTCGATCACGCGGGTCGCGCTCGAGCTCGCGGCGGCGCGCCCCGGTGAACAGGTCCTCGACGTCGGCTGCGGCACCGGAACGACCACCCTCCGGCTCGCGCGACAGGTGGGGCCCCACGGCCGGACGAACGGCGTCGACATCTCCGCGCCGATGATCGAGGTCGCGCGCAGCCGCGCGGGGAGCGCGCCGATCGAATTCTTCGTGGCCGACGCCAGTGCAGCGCGATTTCCAACTCCGTTCGATCTTCTGTTCTCGCGCTTCGGCGTGATGTTCTTCGCTGACCCGGCCGCGGCCTTCGCGAACCTGCGCGCCGCGCTGGCGCCGCGCGGCCGGATGGCGTTCGTCTGCTGGCGCGCGCTGCGCGAGAACCCGTGGGCGGCCGCCCCGCTGGCGGCCGCGCGCGACCTCCTGCCGCCGATGGAACCGCCCGACCCGAACGCCCCGGGGCCGTTCGCCTTCGCCGATGGCGAGCGCCTGCGCGGCATCCTGGTCGCCGCCGGCTTCCGATCGATCGACATCGCGCCGCACGACGATCACATGTTCACCGGCGCCACCGTCGAGGAGGCGACCGACCACGCGATGATGATCGGACCGCTGTCGCGCGCGATCGCCGTCCTGCCTGACGAGACCCGCGCCGCATTGCGTCCGCGGGTCGCCGAGGTGGTCGCCCGCCATGCGCGGCCGGACGGGGTCACGCCGCCGGCGGCGGTCTGGCTGGTCAGCGCGAGCGCCTAGGTCGACTGGTCGACGTCGACCGCCGCGGTGTGCGGCTGCACGACCTCGAGCAGCTGGATGCCGGGGAAGCCGTCGGCGGCGTGCTCGAGCTGCCAGTCGTTGCGCGCGAGGAAGACCGGCGCGCCGGTGTGGTCGTCGGCGATGTGCGCCTCCTGGGAGTCGCAGAACTTCTCGAGCGTCCGGTGGTCGCCCGACACCACCCAGCGCGCCGTCACGTACGGGACGTTCTCGAAGTGGACCGGCAGGCCGTACTCGGTGCGGATGCGATCGGCCAGCACGTCGAACTGCAGGCGGCCGACCACGCCGACCACCCACTCGGAGCCGAGGCGGCGCTTGAGCGCCTGCGCGGCGCCCTCCTCGGCGAGCTGACAGAGCGCGCGGCCGAGGTGCTTCGCGCGCATCGGATCGTCGGGCCGCACCCGCTGCAGGAGCTCGGGCGCGAAGCGCGGCACGCCGGGAAAGCGCAGCGGCTCGCTCTCGCTCAGCGTGTCGCCGATGTGGAGCACGCCGTGATTCGGGATGCCGACGATGTCGCCGGCGAACGCCTCCTCGGCGAGCTCGCGGTCGCGCGCCTGGAACAGGACCGCGTTCGACACCGCGAGGCTCTTGCCGCTGCGCGTGATGTTGAGCCGCATGCCGCGCTGGAAGTGACCGCTCACCAGGCGGACGAAGGCGATGCGATCGCGGTGGCGCGGATCCATGTTCGCCTGGATCTTGAAGACGAAGCCGGTCACCTGCTCCTCACCCGGGTCCACCATGCGGCTCTCGCTCTTCTGCGGGCGCGGGGCCGGCGCCAGCTCTGCGAGGCCGCCGAGCAGCTCGCGCACGCCGAAGTTGTTGAGCGCGCTCCCGAAGTAGACCGGCGTGAGGTGCCCGGCCCGGTAGCTCTCGAGGTCGAAGGGCGGACACAGCCCGCGCACCATCGGCACCTCCTCGCGGATCCGGACGGCGGCCTTGGCGGGCAGGAGCGCGTCGAGCCGCGGATCGTCGAGCCCGTCGACCAGCTCTCCCTCGCTCGCCACCGCGCGGTCGGCGCGATCGATGAGGACCAGGCGATCGGCGAACAGGTCGTAGCAGCCGAGGAAGTCGCGGCCCATCCCGATCGGCCAGCTGGCCGGCGTCACGTCGAGGGCCAGCGTCTGGGCGATCTCGTCGAGCAGATCGAGCGGCTCGCGCCCCTCGCGGTCGAGCTTGTTGATGAACGTGATGATCGGGACGTCGCGCAGCCGGCAGACCTCGAAGAGCTTCCTGGTCTGCGGCTCGATCCCCTTCGCCGCGTCGAGCACCATCACCGCGGAGTCGACCGCGGTGAGAGTTCGATATGTGTCCTCACTGAAGTCCTCGTGCCCCGGCGTATCGAGCAGGTTGTACGTGGTGCCGTCGTGCTCGAACGTCATCACGGAAACCGTCACCGAGATCCCGCGCTGCTTCTCGATGTTCATCCAGTCGGAGCGCGCGCGTCGCTCCGCGCCTCGCGCCTTGACCGCGCCAGCCAGCTGGATAGCGCCGCCAAACAAAAGCAGTTTCTCCGTGAGGGTGGTCTTGCCGGCGTCGGGGTGCGAGATGATGGCGAATGTGCGCCGCCGCGCGGTTGCTGCTACGAGGTTGGACATTTGCGTCGATTTGAGAGGCGCCGAAACCGGTCTCCTGATAGTTTCGTGGTAGTGCCCACACTTCACGCTCGAGTGGGCTGTGTCAACAGAGCGCAAGAAGGAGATTCGCCATTTCTGCCAAGGTTTTTGTCGGGAACCTCAGCTACTCGACGACGAAGGAGGAGCTGACGCAGGTTCTCTCTGAAGCGGGCCAGGTTGTCGATGTGTACATACCGACCGATCGAGTGACAGGCCGACCGCGCGGGTTCGCGTTCGCGACGTTCTCGACGGAGCAAGAGGCGGCGAAAGCGATCAGCCTCTTCAACCAGCGCGACGTGGGTGGACGTCGCCTCAATGTCAACCAGGCCGAGGAGCGGCCGCGTCGGCCCGGTGGTCCCGGCGGCGGCGGATTTGGCGGTGAGCGCAGCGGTGGCGGCGGCCGTCCCGGTGGATACGGTGGCGGCGGCGCCCGTCCCGGTGGATTCGGCGGTGGTCCGCCGCGCCCCGGATATGGCGGCGGCGATCGCTTCGCGCCGCCTCCCGGCGAGGACCTCTCCGGCTTCGACGGCGGCCGCTATCAACCGGACGACGAGGGCGGCGGCGGCGGCGGTGCAGCGGGCGGCGACGGTCCGCGCCGTTTCAAGGGCAAGGGAAGCCGGCGCGGCCTGCGCGCGCGCAAGCGCAGCCTGTAGGGGATCTCGAGCTCCTCGCTTCGCGAGAGGCCAGCTCTCCTGTGCTAGGGTTCGCTCGCCATGAGCGAGCGAGTCCTGATCATCGGTGCGGGCGGTGTCGGCGGCGTGGTCGCGCACAAGTGCGCCCAGGTACCGGAGGTCTTCGGCGACATCGTGCTCGCCAGTCGCACCCTCGCGCGCTGCGAGAACATCCGCCGCCAGGTCCGCGAGCTGCGCGGGCGCGAGATCAAGATCGCGCGGGTCGACGCCGACGACGTCGCGCAGACCGTCAAGCTCATCCGCCAGGTCAAGCCGAAGCTGGTCCTCAACGTCGCACTGCCGTATCAGGACCTGCCGATCATGGACGCCTGTCTGGAGACTGGCATCGACTACCTCGACACTGCCAACTACGAGCCGCCCGACGTGGCGAAGTTCGAGTACAAGTGGCAGTGGGCCTACCACGAGCGCTACCGCAAGGCCGGGCTCATGGCCCTGCTGGGATCCGGGTTCGATCCCGGGGTGACCAACGTCTTCTGCGCCTACGCCCAGAAGCACCTGTTCGACACCATCCAGACGGTCGACATCCTCGACTGCAACGCCGGCTCGCACGGCCATGCCTTCGCCACCAACTTCAACCCGGAGATCAACATCCGGGAGATCACCCAGCGCGGCCGCTACTGGGACAACGGCGAGTGGAAGGAGATCGACCCGCTGTCGGAGTCGATGATGTTCGACTTCCCCGAGGTCGGCCGCTTCAAGGCGTACCTCCTCTATCACGAGGAGCTCGAGTCGCTGGTCAGGAACATCAAGGGCCTGAAGCGCATCCGCTTCTGGATGACCTTCTCGGACAACTACATCAACCATCTGCGCGTGCTCGAGAACGTCGGCATGACGCGCATCGATCCGGTCGAGTTCGAGGGCCAGAAGATCGTCCCGCTGAAGTTCCTCAAGGCGTTGCTGCCGGATCCGTCGTCGCTGGGCCAGCGGTACGAGGGCAAGACGGTCATCGGCTGTCTGATCGACGGCGAGAAGGACGGCGTGAAGAAGCGGGTCTTCATCTACAACGTGTGCGATCACGCGGCCGCCTACGAGGAGGTGCGGGCGCAGGCGATCTCGTACACCACCGGCGTGCCGGCGGTGGTCGGCGCCGCGATGATGCTGACCGGCAAGTGGCGCGGCCAGGGCGTCTTCAACATGGAGCAGCTCGATCCGGATCCGTTCATGAAGGAGCTGGCGGACCGCGGTCTGCCCTGGCACGTCGTGGACTGGCCCGACAAGTGAACGAGCGCGTGGTGCACGACCCGGTGGTCGCGCCGCCGCCGGACATCGACGTGTCGACGGTCGAGACGCCGGCCTACGTGATCGACCTCGGACGGCTGCGCAAGAACCTCGCGATCCTCGGCGACGTGCAGGCGCGCACCGGGTGCAAGATCCTGCTCGCGCTCAAGGGCTTCGCCATGTGGCGGGTGTTCCCGGTCGTGGGCGAGTACCTGGCGGGGATCGCCGCCAGCTCGCCGCACGAGGCGCGGCTCGGGCGCGAAGAGCTCGGCAAGGAGGTACACGCGTACGCGCCGGCCTACTCCGAGGCGGACATCGCCGAGCTGGTCACGCTGGTCGACCACGTGGTCTTCAACTCCTTTTCGCAGTGGCAGCGCTTCCGATCGACGATGGGCGGTGTCGCCTGCGGCATGCGCATCAACCCGCAGCACTCGGAGGTGCCGGTCGCGCTCTACGATCCCTGCGCCGCCGGCTCGCGGCTCGGCGTCACCCGCGACGAGTTCCGCGCCGATCAGATGGACGGGCTCAGCGGGCTGCACTTTCACACGCTGTGCGAGCTGGGGTCGGACGCGCTCGAGCGGACGCTGGCGGTGGTGGAAGACAGGTTCGACGCCGAGCTGCGGAGAGTGGAGTGGGTGAACTTCGGCGGCGGCCACCACATCACGCGCCCCGACTACGACGTCGAGCGGCTGGTCGGGATCGTGCAGGGCTTCCGCGCCCGGCGCGGGCTTGCGGTCTACCTCGAGCCGGGCGAGGCGATCGCCATCAACACCGGCGTCCTGGTGTCCTCCGTGCTCGACCTCGTGAGGAACAGCGGCATCGACATCGCCATCCTCGACACCTCGGCGACCGCCCACATGCCGGACGTCCTCGAGATGCCGTATCGACCCGTCATCGTCGGGGCGGGTCGGCCGGGCGAGCACGCGCACGCCTACCGGCTCGGCGGCCTGACCTGCCTGGCGGGCGACGTCATCGGCGACTACTCGTTTCCGCGCCGGCTGGCGGTGGGCGACAAGCTCGTCTTCGCCGACATGGCGCACTACACGATGGTCAAGAACACGACCTTCAACGGGGTTCGCCTGCCGTCCATCGCGCTGCACGACCCGGCCACGAGTACCATCGAGGTCGTGCGGCGCTTCGGCTACCCCGACTACAAGAATCGCCTGTCGTGAAGCCTCGTTCCCGTTTCATGTGTTACAAAGCACATACTGATGGTTCGCGTACGCGCCACGTGCATCTGTAGCGGCCCGGGCTTCTCGCCTCGAAACGCCGAGGCGCAGAGCGGCCTCCGCTTCTCCCGCAAGAGCGAGCCGGGTGAATTGAGCGAGGTCGACCGCTACCAGGGTCACGCGCCAGGGCACGGCCGTGCCGAGCTGCCGCTCCAGGAGTACGGTCTGTTCTCCGACCTGACCGGCAAGAACTC
>Ga0310810_10010351_pt1 | contig 10857 bp, 13 predicted proteins | sample NCmetagenome_FD_207641 | JGI IMG/M metagenome (GOLD analysis project Ga0310810, IMG submission 207641) | Soil microbial communities from experimental microcosm in Duke University, North Carolina, United States - NC | ecosystem: Engineered > Artificial ecosystem > Soil microcosm > Unclassified ... | reverse complement strand
CGGGCCGGCGGGCGGATCGCGATGGCGAACTGGGCGCCGGACGGATTCGTCGGCCGGATGCTCAAGCTGACCGTCGGCTACGTGCCGCCTCCGCCGGGCATGCCGTCTACCCTGCTCTGGGGCGATCCCCGCATCGTGCAGGACCGGCTGGGCGCGGGTGTGAGCCAGTTCCGGTTCAAGCGGCGCCATATGATCCTTGCGTACCCGTTCGGGCCCGCGCAGACTGTGGAGCTCTTCCGCACCTGGTACGGTCCTACGGTCCGCGCGTTCGCGGCCCTGGGCGAGGAACAGCAGCGCGAGCTGTTCGCCGACCTGGTTGCGCTCTGGACCGACCACAACCTGGGAGCGCCGGATACGACCCGGGTCGAATCCGAGTACCTTGAGGTCGTGGCCACGCGCAGTTGACCCGGCGCCGCCAGAGCCGCCGCCTCCATGCCGTCGTCGAGGGCCATGCAATTCCACACTCGTACCCGATTCCCAGGAGAGGTTTCATGCGCGCAGTCTTGGTTTCCACCTGCCTGCTGCTGTGGGGCGCTGCCCTGCACGGACAGGACAGCTACAGCCAGACCGGCCACACGCAGAAGCACGACCAGCTGACCTGGGGCCCGGCGCCGGCCGTCTTCCCCGCCGGCGCGAAGATGGCCGTCGTGAGCGGCGACCCCGGCAAGGACGACATGTTCACGATCCAGCTCTCGATGCCGGACGGCTACCGGATCCCGCCTCACTCCCATCCCACGGACGAGGACGTCAAGGTGCTCAAGGGAACGCTGCTGGTCGGGATGGGTGACACCCTGGACCTCTCGAAGGCCAACGCCATCAAGGCCGGCGGCACGGGCAAGGTTCCGGCGAAGATGCACCACTACGCCGCCGCCAAAGGGGCGACCCAGATCTCGGTGACCGCCATGGGCCCGTTCGCCATGACCTACGTGAACCCGGCCGACGATCCACAGACGACGACGCATCCCTAGCCGCCTGAACGATCGAATCGGGGAGGGGTCCACCTTATCTTCACCCCATGGACACCCTCTCCGACGTGCTCCGCGTGGTCCGCCTGGACGGCGCGTTCTTTTTTGCCGTCGAGGCCGTCGATCCTTGGAGCGTCGACACGGCGCCCGCCCGGGAGCTCACACCCCGGATCCTGCCCTCCGCTCAGCACCTGATCTCCTACCACATCCTCACCGCCGGCCGCTGCTACGGGGGCGTGCGCGGCGAGGAGCAGGTCGAGCTGGTCGCGGGCGACGTGATCGTGTTTCCCCACGGCGACGCGCACGTGATGTCGAGCGCTCGAGGTCTGCGCCTCGGGCCGGAGGTGAACACGGCCGCTTCCGCCCGCTTTCCCGACACGGTCCACCTCGGGGACCACGGTACGCCGGGCGCCTCATTCGTGTGCGGCTTTCTCGGCTGCGACTCCCGTCCGTTCAATCCTCTCCTGGCGGCGCTGCCATCCCGGCTGCACGTCCGCGGCATGTCCGGCGCCTGGCTCGGCACGTTCACCCGCCAGCTCACCGAGGAATCCCGGCTGGGCCGACCCGGCTCCGACACGGTGCTCACCCGGCTGGCGGAGCTGATGTTCATCGAGGTGCTGCGCCGCTATCTCGAGGACCTGCCACCGGGACAGACCGGCTGGCTCGCGGGCCTCCGCGACGAGGTGGTGGGCCGGGTGTTAGCCCTGCTCCATGCCCGGCCCGGCCATCCCTGGACCCTCGACGAGCTGGCGCGCGAGGCGGCCTCGTCGCGGTCGAACGTAGCCAAGCGGTTCACCGAGCTCGTGGGCCAGCCGCCGATGCAGTACCTCACCCACTGGCGCATGCAGGTCGCGGCCAACCGGCTGGCGCAGAGCGGCGCCAAGGTGGCCACGATCGCCGGTGAGGTGGGCTACGACTCCGAGGCCGCGTTCAGCCGGGCCTTCAAGAAGGCCACCGGCGTCGCGCCGGGCGGGTGGCGCGGGCGCCGGACGGAAGGACGGAAGGACGGAAAGACGGAAGGACCGAACGCCGGAAGGACCGGTGTCATCCCGAGCGAAGCGAGGGATCTTGCTCGGGAATGATTCGGGCTCGCCCTGGCAAGATGCCTCGCTTCGCTCGGGATGACCGCCGGGCTATGGCCTCGCTCTCCCGTCCTTCCGTCTTTCCGTCCTTCCGTCTTTCCGTCCTTCGTGTAACGACCCTCCGAGACGCCCAGGCAGGAAGTCGGGACGATTGGTCATTGGCGGAACCGCCGCTCCCTGGCAGACTGATCGCACGCGCCACGACGGCGCCGCGACCCAGCGAAGGAGACGCCGCATGTCCCCTGGCAGGTGCACTACCCGAGAGATCCCGGCCTGGTCCGAGGATCCCCTCACCGCTCGGGCCCGATCGGTCTGGACGTCGGGGGACTTCCTCCCCATCGCCCGCAGCTTCGCGCCCGGCGCCGAGGACTTCATCGCCCGGCTGGGCCTGCGCCAGGGCGAGTCCGTACTCGACGTCGCCTGCGGCACCGGCAACCTCGCCATTCCGGCGGCGCGGGCCGGCGCTCGGGTCACCGGGATCGATATCGCCCCGAACCTGATCGCGCAGGCCCGGGTCGAGGCCCGCGCCGCCGGCTGCGCCGTCTCGTTCGAGGTGGGCGACGCGGAGTCGCTGCCCTACCTGGACGCTCAGTTCGACTCGGTGGTGACGATGTTCGGCGCGATGTTCGCCTACCGGCCGGACCGGGTGGTGGCGGAGCTGGCGCGGGTGACCCGACCTGGCGGGCGCATCGCGATGGCCAACTGGGCACCCCAAGGATTCGTGGGGAAGCTGCTCCGAGCGCACGCGGCGGTGGTGCCGCCGTCGGCCGGCGTCCCGAGCCCGCTCGAGTGGGGTCACGAGAACGTGGTGCGCGAGCGCTTCGGCGACGCGGTGACGTCGCTGGTCTGCACTCGGCGTACGCTGGAGCTCCGGTTTCCGTTCCCGCCCGCGGCCGTGACCGAGGTGTTCGCGACCCACTACGGGCCCACGATCATGACCCTGCGCGCGGCCGATCCCGAGGCTTCGAGCCGGTTGCGCGAGGAGCTGACCCGGCTGTTTCAGGAGCACAATGTGGCCACCGACGGGAGCACGACGGTGGTCGGCGAATATCTCGACGTTCAGGCGCGAGTGGCTTGAGCGATACGCCCGAGACAACCATGCACTCGCCACCATCTCAGATCAGGGGTAAGAAAATGAGCCAGCGGTCCAATGCCCTCGCCGAGCGTCTCGAGCAGGGCGCCAATGCCCTCGCCGAACTCGCGAGCGCCCTCACGGACGTGGAGTGGCATACCCGCCTTCCCAAGGACGGGCGCAAGGTCGGCGTGGTGGTCCATCACGTCGCGACGATGTATCCGCTCGAGATCCAGCTGTCGCAGCTCCTGGCCGGGGGCCAGCCGATCACCGGGGTGACCTGGGACGTCATCCACGAGCTCAACGCCGGTCACGCCAAGGAATTCGAGACCGTCACCAAGGCGGCCGCCCTCGAGCTGCTCCGGCGCAACAGCACGGCCGCGGCCGCCGCGATCCGCGCGTTGAGCGACGAGGAGCTCGACCGGGCCGCCCCCGTGTCGCTCAACAGCGATGCGCCGCTTACCTGCCAGTTCATGCTCGAGGATCACCCGGTGCGGCACAGCTATCATCACCTCGCGGCGATCCGGAAGGCCCTAGAGTCCCATCAGGCGGCGCGCGTCGCGGTCTGACGCGTCGGCCCTGCCGGCAGGCGCGGTCGCTCGACGCGTTTCGGGTCTGAATGGAGACGCCGCGAGCCTGATCGATACCGCGCGGCACCCACGAGGGCCGGCCCCAGCGGCCGGCCCTCGTGCGGTGGCGGGTCGGCGAAGCATAGATTCCTGTCGATGACCTACCTCCTCGCCATCGCCTCCGCCCTGCTCTACGGTGCTGGAGACTTTACCGGCGGTCTCGCGACCCGCCGCGCCAGCACGCTGCCGGTCATCGTGCTGTCGCAGCTGAGCGGCCTCGTGCTGCTCCTCCTGCTCTTGCCCGTGCTGCCCACCGCCAGCCCGTCGCGCGCCGACCTGCTGTGGGGCGTGGCCGCGGGCCTCACCGGCGGCGTCGGCGTGGCGCTGTTGTACCACGCGCTCGCCATCGGACGGATGGCCGTGGTGGCGCCGACCACCGCCGTCTGCGCGGTGGCCGTGCCGGTCCTCGTCGCGGTCGCGCTCGGCGAGCGTCCCGGCCCGGTCGCGGTCGCGGGCATCCTGCTCGGGCTCGTGGCCATCGTGCTGGTGAGCCAGCAGACGGTCGCCGAGGCGTCGTCGCTCGAGGGGGGCAGCGCGGGACCCACCGGCCACCTTCCCGCCGGCGTCGGGATCGCGCTCGTGTCGGGCGTGGCCATCGGGCTCTTCCTTCTCTCGCTGTCGCGCACACGGGCCGAGGCGGGCATGTGGCCGATCCTCGCCTCGCGCGCGACGTCGGTCGCCTTGTTCGGTCTCGCCGCCGCGGCCAGCCGGCGCTCGCTCCGCCTGCCCGGTGTGCTGGCCCTCACCCTCGTCTGCGGTGTTATCGACATGGCCGCCAACGCCCTCTACCTCGTGGCGGCACGGGCCGGTCCCCTGAGCGTGGTGGTCACGCTCACGTCGCTCTATCCCGCGAGTACCGTGCTGCTCGCGCGCGTGGTGCTCGGCGAGCGGCTCAACCTGCGGCAGGTGGCCGGGGTCGCCTGTGCGCTGGCGGCGATCGCGTTGATCGTGAGCGGCGGGCCGCCCTGAGAGCAGGGGATCGAACACCAGCTCGTGTCTGGCGTGAACGGTGTGCTCCAGGTCACCCTCGGGGACAAGGCCGAATCGGTAATATTCGGCTGTCGAGCGGCGGATCCCGCCGCGAGCGACTCTCAGCGAGGAGGAGACCATGACCCACACCCAACTGGCCCCGGCCATCCGGGGCGCGACGCTGCGGTGGACCTGGATCGAGGGGCCCACCAGCGGCAAGGCGCACGAGCACGTGTTCCACGAGGACGGCACGGTGGAGTGGCACGAAGTGGGAGGGCAGCAGCCCGCGGGTCCGGCGAAAGGCGGTGGACAGAAAGCCAAGGAGGCCGAGAAGGCCCCCTACGCCGCGTTCGAGGTGACGCCCGACGTGTACGCTATCTCCTACCGCGCTGCATCGGGCTTCACTCTCACCGTCGTGCTCGACAGCTCCACGGGCGAGCTGGTCGGCTTCGCGTCCAACAGCGACTCGTGGTTCCCGCTGCGGGGCACATCCGAGCGGGTCCGCTGACGCCGCGAGCGAGCGCTTCAAGGGGACGGGAACGCCACGCCGGGGACCGCCGCCTCACGTCGCCTCTTCGGAAAGTGCGATAAGGCCCCAGCTCCTCGGCGAGGAACCATGACCGTAGCGGTGCGCAGGATCGAGGGTCGCGACCAGCCACGCTGGCGCGAGCTATGGGACGCGTACACCCGGTTCTACGAGCGGGAGCCCTCCGACGACCTGGCGCGGTACGCCTGGACCCGGATCATGGATCCGGCCTGCCCGGTGCACGCCATCGTCGCGGAGCGCGACGGCCAGGTCATCGGCATCGCCAACTACCTCATCCACGAAAACGTTTCGGCGCTCACGGCCACCTGCTACCTGCAGGATCTGTTCGTGGACCCGGCCGACCGCGGGGCGGGCACGGGCCAGGCGCTCATCGACTGGCTGGTCGACGAGATGGCCGTGCAGGGGTGGTCGAGCCTGTACTGGCACACGAAGGAGAACAACTACCGCGCCCGCGGCCTGTACGACAAATACACCCCCCACAGCGGATTCGTCCGCTACATCGTCAAGAACCCGGGCTAGCGGGCACCGCCGGGATCGACCGCAGGTACTTCCACAGCGCCTCCAGCTCCACGTCGGTCAGGTTCCGCGCGTACGGCACGACCTCCGCCATCGGCGGCACCAGCGACCGGCCATCGGGGCGCCTGCCCTGGCGTAGCGCAGTGTCGAATTGCTCGAGTGTCCAGCCTCCGATCCCGCTCGGAATCGGGGTCAGGTTGGCGGCGGGCGGCCAGCTCGGATCACCCCCGGCGATCGGCCCCCCGGCGAGGTTCTCGCCATGACAGCCCATGCAGGTGCTCGCCAGGTGGCGGCCGAACTCGACCGTCGGCCCCGTGGCCGGTGGCGTCGCGGCGTGCGGCGCCGCGGACGGGCCGATGAGGTCGGCGGACAGCCTGAACTTGCCAGTCGCAAGGAGTACCTTACCGACCGGACCGAGCGTCGGCGGCGGCACGACGTGATCCACCGGCGGCCGCGACCGCAGGACGACGATGATGTCGCTCAGCTCCTGGTCGCTCATGCGCCGGAAATCCACCGATGGCATCAGGGCCGGCAAGCCGCCGGGCTTGACCCCGTGGCGGACGATGCGGTCGAAGTCGGCCGCGCGGAAACCCGCCGTCCGGCCGCCCGATCCGCGGGTGAGATTGGGTCCCAGGATCCGGCCGATGGCCGGCACGTCGATCATCGTGCCGCCGCTCAGGTCCGCTCCGTGGCAGGCGGTGCACACGTAGCGCGACTCCATCAGGTGCTTCCCGCGAGCGAAGGCCTGCTCGCGAGCAAGGCTGTCCGCCACCGCCGGGGTGAGCCCGCGACGCTGCACGTCTTCCGCTGGCACTGGGAACGGAATCGGGAAGTCCACGGTGTGGACGGTGTAGGTGCGCGTGAGCTTCCGGCTCGCGGTGAAGGATGCCCAGCCATAGAACCCGAGGCCGGCGACGATCAGCAGCGCCAGCGCAATCCCCAGGAGCTTCAGCGCCTTCCGCAATGTCCCCTCCCTTTCGAGATCGATCCGTTTGGCATGTCCGGCTCGAGGTCGGTCGGTTTCCTTGTCCGGTCCGGCCCGGACGCGCAAGTTCCACCGCAAGGTGATGCCGATGGCCGTGCGCCCGACCCAGCTCGCCCGCTTCTGGTGGACCTTCGCCGCTCCCGTCTCGCGCCGCGACTACGCTCGCCACGGCGTCGGGCTCGTCGCCCTCAAATACGGCGGCGACGTGGCGCTCGTCGCCCTGGCCGTGGGCCGTGTGTGGACCCCCGCGGACTACGCGCACTCGATCCCGTTTCTGCTCGCCACCAGGCTCGAGGGCGCGCCGCCGTGGCTGATGCCGGCGCTGGCGCTCTGGACCCTGCCGTTTCTCTGGGCCGGCGTCACCCTCACCATGCGGCGCGCGCTCGATGCCGGCTGGTCCGCGTGGCTCGCGCTCGGCTTCTTCGTGCCCTATCTCAACCACCTGCTGATGCTGGCCCTGTGCCTCGCACCCGCGCGAGCCGCGGGCCGGGCCCCCGTACCGCGCGCGCATGAGCATCGCCTGCCGTCGGCGCTGCTCGCGATCGGCGCCGGTCTGGCGGTGGGCCTGCTCATGATGGTGCTCGCGGTTTCGGCGCTCGAACGGTATGGCGTCGCCCTGTTCTTCGGCACCCCCTTCGGCATCGGCGCGCTTACCGCCTTCCTGTTCAATCGCCGCTACCCCGCGAGTGCGCGGGAGACCGCCGAGGTGGCCGCGATGACGCTGGCCCTGATCGCGGGCACGGCCTTCCTGCTCGGCAACGAGGGCGCGATCTGCCTCCTCATGGCCCTCCCGATCAGCCTGGTCGTGGGTCTGATGGGTGCGGCGTTCGGCCGTGGCATCGCACTCCACGGCCGGAGCGAGCTGGGCCCGGCCGGGCTGGCGCTCTGCGCGTTGCCGCTGGCGGCGGCCCTCGAGCCGTCGGGCGCGACCGGCCGGACGCTGCACGAGGTGCGGTCGGCCATCGAGATCGACGCGCCGCCGGGCGTGGTGTGGTCCGAAGTCATCGCCTTCCCGCCGCTGCCCGCGCCGGACGAGCTGACGTTTCGTCTGGGCATCGCCTATCCGCGCTCTGCCAGGATCGAAGGCACCGGCGTCGGCGCGACCCGATACTGCGTGTTCTCCACGGGCGCGTTCGTCGAGCCCATCACCGCGTGGGAGCCCGGCCGCCGCCTGGCCTTCGACGTCACCCGGTCACCTCCTCCGCTGCGGGAGCTCACCCCGTACGCGCACGTCACCCCTCCGCACCTGGACGGGTACCTTGCGGCCCGGCGGGGCGAGTTCCGGCTGATCCCGCTGCCCAGTGGCGGCACCCGGCTCGAGGGCAGCACCTGGTATCGGTTGCGGATGGGACCGGAGGGGTATTGGCAGCTGTACGGCGACTACTTCATTCACCGGATTCACGCCCGCGTGTTGGAGCACATCAGGCAGCTGAGTGAGGCTCGGGCTGACACCCGCTGAGCGACCGAGCTGGGCGGTTCCGGGAAATCGCCTTCATCGTTCGGCGGCCCGACTGCGATTTCACTAAACCAATAACACACAAGCACTTACGTGGTGGTATTAGGACCCTAAGCGTCTGACCGTCGGAACCGCGGCATTGACATGTCGCAATTTATGACATAGACTATGTCATAAACCAAGGGGGCCCCCATTGTCGCCAGCCGCTCGCCGTCTCGAGGCCAAGTCCACCGCCGAGCTCGTCATCTGGATGCGCCACTACCTGGGCCTGACCTACAAGCAGGTCGGCACCCTGGCCGGCGCCACCACCCGCACCGCGCAGCGGTGGGGCAACGCCGACGAGATGTCCGTTCCCAGTGGTGATCGCCGCGCCAAGGTCGAGCAGCTCCGCGATCTCCGGCGCCTCCTCGGGAGCAGCTTCCCTGACGAGGGTGTGGCCCTCGAATGGCTGCACCGCGAGGTGCCGCTCCTGGGCGGCCGCCGCCCGATGGACCTGCTCCGGCACGGAGACCTGGGGCCGGTCGTCGAGGTGCTCTCCGGCGCGCACACGGGAGCCTTTGCCTGATCCCACTCCCGTGGACTGGACGCGTCTGGCGATACGTTCCAAAGCATGCGTTCGCGCTCCACTTTGGCCACGTGCTCACGGCGCGGGGTCGCTGGAATCGCGCGGGGCAGTACGGCTGTCTCTACCTCGCCCTGACGCTCGAGGGCGCGCTGGCCGAGCGGGAGCGGTACGCGGCCCGAGCGGCGCTCAGCGGCTTGCCCTTCGGGCCCCATGAGCTGGTGTCGATCGATCTCACCATCGTGGATGGCGCCCTCGACCTCACCGACCCCGGTACCCAGCGAAGATTCGGCGTCACCACCGACCAGCTCCGGGCCGATGGTGCGGCGGCATACGAGCTCTGCCGCTGCATCGCCGACGTCGCCCGCGCGGAGGGCCACTTCGTGCTCTTCGTGCCGTCCGCCCCGCTCGACGGCGCCACCAACGTCATCATCTACCACGATGTCCCGCCGGCGAGCTGCCGGTTGAGCGCGGGCCCCGACCGCATCCCGATCGCCTGAATGCCGCCTCGAACCGTGTCCCGGCGGCGAGACACTCCCTGAGCGCCACCCTCAGACCCTGACCCGCTGGCGACTCCGCCCATACCCATACCGCTGCTCGCAGTGCTGCTCGCCGCCACCCTCGCGCCAGCCGCCGGCGCGCAGACCCTTTCCTCTAGGGAGCGGGCAATCGCCCGAGGCGGACGGAGGCCTGGCTGCGGTTCGTGTAGGCGAAGCAGGGGAGCGAGCGCGTTAAGCTTCTCGCATGACCGGCTCTGAATCCCGCCGCCGCGCCCGTCCTGCCGGCATCGTGGAATACCGCCTTCCCGGCGACTGGCAGGTGCTGGCCGGCCGCACCGACACGGCCAACGAGTACCTGAGCCTCGAGCTGGCCGGGCAGCGAGACCTGTGGTTCCATATCCGTGGCATGCCTGGGGGACACGTCCTGCTGCGCGTGCCCGAAGGCGCGAGGCCCGACCGCGCCACCGAGGAGCTGGCCGCCAGCATCGCCGCGTTTCACAGCAAGGCCCGCTCGGCGGGTACCGTGGCGGTGTCGTGTACCGAAGGACGCAACGTCTCGAAGCCGGCCGGGGCCAGGCCGGGAACGGTGAGCATCAGCAAGGAGCGCGTCCTCAAGGTCCGGCCGCTGACCGAGGCTGCCGCCGCCACGCTGCGGCAGCCGGTGGAGGGCTAGGACCGATTCCGAGAAACGGCCGGACGCGTTTGCGACACAAATCGGTCCTGGCCTGTCGCAACCCGGCGTATTTTTCGCCCGCTTTCCCCCTGGTCGTGCGCCGTCCGCCTGCGTACCATCCAAGCACTCCAAATACACGATTCAATGCAGGCGCCGGCAGGCAGGTTCGCCTTGTCCACCGGGATGTCCGCGTGCGTGCCCATCGCGCGTCGTGGGACGGCTGCGGCGCAAGACCCGCCGTCCGCTCGATCCTCGCATGATCGAGCTGCCGGCCGCACCGGCGTCGGAAACCGAGAACCAGGCGTTCCGGCGGGGCGCCTGCACTGTGGCGTTCCGCCTTGCCATCCCGGCCCTGGCCAGGGCCAGGCCGACCGAGGGGATGGCGTCCCCGGTGCAGCGATTCTTGCGGTATTTGTGCCTCGACGACCGCCAGGGTCCGAGCCGCCGCGCCCGGTCCGAGCATCCCCAGCCACCCACGTGAAAGGGAGCCTGCCCATGTCTTCCGACTCCACGCCGGTGTCATCCCCGGACCGTCTGCGCTTCGACGAGCCAGCGCCAGGTCCCACGACGCCCGCGTGCGCGCGGTGTCAGGCGCCGATCACGGCGGCGTACTACGAGGTGAACGGCCACGTCGTGTGCTCGGGCTGCAAGACCGCCCTCGAGCGCGCGCCCGCCGGCAGCGGCGCCTCGCGGATGCTGCGGGCCACCGCGTTCGGGCTCGGCGGCGCGGTCCTCGGGGCCGGCATCTACTACGCCATCCTTGCCGCCACCGGCTACGAGATCGGGCTGGTCGCCATCCTGGTGGGCTGGCTGGTCGGTCGGGCGGTCCAGAAGGGATCCGATGGCGCGGGCGGCTGGGCCTATCAGACGCTGGCCGTGGGGCTGACCTATCTCGCCATCG
>Ga0310810_10010350_pt1 | contig 10857 bp, 9 predicted proteins | sample NCmetagenome_FD_207641 | JGI IMG/M metagenome (GOLD analysis project Ga0310810, IMG submission 207641) | Soil microbial communities from experimental microcosm in Duke University, North Carolina, United States - NC | ecosystem: Engineered > Artificial ecosystem > Soil microcosm > Unclassified ... | reverse complement strand
GTCCACGGGACGTCTCGCGGCGGCCGGTCCGCAGACCGAGCCCGCCGCGGCGCATCCGCCCGAGAGTCCGGCGCCGCAGGAAGCGGGAGAGGAGCATCCGTCGGGCGGGTGGGGAGCCACCATCGCGAAGATGGTCAACTTCGCGATTCTCGCCGGCGTCCTTGTGTACTTCCTCCGCGCGCCTCTGACGGACTATCTGAACGGGCGCATCGGCAAGGTGCGCGAAGATCTCGTGACGGCGGCGCAGACGCGCGAAGCGGCCTCGCGGCAGCTTGCCGAGATCGACGCGCGGCTCAAGGCGCTCCCGACGGAGATCGAGGCGCTCAAGGCGCGCGGCGCGGAGGACCTCGCCGCCGAGCGCGTCCGGATCGCGCAGGCGGCGGAGACGGAACGGCAGCGTCTGCTCGAGCAGACGCGGCGCGAGATCGAGATGCGCCTGCGCGTCGCGCGCCGCGAGCTGGTCGAGCTGACCGCGGATCTCGCCGTCCGCGTCGCCGCCGATCGCATCGAGCGCTCGATTACGGCCGACGACCAGTCACGCCTGCTCGATCGATATGCCGCGCAACTGCGGAGGAGCGCCCAATGACCAGCGGAGCGGCAGCCGGCCGCTACGCCCGCGCGCTGTTCGACGTCGCCCTCCGCGAGACGCCCGCGGATCTCGAAACGATTCAGACCCAGGTCGACGATCTCTCCAGACTCTTCACGCAGCATCCGGCGCTCGCCGGCACCATGGGGAATCCGGCGGTGCCCGTCTCGAAAAAAGTCGCCGTGGCGAAGGCGCTGATCGACCGCAGCGGCGGCATCGCCGTCCCGCTGGCCAAGCTGATTGTGATGCTGGCGGAGCGCGATCGCCTGATGGCGCTGCCGGCGATCGCGCGCGTGTATCGCGATCGCCTGATGGATCATCAGAAGATCGTTCGCGGCGAGGTGACGACCGCGATCGCACTGCCGCCCGAAAAGCTGCGGGCGCTCGAAGAGGGACTCGAGCGGGCGACCGGACGCAAGGTCGTGCTCGAAACGAAAGTCGATCCGTCGATCATCGGCGGCGTCGTCACGCGCCTGGGCAGCACCGTCTACGATGGCAGCGTGACCACGCAGTTGCAGAAGATGAAGCAGGCGCTGATCGAGGCAGGGCAATAGAGAGAAAGCAAAAGGCGGAAGGCGGAAGGCGGAAGGACCGGCGGGGCGAAGGCTCCCGGCTGAAAAATGGACATAAGAGCTGAAGAGATCTCCAAAATCATCCGCGACCAGATCGGCAGCTATGCGGTCGACGTCGATGTCGCCGAGGTCGGCACGATCGTGTCGGTCGGCGACGGCATCGCGCGCGTGCACGGCGTCGAAAGGACGATGGCGGGCGAGATGCTCGAATTCCCGCACGGCATCTACGGCATCGCGCTGAACCTGGAAGAAGAGAGCGTCGGCGTCGTCCTGCTCGGCGACTACACCGAGATCAAGGAAGGGGACACGGTCAAGCGCACCGGCCGCATCATTTCCGTGCCGGTCGGCCCCGAGCTCGTCGGGCGCGTCGTGAACGCGCTCGGCCAGCCGATCGACGGCAAGGGCCCGATCGTCTCGAAGCTGTCGCAGCCGATCGAGCGCATCGCGCCCGGTGTCGTCGATCGCAATCCCGTCAAGGAGCCCCTGCAGACCGGCCTGAAGGCGATCGACGCGATGGTGCCCATCGGCCGTGGCCAGCGCGAACTGATCATCGGCGACCGGCAGACCGGCAAGACGGCGGTCGCGGTCGACGCGATCATCAACCAGCGGGGGCAGAACGTCGTCTGCATCTACAACGCGATCGGCCAGAAGCAGTCGACGATCGCCCAGGTCGTGCGGACGCTCGAAGAGGCGGGCGCGATGGAATTCACCATCGTCGTCGCCGCCGGCGCGTCGGACCCCGCGCCGCTGCTCTACATCAGTCCGTACTCGGCGTGCACGATGGGCGAGTACTTCCGCGACAACGGCCAGCACGCGCTGTGCATCTACGACGATCTCTCGAAGCACGCGCAGGCCTACCGCGAGATCTCGCTGCTGCTGCGCCGGCCGCCGGGGCGCGAGGCGTATCCCGGCGACGTCTTCTATCTTCACTCGCGCCTCCTGGAGCGCGCGGCGAAGATGCGGAAAGAGCTGGGCGGCGGGTCTCTGACCGCGCTCCCGATCATCGAGACGCAGGCGGGCGACCTCTCGGCCTATATTCCCACCAACGTCATCTCGATTACCGACGGCCAGATCTTCCTCGAGTCGGATCTGTTCCACCAGGGCGTTCGTCCCGCGATCAACGTCGGCAATTCCGTCTCGCGCGTCGGCGGATCCGCGCAGGTCAAGGCCATGCGCCAGGTGGCCGGCACGCTTCGGCTCGACCTCGCGCAGTATCGCGAGCTCGCCGCGTTCGCGCAGTTCGGATCGGATCTCGACAAGGCGACGCTCAATCAGCTCAATCGGGGCCGTCGCCTCGTCGAGGTGCTCAAGCAGCCGCAGTATCAGCCGCTGCCGGTCGAGAAGCAGGTGATCATCATCTACGCGGCCACCAACGGCTATCTCGACCCGATCGCCGTCGAGCAGGTGCGGGGGTACGAGACGGACCTCTACGCATTTCTCGACACGCGAAAGGCGCAGCTCCTGGCCTCGCTCGCCGACAAGAAGCAGATCGACGACGCGATCAAGGCGGATCTGAACGCGGCGCTGGAGGAATTCGGGAAGACGTTCGGCGCGTCGGCGAAGGTCGCATGAAAGACCTACAGGAGATCAGCAGATCAGCAGACTCCCGCAAGAGAGACACCTAGATGCCCTCTCTCTTAGATATTCGGCGCCGCATACGCGCGGTCAAGTCGACCCAGCAGATCACCAAGGCGATGAAGATGGTCGCGGCGTCGAGGCTCCGGCGCGCGCAGGAACGCATCCAGCAGGCGCGGCCGTTCGCGACCGAGATGCTGCGCGTCCTCAACAGCCTGGCGACGCGCGTGGACCCGGCCTCGCATCCGCTGCTCGACGAGCGCCGGGCGCCGCGCGCCGGCGGCAAGAGCCTTCTCTTCGTCATTACCGCCGATCGCGGTTTGTGCGGCAGCTTCAATACGAACGCGATCAAGGCGGCGAGCACCTTCATCGTCGAGGATCCGGCGCGCGAAGTGGCGCTGGGCCTGGTCGGCCGCCGCGGCCGCGACTACTTTGCGCGGCGCGGCTTCGAGGTGCGCTACGAGCAGGTGAACCTCTTTCAGGCGCTGCAGTACGGGCACGCGCAGAGCATCGCGACGGCGGCGATCGAGGCGTTCACCGACGGCCAGGTCGACAGCGTCTATCTCGTCTATAACGAGTTCCGCTCGGTCATGTCGCAGCGCGTCGTCGTCGAGCGGCTGCTGCCGATTCCGCGACTGGACATCGAGCCCGCGAGCCGCGAACCGGCGATCGACTATCTCTATGAGCCGGCACCGGAGGAGCTGTTCACCACGCTCATTCCGCGGCACGTCGAGGTGCAGGCGTTCCGGGCGCTGCTCGAGTCGAACGCGGCGTTCTACGCGGCCCAGATGACGGCGATGGACTCGGCGTCGCGCAATGCCACCGACATGATCGATCAGTTGACGCTCTACATGAACAAGGTCCGACAGGCGGCGATCACGCGCGAGATCATCGAAGTCGTCTCGGGGGCGGAGGCGCTCTAGACGACAACTCTCACCTTCCAACTACCCAGGCAGCTCCGATCCGGGCCGGTGGGTGCGAAGGGACGCCTGGAGGGTTGGAAGTTGGTAGTTGGGAATTGACACGAGACCGTCATATGGCAACAGCAACGGCACTAGAGCAGAAGGTCGGCAAGGTCGTGCAGGTGATCGGCCCCGTCGTCGACGTGGAGTTCGAGGGCGGGCACCTGCCGCAGATCTACAACGCGGTGCGGATCGTCTCCGAGAAAGGGGACGCCGGCGACGCCATCGACGTCGTGGCGGAAGTGGAGCAGCATCTCGGCGAGAACCGCGTCCGGACGGTTGCGATGAAGCCGACCGACGGCATGCGCCGCGGCATGCGGGTGGTCGATACGGGCGCGCCGATCTCGATGCCCGTCGGCACGGCGACGCTCGGCCGCGTCATGAACGTGCTCGGCGAGCCGGTCGACTTCCCCGATCGTCCGATCGTCGCGCAGGAGCACTGGTCCATCCACCGCGAAGCGCCGTCGCTCGAGGACCAGTCGACCGAGCTGCAGATGTTCGAGACGGGCATCAAGGTGGTCGACCTGCTCGAGCCGTACCTGCGCGGCGGCAAGATCGGCCTGTTCGGCGGCGCGGGCGTGGGCAAGACGGTCATCATCCAGGAATTGATTCACAACGTCGCGATGAAGCACGGCGGCGTCTCGGTGTTCGCCGGCGTGGGAGAGCGCACGCGCGAAGGCAACGACCTCTGGCTGGAGTTCCAGGAGAGCGGCGTCATCAACATGCAGGATTTCGAGAAGTCGCGGGCCGCGCTGGTCTACGGACAGATGACGGAGCCTCCCGGCGCCCGGCTGCGCGTCGCCCTCAGCGGCCTGACCGTCGCCGAGTATTTCCGCGACGCCGAGAAGAAGGACGTGCTGCTCTTCATCGACAACATCTTCCGCTTCACGCAGGCCGGATCGGAAGTGTCGGCGCTGCTCGGCCGCATGCCCAGCGCGGTCGGCTACCAGCCGACCCTCCTCACGGAGATGGGCGAGCTGCAGGAGCGCATCACGTCGACGAAGAACGGCTCGATCACGTCGGTCCAGGCCATCTACGTGCCCGCCGACGACTACACCGATCCGGCGCCGGCGACAACCTTCGCGCACCTCGACGCGACGACCAACCTCTCGCGCGCGATCGTCGAGCTCGGGATCTATCCGGCCGTCGATCCCCTCGCGTCGACGTCCCGCATCCTCGACGCGCGCGTCATCGGCGACGAGCACTACAACGTCGCCCGCGCGGTCAAACAGGTCCTGCAGCGCTACAAGGACCTCCAGGACATCATCGCCATTCTCGGCATCGACGAGTTGTCGGAGGACGACAAGCTGACCGTCTCGCGCGCCCGCAAGATCCAGCGCTTCCTCTCGCAGCCCTTCTTCGTGGCGGAGCAGTTCACGGGCCTGCCCGGCAAGTACGTGCCGATCGCCGAGACGGTCAAGGGCTTCAAGGAGATCGTCGACGGCAAGCACGACGCGCTGCCGGAGCAGGCCTTCTACATGGTCGGCACGATCGAAGAGGCGGTGGCGAAGGCGGAGAAGATGGCGAAGGCATAATGGCGCTTCCAACAAGCATCGAACTCCAGATCGTCACGCCGGATAGACTCCTGGTCCGCGAGCAGGTCGACGAGGTCGAGATCCCGGGGACCGAGGGGTATTTCGGCGTGCTGCCGGGCCATACCCCGCTGCTCGCCTCGCTCGCGGTGGGCGAGCTGTGGTATCGAAAGGGGCAGGAGAAGACCTATTTGTCGATCGCGTACGGGTTCGCCGAGGTGCTGCCGGACCGTGTGACGATCCTCGCGCACCTGGCCGAACGCGCGGAGGAGATCGACGCTGCGAGGGCCGAGGAGGCGCGCAAGCGCGCCGAGGCGCGGCTGGCCGCGCCGAGAAGCGACATCGATTACGAGCGCGCGCGCGCCGCGCTGATGAAGTCGCTCACGCGCCTCCAGGTCTCGTCGCGCGTCCAGTTCGCCGGCCGCGTCGGCCGGCCGCGAATGCCGCCGCCGCAGGCCTAGAGCCGGAACGCATGAAACTGTCCTGGGCCGTCCGGACGGACCCCGGCCTCCGCCGCAGCAGCAACGAGGACAGCTACTGTACGCGTCCGGATCTCGGCCTGTTCGTCGTGGCCGACGGCATGGGCGGACACGTCGCGGGAGAGGTCGCCTCGCGCGTCGCCGTCGAGACCATTCAGACCTTCATCGCCGAAACCGCGGGCGCCGACAAGAACCGCACGTGGCCGTTTCCATTCGAGCCGGCCATCAGCCTCGAAGGCAATCGGCTGAAGGCCGCGTTCCGGCTCGCCAACCGCCAGATCGCCAACGCGATGGACGACTCCGCCGATCTGCGTGGAATGGCGACGACCGCGTCCGCCGTCCTGGCCGGCAAGCGCTCGGCCTGCGTCGCGCACGTCGGAGACAGCCGCATCTACGCGATGCGGGACGGCGCGCTCCACCAGCTCACGGACGATCATTCGTGGGTGGAGGAGCAGGTCAGAGCCGGGACCATGACGGAGGCGGCGGCGCGGCATCATCCCTGGCGCAACGTCGTCACGCGCGCGCTGTCGGGCGGCACCGATCCCGACATCGACACGATCGAGATCGCGCCGCAGCCGGGAGAGCGGTTGCTCCTGTGCTCGGACGGCCTCTCGGGGGTGGTTTCGCACGAGACCATCGCGAGCATTCTGGGCGACGCCACGTCCGATCTCGACACGATCTGCGAGCGGCTCGTCGCCGCGGCCAACGAGGGCGGCGGCCCCGACAACATCACGGCCCTGGTGGTCGAAGTGTCAGCCGCCGATGTTCGGTAACCTCGCCCAGCTCCCGCGCTATCGGGGCCTGATCCAGAGCCTGGTCGCGCGCGAGCTGAAGGCGCGCTATCGCGGATCGATTCTCGGGTTCTTCTGGTCCTTCATCAACCCGCTGATGCTGCTGCTCATCTACACCTTCGTCTTCAAATATGTGATGCCGGCGGCCGTGAAGGGAGCGGACCCGTACCCGCTGTTCATGTTCTGCGGGCTGCTGCCGTGGACGTGGTTCGCTTCGTCGCTGATGGAATCCTCGGGCGTCCTGATCTCGGGCGGAAACCTGATCAAGAAGGTCCTGTTCCCGGCTGAGATACTTCCGATCGTCACCGTGACGGCGAACATGATTCACTTCTTCCTGGCGCTGCCGATCCTGGTGGTTTTCCTGATCTGGTACCGCGCGCCGCTCACGGTGCCGGAGCTGCTGTGCTTTCCCCTCGTCGTCGCGGTGCAGTTCGTGTTCACGCTGGCGTGCGCGCTGATTCTGTCCGCGCTGACGGTGCACTTCCGCGACATACGGGACATTCTGGCCAACGTTCTCACGCTCTGGTTCTTCGCGACGCCGATCATCTATCCGTACCTGTCGATTCCCGAGACCGCGAAGCCGTTCATGCGGTTCATGAACCTGAACCCCTTCGCGCACATCGCGATCTCGTACCAGGAGATCCTGTTCTTTCCCGGCCCCTTCGGACACTGGAAATGGCTCGCCGCGCTCGGCGTCGCGTCGGTCCTCTTTTTCCTGTTCGCGTACTGGGTCTTCGATCGGCTGCGCGATTCCTTCGCGGAGGAAGTCTGATGACCGACGGACCGGCGATCGAAGTCTCGCGCGTCTCGAAGATCTACCGGCGCTACAGCCACCGGAAGCAGTTTGCGACGCTGAAGAGCGCGCTGCTCTCGCGATCCCTGATCAGCAATCTGCGGCCCGACGAGACGTTCACCGCGCTGAACGACGTCAGCCTGACGGTGCCGAGAGGCCGCACGCTCGGCGTGATCGGCCGCAACGGATCGGGCAAGAGCACATTGCTGAAGCTGGTTGCGGGCATCACGAAGCCCTCGACGGGAACGGTGAAGGTCGCCGGCCGCATCTCGGCCCTCATCGAGCTGGGGGCCGGGTTTCATCCGGAGATTTCCGGACGCGAGAACGTGTTCATCAACGGCATCATGCTCGGATTGACGAAGCGTGAGGTGGCGCGCCGCTTCGACGAGATCGTCGAGTTCGCCGAGATGAAGGAGTTCATCGACGCTCCGGTGAAGACGTATTCCTCCGGGATGTACATGCGGCTCGGATTCGCGGTGGCCATCCACGTGGATCCCGACGTCCTGCTCGTGGACGAAGTGCTCGCGGTTGGGGACGAGGGCTTCACGCACAAGTGTCTGGACAAGTTTGCGGAGTTCAAGCGCCGGGGGAAGACGATTCTGCTCGTGACGCACGCGCTCGGCCTCGTCGAGCGTTTCTGCGACGAGGCGCTCTGGCTCGACGCGGGACGCATCAAAGGCTCCGGCGATCCCAAGCGCATCGTCGGCGCCTACATCACCGACGTAGAGCACCGGGAAGAGCAGGAGCTCGCCGCCGGCGACGCAAAGGCGCGCGAGACTGCCGCCCGCGCGGTGGTCTCCCCCGACGAGCCGGCGGCCGCCGTGCTTCCCGACAATCCGATCGAAACGGCGACCGGTCCCGGCGACATGTTCCGAGCGGCCGAAGGCCGCTGGGGCTCGCGCGAAGTCGAGATAACGGACGTGACGCTCGCCGCAGCGACCGGGGAGCCCGCGCATGTGTTCCATGCCGGCGAACCGGTGGAGGTCAGGATCAGGCTGCGGGCGCCTCTCGCAGTCGACGATTTCGTGGTCGGTATCGGCATCTTCAACGCCGAAGGCGTCTGCTGCTACGGCACGAATACGTCGATCGAGCAGCTCGCTCCCGAGCGCCTCATCGGCGACGCCGAAGCGACGTTCGCGATCGAATCGCTCGATCTGGTCGAGGGCACTTACAAGCTGGATGTGGCCGTCCACAAAGTCGACGGCTACCCGTACGACTATCACCGGCTGCTGCACACCTTCCGCGTCAAATCGCGCGAGAAGGACGTCGGCATCTACAGGCCGAGGCATACGTGGCGATTCGCCGGCGACGTCCGGTTCAAGCAACCGCCCGCCGAGTCCCGCGATCGGCAGGCATGAATCGGATCCTCGACGCCGGCGGGCTCGATCGCTTCATCCGCGAGGCGCGCGCGGGCGGAAAGCGGATCGTGTTCACCAACGGCGTCTTCGACATCCTGCATCCCGGCCACCTGCGCTACCTGCAGGCCGCGCGCGCGCACGGCGACGTCCTGATTGTCGGCGTCAATTCCGATGCGTCCGTACGGCGCAACAAGGGGCCGGAGCGTCCGATCAATCCCGAAGGTGAGCGGTCGGAGGTGCTCGCGTCGCTCGCGTGCGTCGACGCGGTCACGATCTTCGACGAAGATACGCCCGCGGACATCATCGCGCGCGCGCAGCCGGATGTGCTCGTGAAGGGATCCGATTGGCCGGCGGACCAGATCGTCGGCCGCGATACGGTCGAGGCGCGCGGCGGCAAGGTGATTCTCGAGCGGGTCGAGCCGGGATACTCGACGAGTGCGATCGTCGACAAGGCCCGAAGTGCAACACGCGCGCCGTGCGATAATTGAGGGTTCCGACTGAACGCTGGGACCGGACCGTGAGCTCGTCCACCTCCACATCGCTGACGCTGCGCGCCCTGTTGAAGACGGCTGCGGGCCGCCTCGGCCTCGGTGCGCCGGGACGCGGGGTCAGCGGACTGACGGCGGCGGCGAAGGCCTTGTTTGCCGCCGCCGCTGCGGCTCGCGCACATGTCCTCGTAGTTGTTCCGACAGACGCCGAGGTCGAGCAGCTCACGGCGGACGCCCGCTTCTTCCTCTCGGCGCTCGAGGGCGTCTCCGACGCGGACGCGGCGGCGGCCGTACACGCATTTCCGTCGCATGAAATCGATCCCTATCGCGGCCTGTCTCCGCACTTCGATGTCGCGTCGAGGCGCGCGCGCACCCTCTACGCGCTGACCGCCGGCACCGCGCGGCTCGTCGTCGCGTCGGCGCCGGCGCTGCTCCCCAGGCTCAGCGCGCCCTCGCGCATTCGCGCCGCGGGATTCATTCTGCGATCCGGCGGCGACATCTCTCCGGTGGATCTCGCAGATCGCCTCGTCGAAGCCGGATATACGCGCCAGGATCCGACCGATACCCCCGGCGAGTTCTCAATCCGCGGAGGAGTCGTCGACCTCTATCCGGCCGGCGCGCGCCACCCGATCCGGCTCGAGTTCGTCGGCGACACGATCGAGTCGCTCCGGACGTACGACCCCGATACCCAGCGATCGATCGAGCCGATCGACCAGGCGCACGTCGTCCCGCTGCAGGAAATCCTGGAGGACGGAAGCGGCGCGACGATTCTCGACTACCTCGCCGACACGCACCCGACCGTCCTGGTCTCGGAACCCGACGAAGTCCGGGCCGCGATCCTCAGGCAGCGGGAGCACATCGAGGCGAGCTACAGCGAAGCCGTTCGCAAGAACGAGCGCGCGGCCGCGCCCTCGACGCTCGTGATCGGGTGGGACGATGTGGCGCCGCTCGTCGACACCGGGACGCCGCTCGAGACGCTGGCGCTCGGCACCGAGGACGAAGTCCGGCACATCGCCGCCCAGCCGGCGATGGAGTTCGCCGGACGCGTGCCGGACTGGGTGGCCGATCTTCGCAGCGCGCGCCAGGCCGGCGAGACGATCGTGTTCGTCGCGAATTCGCAGGGGCGCGCCGACCGCGTCATCGAGCTTCTCGCCGACTATCAGGTTCCGGCCGCGCCCATCGACCGCGGCGAAGACGCGCACGCCGGCGCGGTGCTCGTCGCCGTCGGGCATTTGTCGAAGGGCTTCCGGCTGCGCGACGCCGGCCTCCAGCTCTGGGCGGAGACCGACGTCTTCGACGAAGAGCGCGTCACGCACGAGCGCCGCCGATCGGCCGCGCGCACCTTCCTCTCGGATTTCCGCGATCTCAAGGTCGGCGATCTCGTCGTCCACGTCGACAACGGCATCGGCGTGTTCGTGGGTCTGAAGCGGATCGACGTGGGCCTCGAGTCGCAGGAATTCATGGAGCTGCGATACGCGGGCGACGACAAGCTGTTCGTCCCCGTCGAGCGGCTCGATCTCGTTCAAAAATACACGGGCGCCACGCGTCCCGCGCTCGACAAGCTTGGCGGGACGACGTGGGAGAAGGCCAAGAGCCGCGTCAAGAAGGCGATGCGCGACATGGCGGAGGAGCTGCTCAAGCTCTACGCGTCGCGCAAGGCGATGCCCGGCCACGCCTTCAGTCCCGACAGCCACTGGCAGCAGGAGTTCGAGGAAGCCTTC
>Ga0310810_10010349_pt1 | contig 10859 bp, 11 predicted proteins | sample NCmetagenome_FD_207641 | JGI IMG/M metagenome (GOLD analysis project Ga0310810, IMG submission 207641) | Soil microbial communities from experimental microcosm in Duke University, North Carolina, United States - NC | ecosystem: Engineered > Artificial ecosystem > Soil microcosm > Unclassified ... | reverse complement strand
CACGCGGCCGTTACGAGGACGTGGTGGCGCTGTTGAAGCCTGAGATCGCGCGCCTGCGCACGGCGCGCGCGAAGCCGGAACAGATTGCCATGCTGATGGGCAGTGAAGGGCTCGCGCTGCTGCAGCTGAAGCGGACCGACGAGTCGATTGCGATCTTCAAAGAGGCGATCGCCCTCGCACCCGACGATACGACGGTGTTGTTCCAGTACGGCGCCGCGCTCGATCGCGCCGGCCGCCAGCCCGACGCGCAGAAGGTGTTCCGCGATCTGATCGCGAAGAACCCCGCCGACGCGAATGCGCTCAACTATCTCGGCTACATGCTCGCCGAGCACGGCACGGCGCTGGACGAGGCCGTGTCGCTCAAGGTCGACCCCGACAACCCCTCGTACAAGGACAGTCTCGGCTGGGCCTACTTTCAGCAGGGCAAGCTCGATCTCGCCGATCCGCCGCTGTCAGACGCCGCCGGCCGTCTGCCGAAGAACTCGGTGGTGCAAGAGCACCTCGGGGATCTCCGGTTGAAGCAGAACCGGCGCGCCGAGGCGATCGAGGCCTGGCAGCGCGCGCTGGCCGGCGACGGCGAAGGCGTCGATCGCGGCAAGATCCAGAAGAAGATCGACGCCGCGCGGCGGTAGCCGCCCATTGCCGTCCTCCGCCAGACTCCTGATCGTCGCCGCGCTCGTGAGCGCCGCCGCGTGCGCGCCGAAGGCCCCGGCGCTCCCCGGCGGCAGCGGCGCGCCGTTCGCCGAGTTCGCGTCCGCATATCAGCAGGCCACTGCCGCCTGCGCCGGCGTCAAGACGATTACCCTGTCGATGGCGATGTCGGGCAAGGCCGGGAAGACGTCGCTGCGCGGACGGCTCGATGCCGGGTTTGCCGCACCCGGACGGGCGCGGCTCGAAGGGATTCCGCCGTTCGGCAAGCCGGTCTTCGTGCTGGTTGCCGAGGGCGGCCGCGGGACGCTCGTGCTCACCCGCGACGATCGCGTGCTGCGCGACTCGCCTCCCGATGACATCGTGGAGGCGCTGGCGGGCGTGCGCCTCGGGCCCGACGCCCTGCGCACCGCCGTAGCCGGCTGCGGTTTCGGCATCGTCCCGACGTCGGGGCAGGTATTCCCGAACGGGTGGGTCGCCGCAAGCGCCGCTGAAGGGACGACCTACCTGCGGCCGCGCGACGGCGGCTGGGAGATTGCGGCGGCCCAGCGCGCGCCGATCACCATCTTCTATTCGAACTACGCCGGCGGCCGCCCCGGCGTGATTCGCCTGCGCGCATCCGAAGGCGGCCAGACGAAAGCGGATCTGACGCTGCGACTGTCCGACGTCGACATCAACACGACGCTCGAGCCGCGGACGTTCCAAGCGGAGCTGCCAGAGCATCCCGTTCCGCTGACGCTCGAGGAGCTGCGGCGGAGCGGTCCGCTCGGGGGATCGTGAGCGCTGCGAGTTGCGAGTTGCGAGTTGCGAGTTGGGAGTTGTGGAGTTGGGAGTTGGGAGTTGTGGAGTTGGGAGTTGGGAGTTGTACCCTGTCATGAATAAGTCCGCCCACACCGAATGGGCAAGCGTCTGCGGTTAACCGTCCGCGCCCACGCGAAGGTCAATCTCGATCTGCGGGTGCTCGGCGTCCGCGCCGACGGGTATCACGAGCTGCGGACCGTGTTTCAGGCCATCGAGCTGCACGACACGCTGGTGTGCCGCGATGGTCCTGGGCCGTTCACGCTCAAATGCCGGACGCCCGGTGTGCCGCTCGATGCCGGCAACCTGGTCTGGAAGGCGGCGGCGGCGCTGTGGACCGCGCTCGGGCGAGCCGGCGACATCCGCGACACGACGATTCAGATCGACAAGAAGATTCCCGTCCAGGCGGGACTCGGCGGCGGCAGTGCCGATGCCGCGGCGGCGCTGATTGCGCTCGCGCGGTTGTGGGGCGGCGCGCCGATCACGCTGCTGCGCGAGGTGGGCGCCACGATTGGCGCCGACGTGCCTTTCTTCCTTTCGGGTGGCACCGCGCTCGGCCTCGGCCGCGGCGAGGAAATCTATCCGCTCGTCGATCTCCCGCCGCACTTCGTCGTGATCGTCCGTCCGCCGTTCGGCGTCTCCACGGCGGAGGCCTACGCGTGGTACGACGAGGACCGCGCGGCGGGGCTCCGTGAGAACCGCGAGTTCCAGCAGCTGCCGGTGCCCTGGCCCAGCCGGGCCGCGCAGATGATCAACGACCTGGAGCCGCCCGTGATGCGGCGCCACCAGGAGATCGGCGCGCTGAAGACGCTGCTGCGTGAGGCAGGGGCGACGGCGGCGGCGATGTCGGGGAGCGGCTCGGCCGTGTTCGGCCTCTTCCGCAGCCGGGCCGCGGCGGAACGGGCGGTCGTCCCGCTCTCGCGCCAGGGGGCGAAGGCCCTGGTGACACGCACCCTCACGCGCGCCGAGCACGAGCGGCGCGGCCGGGCTGTTGCCCGAAAGGCCTGAGATCCGGTAGACTTGTCCTTTTCGGATGGCCCCCAAGGGCGGAAACAGAGCGATTTCGGATTTCTTGGGGCGTGGCCAAGCGGTAAGGCGCGGGACTTTGGATCCCGTATTCGGAGGTTCGAATCCTCCCGCCCCAACCCTTCGACTGTGCTCAGGGTTGCCCAGAGCGGGCCGAGGGGCAACCATGCAACCAAGGGTGTCTTCGTGATTACCACGGGAGCGCTGCCGGCGACGATGGCGAGTGGCCAGCTCAAGATCTTTTCGGGGAGTGCGCACCGCGCGCTGACCGAGGAGATTGCCGAGTTCCTGGGCGTCCCCGTCGGGCACGCGCGCCTGCAGCGGTTTCCCGACACGGAAGTCTCGTTCCAGATCGACGAGAACATCCGCGGCACCGACGTCTTCGTGGTGCAGCCGACGTGCGCGGACGTGGACCGGCACGTCGTGGAAATGTGCGTGATGATCGACGCGTTCCGCCGCTCGTCGGCGTCGCGGATCACGGCGGTCATTCCGTATTACGGCTACGCCCGGCAGGACCGCAAGGACAAGCCGCGCGTGCCGATCTCGGCGAAGTTGATGGCCAACCTCATCACCGCCGCCGGGGCCAATCGCGTGCTGACGATGGACCTGCACAAGGCGCAGATCCAGGGGTTCTTTGACATTCCGGTCGACCACCTGTTCGCGGCGCCGGTGATCATCGAGCACTTGTCGCGGCTCGACAGTCCGAACCTGACGCTGGTCTCGCCGGATGCCGGCGGCGCCGAGCGCGCAAGGGCCTACGCGAAGCGGCTGGACGCGGAACTGGCGATTATCGACAAACGGCGGACGGAAGACGGCACCGCGGAAGTGATGAACGTCATCGGCGACGTCGCGGGCCGTACCTGCATCCTGCAGGACGACATCATCGACACGGCCGGCACGATCGTGAAGGCGGCCGGCGCGCTGAAGGCGAACGGCGCCTCGCGCGTGTTCGCGTGCGCGGTGCACGGCGTGCTGTCGGGCCAGGCGATCGAGCGGCTCGAAGCGGCGCCGATCGACCAGGTGATCATCACGAACACGATCCCGCTGACCACGGATCGGGCGAGGTGCTGCAAGAAGATCAAGCAGCTCTCCGTGGCGCGGCTGCTGGGACAGGCGATTCGGAGTATTCACGAGGAGACATCGGTCTCTTCATTGTTCGTATAGGGACGCACTCACCACTGAGCACTCAGCGCTCAGCGCTCAGCGCTCAGCACTGAGCACCGAGCACCGAGCACTGAGCACTAAGAGAGTTTATGGACGCAACACTTCAGGCAGAGAAACGAGACGGCCGCGGCAAGAACGAGGCGCGCCGGCTGCGCGCGTCGGGGCGGATTCCCGCCGTCGTCTACGGGACCGAGAAGAACAAGGCGACGGAGATCGCGGTGGACCCGAAGGTCCTGCTGCGCATCCTGCACTCCGAGTCCGGCGTGAACACGCTGATCGGCCTCGAAGGCGCCGGCCTGAGCGGCGGCGGCAAGGTGCTCGTGAAGGAGTACCAGCTGGATCCGATCGACCACAAGCTGCTCCACGCCGACTTCTACGCGGTCGCGATGGACAAGATGCTGACGGTCACCGTCCCGGTCGTCCTCAAGGGTGAACCGAAGGGCGTGAAGCAGCAGGGCGGCATCGTCGACTTCGTCAACCGCGAGATCGAGGTCGAGTGTCTGCCGGCGGACATCCCCGAGCACGTCGACATCGACATCAGCGAGCTGATGCTGCACCAGGGCATCCGCGTGCGCGACCTCCCGGCCAACGACAAGTGGAAGCCGGTCACCGAGGCCGACACGATGATCGTCCACGTCGTCACCGTGAAGGTCGAGGAAGCGCCGGTGGCCGAGGCGGCGGCGGCGGGCGCGGCGCCGGCGGCCGCGGCGGAGCCGGAAGTCATCAAGAAGGGCAAGAAGGACGAGGACGAGGCGCCGGCAGCCGAGAAGAAGGACAAGAAGTAACGGCGAGTGGCGACTGGCGTTCGGCGATGGCCGATTGGTGAGTGGTGAAGCTGATCGTCGGTCTCGGCAACCCGGGGCGCGAGTACGAAGGCACGCGGCACAACGTCGGATTCGAGGTGCTGGGGAGCCTCGCCGATCGTCACCGTGCGTCCTGGAGCCGGAAGCCCGACGCGGAAGTGGCGCGGTGGGGCCAGGACGCGATCCTCGTGCGGCCGCAGACCTTCATGAACTTGAGCGGGTCCGCAGTGCAGAGGTGGCAGCACTTCTACAAGGTCGAGTTCGGCGATGTGCTCATCGTCGTGGACGACGTGAATCTCGAGGCCGGACGGCTGCGCATCCGGCGGGCGGGCAGCGCCGGCGGGCACAACGGGCTGAAGTCGATCATCGCGTCGCTGGGGACCGACCAGTTTCCGCGACTGCGCGTCGGCGTCGGCGGCGGCGATCGGAAGAGCCTGGCCCCGCACGTCCTGGGCAGGTTCACGGCGGAGGAAGAAGCCGTGATCGAAGCGGCGATTGCGAAGGCGGTCGAAGCAGTGGAGGTGTTCGTCGCGGACGGGATCGTCGCCGCGATGGACCGGTTCAACCGGAGAGACGATCGAACCAACGACAGCGAAGACAACTAATCCTTGTCTCCTTGGGCCGCCGCGAGGCGTCCCCGCTCAGTCCAGAAGGAGAGTCATGAGTCAGCACCGACAGTACGAGCTCGTCTACATCGTGTCGCCCGACGCGAGCGAGCAGGCGGTCGCCGATCTGCACACGCAGGTCGAGCAGATCGTGCAGCGTTTCAACGGCACCCTCGACAAGACCGAGAACTGGGGCCGCCGCAAGCTGGCCTACGAGATCGGCCACGCCCGCGAGGGCACCTATGTCATCGAGACGATCACCGGATCGGGCGAGATGGTGAAGGAGATCGATCGCCGGCTGCGCGTGACCGACACCATCATCCGCCACCTCACCGTGCGCGTCGACGACGACCTCCGCGTGGCGGAGCGTCTGCGCACCGAGCGCAAGGAGACGCAGGCGCGCCGGCGCACCGCGCGCGGGCTGCCGCCGGAGCCGCTGCCGAGCGAACGGCGCGGCGACCGTGACGACAACGATTCCGACGACATGGGCCTGGAAGGCGCGGAGGGTGTGCGATGAGCGGAGAACGTGGAGGCGGCCGCGGCCGCGGCAAGAAGGACGACAAGGACAAGGCCAAGGGGGAGCGCCCGCGCGGCGGATTCTTCCGCCGCCGCCGGGTCTGCAAGTTCTGCGCGGACAAGATCGACTACATCAACTACAAGGACGTGCGGCTGCTGTCGCCGTTCATTCCCGAGCGCGGCAAGATCCAGCCGCGGCGGATCTCGGGCACGTGCGCGAAGCACCAGCGGGCGCTGCAGACCGCGATCTCCCGGGCGCGGCAGCTGGCGTTGATCCCGTACGTTACCGACTAGTTTCGCGGCCGGCGGCGCATCGTGGTGATGCAGCCGTGAGCTCGCGACAGGAACACGCACATGGAAGTCATCCTCAGAGAACACGTCGACAACCTCGGCCGCCGCGGCGATGTCGTCAAGGTCACGCCCGGCTACGCGCGCAATTACCTGCTGCCGCGGAAGCTGGCGCTGGCGGTGAACGAGAACAACAAGCGCCAGATCGAGCGCGAGAAGAAGCTCGCCGAGGCGCGCGACATGGAAGAGAAGTCCGCCGCCGACGCGGTGGCCGGACGCCTGGCGCAGCTCGAGATCGAGATTGCCCGGCGCGTGGGCGAGAACGATACGCTCTACGGCTCGGTCACCTCGGCCGACATCGCGCAGGCGCTGCACGCCAAGGGCTTCGAGATCGACAAGCGCAAGATCGTCCTGCACGATCCGCTCAAGGCGCTCGGCGAGACGACCGTGCCGGTGAAGATCCACCGCGACGTGACCGCCCAGGTCAAAGTCAAGGTGGTCGCCGAAGGCAAGTAACGCGCCGCCGGCTGCTCATAAGCGGGCGGCCGGCGGCGGATCACACTAGACCACGACGTTTGGTCTGCGTCTGCCGCCGTAGGCCGCGCGCCGTTCACCGGCCGTCCGCAATTCCTTCAACCGCCCGGAGCCAGATCAGGTATCCTTCGATCCCTCCGCGATGCCCGACACCGTCGCCGCCGCCCCGGAACGCACGCTTCCGCACAATCTCGAAGCCGAGAAATCCGTGCTCGGCGCGATCCTCATTCACAACGAGGCGTTCAACCACGCCGCCGAGCTGATCGACTCGCGCGATTTCTTCCGCGACGCGCACCGCCGCATCTTCGACCGGATGGTGGCGCTGAGCGAGCGCAACGACGCGATCGATCTGGTCACGCTGAAGGAGGAGCTGGCGCGCGCCGGCGAGCTGGAGGAAGTCGGCGGCCCGGCCTACATCGCGTCGCTCGCCGACGGCGTTCCGCGCAGCGCCAACGTCGAGCACTACGCCCGCATCGTCAAGGAAAAGTCGACGCTGCGCAGTCTGATCCACTCCGCGAACCGCATTCTCGCGGAGGCCTACCACGCCGAAGAAGACGCCGACCTGATCCTCGACGGCGCCGAAAAGGCGATCTTCGAGATCGCGGAGGATCGCATCCGCGAGGGCTTCACGCCGCTGCGCGATCTGGTCCAGAGCAGCTTCGCGACGATCGAGAAGCTGCAGCAGCACAAGGGCCTGGTGACCGGCGTCCCGACCGGGTTCGTCGACCTCGATGAGATGACCTCGGGACTGCAGCCCTCCGATCTCGTGCTCGTCGCGGCGCGGCCGTCGATGGGCAAGACCAGCTTCGTGCTCAACATCGCCCAGCACGTCGGCATCAACACCGACATGACCGTCGGCTTCTTCAGCCTCGAGATGTCGAAGGAGCAGCTGTTCATGCGGATGCTGACCGGCGAGGCGCGCATCGACGCGCACCGCTTCCGCAGCGGCTACCTGAACGAGAAAGACTACGGGCGCCTGTCGCACGCCCTCGGCACGCTCGCCGAAGCGCGCGTGTTCATCGACGACACGGCGTCGATCGGCGTCCTCGAGATGCGCGCGAAGGCCCGCCGGCTGCAGTCCGAGCACGGCCTGCACCTGCTGATCATCGACTACATCCAGCTGATGCAGGGGCGCGGCCGCTTCGAGAGCCGGCAGGCGGAACTGGCGTCGATTTCGCGATCGCTGAAGGGGCTCGCGAAAGAGCTCAGGGTGCCGATCGTCGCGCTGTCGCAGCTCTCACGCGCGCCCGAAACACGCTCCGATCATCGCCCCCAGCTCTCCGATCTGCGCGAGTCCGGTGCGCTCGAGCAGGACGCCGACGTGGTGATGTTCATCTTCCGCGAGGAGCAGTACCGCGACGCCGAAGGCCAGGTGAACCAGGAGGCGGAGGGCACCGCCGAAATCATCGTCGGCAAGCAGCGCAACGGCCCCGTCGGCACCGTCAAGCTCGCCTTCATCAAGGAACACACGCGCTTCGAGAACCTGGCACAGGGAGTGGCGTGAACGTCCGCATCGCCAGCCACATCCGGGGATGATTCGCCCTACGGTCGCCCGGGTGGATCTCGGCGCGATCGAGAACAACCTCCGCGTCATCGCCGCGTTCGTGTCGGTCCCGTTCGGCGATCGCCCGACCATCAGTCATCGAACCTCGCCGCCCGGCCTCATCGCCGTCGTCAAGGCGAATGCCTACGGCCACGGGGCGGCGGAGGTCGGTCTCGCGCTGGAGCGGGCGGGGGCGGCGATGCTCGCGTGCGCCGACATCGAGGAAGGGATCGTCCTCCGCCGCGCTGGCGTGGCCATCCCGATCCTGGTCTTCGGCGCGCTGGGCATCAGCGACCTCGAGGGTGTCTTCGAGTTCGACCTCACGCCCACCATCTCGACGCCCGCCGCGGCTGCCAACCTGGAAGCCGCCGCCCGTTCCCGGGCCAGACGGGGTCAGACCCCGGCGGTGCCAGGTCACGGGGTCAGACCCCGGACGTTGAGTTGCCACCTCAAGATTGATACGGGGATGAACCGTCTCGGTTTTCGCCACGACAACCTGGCGCGCACGCTCCCGGAGATCGCAAAAAGCGAGCACCTCGCCGTGGACGCCGTCTACACGCACTTTGCCACCGCGGACGAGCCGGAGCATCCCGCGTTCAACGAGCAGCGCGCGCGCTTCGAGCAGGTCCTGGCGCTCCTCCCGTCGCTCGGCCTGCGGCCCGCGTCCCGACACGCCGCGAACAGCGCCGCCCTGCTGCGCGACGAACGCGTGTGGTACGACTTCGTCCGCCCCGGGCTGCTCCTGTACGGGATCGTGCCGCCGCCGCTGGCGTCGACGCTGCCGCTGCGACCTGCCCTGTCACTCCACAGCCGTATCGTGCACGTGAAGGGAACGCGCCCCGGCGAAGGCACCGGCTACGGCCTGCACGCCGTCACGGACACGCCGCGCACCATCGCCATCGTCCCTGCCGGCTACGCCGACGGCCTCGATCGCCGGATGGCGGGCCGCGCCTCGGTCCTGGTACGCGGAAAACGCGTACCCGTCGTCGGCTCGGTGTGCATGGATATGACAACGATCGATGTCACCGGCCTCGACGTGCACACCGGAGACGAAGTCGTGATCGTGGGGCAGCAGGGAGACGAGGCCATCGGCATGCGCGAGATCGCCGCCGCGATCGGGACGATCCCGTACGAGCTGCTGTGCCGCGTCGGCACGCGCATTGAACGGCGCTACGACCAGACATGAAGGCCAAGACCATCTACAGCTGCCAGGAGTGCGGCGCGCAGTCGCAGAAGTGGCTCGGTCGCTGCCCCGAGTGCGAGGCTTGGAACTCGCTCGTGGAGGAGCGCGCGGTCCCGGCGGCGGCCGGCGCCGGCGCCGCGGCGGCGAGCGCCGGGGCCCGCTACGCCCTCGCGGCGGCGTCCGGACCGCGGCTGTATGAGGACATCGACACGGTCGTGTCGACGCGGCTCACGACCGGGATCGACGAGTTCGACCGCGTACTCGGCGGCGGCGTCGTTCCCGGGTCGCTGGTGCTGATCGGCGGCGAGCCGGGGATCGGCAAATCCACGCTGCTCCTTCAGGCCGCGGCGCACTTCGCGCACACCACCGGCCCGGTCCTCTACAGCTCGGGCGAAGAATCGGAGCATCAGATCAAGTCGCGCGGCGAGCGCCTGGGCGTCCAACCGGCGCCGCTCTATCTGCTTGCCGAAACGTGCCTCGAGCGCATCCTCGAAGAGATCGCGCGCCTGCGCCCCGCGCTGATCATCGTCGATTCGATCCAGACGGTCTTTTCTCTCAAATTCCAGTCGGCTCCGGGAAGCGTCGGGCAGGTGCGCGAATCGGCGACGCAGCTGCTGTTCGCGTCGAAGGGGCAGAACATCCCGACCTTTCTCGTCGGGCACGTCACCAAGGACGGCAATCTCGCCGGCCCGAAGGTGCTCGAGCACATCGTCGACACGGTGCTGTACTTCGAGGGCGAGAAGCACCACGCGCACCGCATCGTCCGCGCCGTGAAGAATCGCTTCGGCGCCGTCAGCGAGATGGGCGTGTTCGAGATGACGGGGAAGGGGCTGAAGCCCGTCCCCAATCCGTCGGCGCTGTTCCTCGCGGAGCGCCCGGCGAACGTGCCGGGATCGGCCGTGCTCTGCTGCCTCGAGGGATCGCGGCCGCTGCTGGTCGAAGTACAGGCGCTGGTCAGCAGTACGTCGTACGGGAACGCCCGGCGGATGGCGAGCGGCATCGATCAGAATCGCCTCTCGCTCCTGCTCGCGGTGCTCGAAAAGCGCGCCGGCCTGAATCTGTCCGGGGAAGACGTCTTCATCAACGTCGCCGGCGGGATGACCGTCGACGAACCCGCGGCCGATCTTGCCGTGGTCGGTGCGGTGGCGTCGAGCCTGCGGAATCGCCCGATCCGCGCCGGCACGGCGGTGTTCGGCGAGGTCGGTCTCGCGGGAGAGATTCGCGGGACGACGCAGGCGGCGCTGCGGCTGCGGGAGGCGGCGCAGATGGGCTTTACGCGCGTGGTGATGGCGGAAGGCAATGCCGCCCGCGACGAGGCGCCTTCCGGCTGCGAGATCGTCACCGTCAAGAACGTCGGCGAGGCGCTGGAGCAGCTGATCGAGTGGTGATTACGGAACGTCGATGGCGAGCGGCACGACGACCGTCCCCCAGTGCAGCACGAGCTCGGCGTGCTTCCCGTTCACGACTGGAAAATAGAACGCGAGCGTTTCCATGTGCGCGCCGGCGCGCGGCGTGACCTCCCACCGCAGGAAATCCTGATCCGCCACCGTGTGATAGTTCGTGTGAAACACGGGATGCGCACGGTTGAGGATGATCGTCCATTTCGCCGCGCCCGGTTTCGTCCACAGGCCGTAGGTTCCGGCCGGCAGATCGTGCCCTTCGATCTTGATGTCGGTCGTCGTGGCGAAGGTCGTGCACTCGTTCGCGCCCGGGCACCAGACCTTGTCATATGGCACGAGTGCTCCGAACAG
>Ga0310810_10010348_pt1 | contig 10859 bp, 12 predicted proteins | sample NCmetagenome_FD_207641 | JGI IMG/M metagenome (GOLD analysis project Ga0310810, IMG submission 207641) | Soil microbial communities from experimental microcosm in Duke University, North Carolina, United States - NC | ecosystem: Engineered > Artificial ecosystem > Soil microcosm > Unclassified ... | reverse complement strand
CGCCGGCGTTGGCAAGGCCGATGACCTGCGCCTTGGATGACTGCGCCTGGAGGAGGAACGACGAGAAGTCCTGCGCGTTCAGCGGATGGCGTACCGCGCCAAGCACCTGGCCGCCTGCGGCCTTGACTACCTCGGCGGTGTCGCGCTCCAGCGCGTGGCCGAAGGCGTAGTCGGCGGTCAGGAAGAACCACGTCTTTTTGCCGGTGCCGACGATGGCGCTGCCCGTGCCGTGCGCGAGCATCCACGTGTCGTAGGTCCAGTGGATGGTGTTCGGCGAGCACGCCTTGCCGGTGAGGTCGGACGTGGCTGCGCCCGAGACGAGGAACAGCTTGTGTTTCTCGCGCGTCACCTGGTTGACGGCGAGCGCCACTGACGAGGTCGGCACGTCGACGATGACATCCACCTTGTCGACGTCGTACCACTGGCGGGCGATGCTCGAGCCGACCTCCGGCTTGTTCTGGTGGTCGGCCGAAATGATCTCGACCTTCATCCCCTTCTTCGCCGCGCCGAAATCCTCGACCGCCATTTTCGCGGCCACGACCCCGCCCGGACCCGAGATGTCCGCGTAAAGGCTCGACTGGTCGTTCATTACGCCGATCTTGATGATGCCGTCCGAGATCTGCGCGTGCGCCGCTCCCGCCAGACCCATGGCCACGGCGGCGGCGAGTACTGCTTTACGGAATGCCATTGCTTTCTCCTGGTTGAAAAATCAGACGCCGAGATAGGCGTGAATCTTGTCCATGCTTGCCTCGAGCGCGGCGTTGACGACCATGTCGACGACGCGCCCGTGCTCTACTACGTAATAGCGGTCCGCCACGGTCTGCGCGAAGCGGAAGTTCTGCTCGACGAGCAGGACGGTAAAACCCTGCTGCTTGAGGCTCGCGATCGTGCGGCCGATCTGCTGCACGATCACCGGCGCGAGGCCTTCGGTCGGCTCGTCGAGCATGAGAAGGCGCGCCCCGGTGCGCAGGATGCGCCCTATGGCGAGCATCTGCTGCTCGCCGCCCGAGAGCTTGGTGCCCTGGCTTTTGAGTCGCTCCCGCAGGTTCGGGAAGAGCTCGTAGATGGTCCCGAGATCCAGCCCGCCGTCGCGCACCTTCGGCGGCAGCAGCAGGTTCTCCTGCACGTTCAGGCTCGAGAAGATGCCGCGCTCCTCGGGGCAGAAGGCGAGACCCAGGCGCGCGATGGCGTTCGAGGGCAGCTTGATGAGCTCCTTCCCCTGGAAGCGAACGGAGCCTTCGCGCCGCCCCACCATGCCCATGACCGACTTGAGCGTCGTGGTCTTGCCGGCGCCATTGCGCCCGAGCAGCGTGACCACCTCGCCTTCGGCGACGTCGAAGTCCATGCCGTGGAGGATGTGCGATTCGCCGTACCAGGCGTGGAGACCGCGCACTTCAAGCATGCCCGGCTCCCAGGTACGCCTCGACCACGCGTGGATCCTTGGAGACGGTGTTGTAGTCGCCCTCGGCGAGGATCTCGCCGCGCTGGAGCACCGTGATGCGGTCCGACAGCGTCGAAACAACCGACAGGTTGTGCTCGACCATGAGGACCGTCCGGTTTGCCGCGACGCGCTTTACCAGCGCGGAGATGCGCTCGACATCGGCGTGCGTCATGCCGGCCGTGGGCTCATCGAGCAGCATCATCTCGGGATCGAGCGCGAGCGTGGTCGCGATCTCGAGCGCCCGCTTCCTGCCATAGGCGAGCTCGACCGCCACGTTGTTTTCGAATTCGGCCAAGCCGACAGCATCGATCAGCCGCCGCGCTTCCTCGTTGAGTTGGGTCAACACGCGCTCCGAGCGCCAGAAGTCGAACGAATGGCCGCGCTTCCTTTGCAGCGCGATACGCACGTTCTCGAGCACCGTCAGGTGCGGGAAGACGGCCGAGATCTGGAACGAGCGCACGAGGCCCATCTGTGCGATAGCGGATGGGCTCGATCCGGTGATCTCCTCGCCCTTGTAGAAAATCTGGCCGCGCGTTGGCGAGAGAAAATGCGTGAGAAGGTTGAAGCAGGTCGTCTTGCCAGCGCCGTTCGGCCCGATGAGTGCGTGGATGCTGCCCTTCCGCACCTTGAGCGACACGTCCTTGACGGCGACGAATCCCTTGAACTCCTTGGTCAGTCCTCGCGTTTCGAGGATCGTCTCGTCCGCCAAGCGCTCTCCCTATTGCTTCGGCGGCTTGCGTTTGTCGAGGAAAGCGTCGACGCCCTTGCGTCCCTCTTCGTGCGCAAAGCTCGCGGAGATCACGCCCGACGCCAGGTCGTAGGCCTTGGCCACGCCCAGGTCCATCTGCTGGTAGAAGGCCCGCTTGCCGGCCGCAAGCTGCTGCGGCGGCTTCTCGGCGAGCCCACGCGCCAGCTTGTCGGTTTCCGCAGCCAGCTCCGCGGGCGCCACTACGCGGTTGACGAGGCCCCACTCGGCGGCGGTCTTGGCATCGATCTGCTCGCCGGTAAGAAGCATCTCCATGGCGCGCTTGCGCGAGAGGTTGCGGCCAATGGCGACGCCGGGCGTCGAGCAGAAGAACCCCCAGCTGACCCCCGGCGTGGTGAAACGCGCGGCTTCCGAGGCGATCGCCAGATCGCATTGCGCGACCAGCTGGCAGCCCGCTGCGGCAGCGACGCCTTGCACGCGGGCAATCACCGGCTGCGGCAGCACGGTAATGGTCTGCATCATGCGGCTGCACTTGCCGAAAAGCTCCTGGATCTTCGGCAGCTCACCGAGGGCACGAATCTCCTTCACATCGTGACCCGCCGAGAACGCCTTGCCATTTGCCGCGAGCACGACGACCCGGACGCGCTTATCGGCCGAGATGGCCTCGAAGGCTTCCTGCATCGCCTCGAGCATCTCGGTCGTGAGCAGGTTCATCTGCCCCGCGCGATTGAGCGTCAATGTGCAGACGCCGTCGCGATCTTCACGCAACAGGATGGAATCGTCGGAACGGGGGATGGCGCTCATGTGTCGATGGCGCTCGTCGATTTCGCTTTCTCGCGCAGCACAAATTTCTGGATCTTGCCGGTCGAGGTCTTCGGCAGCTCGCCGAAAACGATCGCACGCGGCGCCTTGAAACGCGCGAGCTGCGTGCGGCAGAACTCCATTAGCTCGGCCGCCGTGACCTTCGCGCCCGCCTTGAGCTCAACAAAGGCACACGGCGTCTCGCCCCACTTGTCGTCGGGCCTCGCCACCACTGCTGCGGCGAGCACCGCCGGATGGCGATAGAGCACGTCCTCGACCTCCAGCGACGAGATGTTCTCCCCGCCGGAGATGATGATGTCCTTCGAACGGTCACGGATCTTTATGTAGCCGTCGGGCTGCATCACGGCGAGGTCGCCGGAATGGAACCAGCCGCCGGCGAAGGCGTCGTCGGTGGCTTGCTTATTCTTGAGATAGCCCTTCATCGTTATGTTGCCGCGGAACATGATCTCGCCCATCGTCTCGCCGTCGGCGGGAACGGGCTGCATGGTCTGCGGGTCCATCACGGTGAGGCCCTCTTCCACCGTATAACGCACGCCCTGGCGGCCGTTCAGCCGGACCTGGTCAGCGAGCGGCAGTTCTTCCCATTCCGGATGCTTCGCGCACACCGTCGCCGGACCATAGACCTCCGTCAGTCCGTAGACGTGAGTAAGGTCGAAGCCCATCTTCGCCATGCCTTCGATCATCGCGGCCGGCGGCGCCGCTGCCGCCACCAGCGCGCTCACCTTGTGCTCGATGCCGCGCTTCATCTCGTCGGGGGCGTTGACGAGGGTCTGGTGAACGATCGGCGCGCCGCAATAGTGGCTGACCCGGTGCTCTTTGATCGCCTTGAAGATCGCGGCCGCCTCCACCTTGCGCAGGCAGACGTTGGTGCCGGCATTCGCCGCCATCGTCCATGGGAAGCACCAGCCGTTGCAGTGGAACATCGGCAGCGTCCAGAGATACACGGCGTGGTGCGGCATGCCCCAGACGAGGATGTTGCCCACACCATTCAGGTACGCCCCGCGGTGGTGGTAGACCACGCCTTTCGGGTTGCCGGTGGTCCCAGAGGTGTAGTTGAGCGAGATCGCTTCCCACTCGTCCGCCGGCCAGCGCCACGCGAATTCGGGGTCGCCCTCAGCGAGCAACTGCTCATACGTGAGCTCGCCCAGGCTCTTGCCGCCGGAGAACTGAGCGTCCTCGGCATCGATGACGGTGATCTTGCGCTTAGTCAGCTTGAGCGCGCCCTCGATCGTCGGGGAGAACTCCTTGTCGGTGATGAGGACCCGGGCCTCGCCGTGGTCCAGCATGAAGGCGATCGCCTCTGCATCGAGCCGCGTGTTCAGCGTGTTCAACACTGCGCCGGTCATCGCGACGCCGAAGTGGGCTTCGTACATCGGCGGCGTGTTGGGCAGCATCGCCGCCACTGTCTGGCCGATACCGAGGCCGCGTTTCGCGAGCGCCGAAGCAAGGCGCCGGGCCCGATCATAGGTCTGCTTCCAGGTGTAGCGCTCCGCGCCGTGGATCACGGAGGTGCGCTGCGGATAGACGTACGCCGCACGCTCGAGAAACGAGAGCGGCGTCAGCGGAGCGTAGTTGGCAGGATTCTTTTCGAGATTGTGATCAAAAATCGGTGCTGCCATGGGCCAAGTATAGCGGGGTACGGGCATGGCACCGGGTGGCGAAGTCATACCCCGCGCGGTGGAATGTGGGTCATGGATGCCACTACCACGCTGCGCGCTTTCAGCGCGTTCTTCAGCAAGTCCGCCCTGCGCCGGACCACACGGGATGCGATCGGCCTCATCGTGCTTTCGCTCTTGATCGCCATCGCCCTCGCGGACTTCGGGCCGCTGCCGGGCTGGCTCGCGCCGGGCCTCGCGATCGGCGGGCTCGCCGTCGCGGTGATGTGCGCGATCCGCTTGCAGCTTCTCGAGTTCGCGCCGGAGGTCATCGCCGGCGACGTCATCGTGCCAAGGCCGAGCCGCGCCGGCCGCGAGGTCAAGCTCCTGCTGCCGCTGCAGTTCGTGAATGCCGGATCGGTCGACGGCGTGATCGAGTGGGTGGCGCTGCGCCTCACCATCGACGGCGCGATCGACCGCTCGGTGCTCCTCTCCCCGGTCGCCGAGGTCGATATGCAGCGCTTCATCCAGGCAAAACGGCGGCTGGACGAGACTGCGATCGAGCCTTTCACTGCCTTCCCGCTTGAAGGCAAGCGGGCGCTCGCCAAGTTCGTGCTGTTCGACCTTGCCGAGAAAAAGACCGCGCCGGGCTTGAGCCTCAAGCCGGGCCGCTATTCGTTCGAGCTCTTCGTGAAGTCGACGGCCAACCGCTCGCCCAAGCTCGAGCGCGTGTTCCACCACGCGGTCGAGCCTAAGCACCTCGAGGAATACGCGGCCGACGCGCCGGTCTACCTCATCAACTACGAGATCAACCTGCCGGCTGCGCGCCGGGAGATGGTCGGCGCGGAGTGGATGCCGCGCGGGGCCCGCTACTCAAACTAATTACGGACGTTGTCCGGAATTAAGCTGCCAACTTGCGCCAGAGGCTCTTGCCTTTGGATTCCTTCTCCATGGCGTCGAGGTACTGCTCATGGAGAGCCACCTCCTCTGGCAGCGCCGGCAGGACGATGAGGTTCGACTGGTCGATGGCCTTCAGCGCGGCGGCGGCAGCCGCCGCGGCGGGCGCATCGAGCTCCATCATCAGGCTCTCCTGGCCGCGGGTCATGGCGAGGTAGCACTCGGCCAGGAGATGAGCGTCCAGCAGCGCGCCGTGCAGGGTGCGGTGCGCGTTGTTCACGAAGTAGCGCTCGCAAAGGGCATCCAGCGTGTTCTTCTTCCCTGGGTGCAGCTCACGTGCAAGGGCGAGCGTGTCGTTCACCTTGGCGACGTGGTCGGCAAGCTTGCCAAGGCCGCATCGGCCCAGCTCCAGGTCAAGGAACTCGACGTCGAATTCGGCGTTGTGGATGAAGACTTCGGCGCCTGAGATGTAGTCCAGGAATTCCTTGGCCACCTGGGCGAACTTCGGCCTCTGCCGCAGATCCTCCAGCGTTAAGCCGTGGACGCGGGTCGCGCCGAGGTCGATGTCCCTCTCGGGATTCAGGTACGCATGGAAGTGCCGCTCCGCGACCCGCCGCGAGAGGATTTCGATGCAGCCGATTTCGATGATGCGGTCGCCGAGCTTGGCGTTGAGGCCGGTCGTTTCAGTGTCCAGCACTACCTGGCGCGTCATTATTTTTAGAATCCCCTGTGGGTATTCCCCTATTTGCGAGCGCGTCAGCCCGTTCGTTTTCAGGATGCCCGGCATGACCGCGCACCCAATGCCACTCTACCTCATGTTTGGCCGCGAGTTCGTCGAGCTCTTTCCACAGGTCGACGTTTTTCACATCCTTCTTGTCCGCGGTGCGCCAGTTGCGGCGCTTCCAGGAGTGAATCCAGGTCGAGATGCCTTTCTGCACATACAGCGAGTCCGTATATACGCGCACGTTGCTCGACCGCTTCAGCGCCTCCAGCGCCCGGATCACCGCCAGGAGCTCCATTCGGTTATTCGTGGTCGCCGCCTCGCCGCCCCAGAGCTCCTTTTCCTTGCCCTTGAAGCGGAGGATCGCGCCCCAGCCGCCGGGACCGGGATTCCCGCTGCAGGCGCCGTCGGTATAGATCTCGACGACCTCCTCATCCATGGTGGTTTTTGTGCGACCGCTGGGACACAGGCGCCAGGGCCCGGCGCCGCGCACGCTCCATGCGCCAGGCCGGCGTGACGAGGCGCATCCCCTGGACGCGCTTCACTGCCCGAATCACGTACATGCCACCAAAGAGCGGCCACCAGCGCGCCCCTGCCTTGTCCATGAACGAGAACCGCGCCAGCCACTTGGCCTGCCGGAAAGGCGGCACATAGCAGCCGAACACGCCGCCGTTCAGCTCGAAGCCGAGCACCCGCAGCCAATCGCGCAGGCGCAAGAGGCCGATGAAGTGCGCGTCCCAGGGTGCGCCCTGCTTCTCCATGAACGGCGTGATCTGGCGCACCCGCCAGAGCGAAAAGGTGTTGAAACCGGAGATCACGACCTGGCCCTCCGGCATCAGGACACGCTCGGCTTCGCGTAATACTTCGTGCGGATTCGGATGCGATTCGAGAACGTGCGGCAGCGCGACGAGATCCACGCTCTGCGAGGCGAGCGGCAGCTGCAGGGGATCGGCGGCTATTCCCGCCCCGGGCTCGAGCGCGAGCGAAAAACGGAAGGGAATGCGGTTTTGTCGCAGGAAATCGACCTCCGGTAGGCCGACCTGTACTGCCCGGAAGCCGAACACATCATCAACGGCGCTGTCAAACTGTGAAAGCTCCCAACCGAGGACGTACGCCCCTTGGGGGGTACCGAACCACCCGGAAAGAGATGAGCGCTCACCGTTATACTTTTGCGCGCCGTTTTGCACGAAAGAATGCCGCATTCAATGGAAGTCGTGCCAGTCAAGGCGTTCAAGGACAACTACGTCTGGACGCTGAGAAATGAGACGCACGCCGCGGTGGTCGATCCCGGCGAGGCGGGGCCCGTGCTCGACTACCTCGGACGCGAGCGTCTCAAGCTCGCCGCGATCCTCGCCACGCATCATCATCGCGATCACGTCGGCGGCATCGCCGAGCTCATCGAGAAATTCCGCGTACCGGTATTCGGACCGAAGAACGAACCAATTCCCACCCTCACCCAGCCCGTCTCCGAAGGAGATCGGGTCAGCATTCCGGAACTCGGCGTGAGCTTCTCGGTGCTCGACATCCCCGGTCACACACGCGCGCACGTTGCCTATTATGGGGCAGGCGCACTTTTCTGTGGCGACACGCTCTTCGCGTGCGGCTGCGGGCGCCTGTTCGAGGGCACCGCCGACCAGATGTTCACGTCGCTCTCCAAGCTCGCTGCGCTGCCCGACGATACGAAGGTCTACTGCGGCCACGAATACACGCTCGCGAACATCGGCTTCGCCAGGACCGTCGAGCCGCAAAACAACGCGCTCAGCGCGCGCGAAGCGCGCGATCGCAAATTGCGCGACGCCGGGAGACCAACGGTGCCGAGCACGCTTGGCGACGAGAAGGCGACCAATCCGTTCCTGCGTTGCCGCGAGCCGGCGGTGATCGAGTCCGCGAACAAGTACCTCGGCACGCGCCTCGCAGACCCGGTGCGAGTCTTCGCCGCCATCCGCGACTGGAAGAACAACTCTTGAGGCTTCTTTACCTCCTCATCGCCCTACTCATCGCCGGCTGCGCAACGCCGCCGGGCGGTAAACCCGCGACAACCGACGACGAGACGGCGCCTCAGGCGGTCATCGAGAAACCTGCACCGCCGCCGGCCGCCCCGGCGCAGCAAGCCGCCGCGCCCAAGCCGGTAACCCCGCTGCCGCCGTTCGAAGGCCCGCGGGCGGCGGTCGAGCCGCGCGACCCGATTGCGCTCGTCGACCGCACGACGCCGCCGGCCGATCTGTGGCAGCGCATTCGCCAGGGATTCCAGATTCCGGACATGGACAACGCCATCGTCCGCGAGAAGACGGTGTATTACGCGGCACGGCCGGAATACCTGCAGCGCATCTTCGACCGCAGCAAGATGTACCTGTACCACATCGTCGACCAGCTCGAGCAACGGGGCATGCCGACCGAAATTGCGCTGCTGCCGATGGTGGAGAGTGCGTTCAACCCGATGGCCTACTCGCGCGCGCATGCCTCAGGGCTCTGGCAGTTCATCCCCGGCACTGGCAAGCGCTTCGAGCTGCAACAGAACTGGTGGTACGACGGGCGGCGGGACATCGTCGACTCGACGACCGCCGCGCTCGACTACCTGCAGTACCTCTACGACATGTACGGCGACTGGCAGCTCGCCCTCGCCTCCTACAACTGGGGCGAGAACGCCGTGGCGCGCGCCATCGCCAAGAACAAGCGGGAGGGCAAGCAGACCGACTATGCCCACCTCACGATGCCGCTCGAGACGCGCCACTACCTGCCGAAGCTCCAGGCCCTGAAGAACATCATCAACAGTCCGGAGCCGTTCGGGATCGTGCTCGACCCGATTCCGAACCAGCCCTATTTCGTCGCCTACACCAGGCTGCGAGACATCGACGTGAGGCTCGCCGCCAAGCTCGCCGACATGTCGGTCGACCAGTTCATCGCGCTCAATCCCGGCTTCAGCCGTCCGCTGATCCGCGCCTCGGTCACGCCGCGGATCGTGCTGCCGGCCGACAAGGTCGACACCTTCCACGAAAACCTGCAGAAGCTCGACGAGCAATCGCTCGTCTCCTGGAAGCCGTACTACCCGAAGAAAGGCGAGACGCTCGAGGCGATCGCCAAGAAGCACGGCATGACCCTGAGCCACCTCAAGGAAGTGAACGGCATCTCGCAGCGCTCGCGCACCGTACCGAACCTGATCGTCGTGCCGGTATCCATCCGTGCGGCTGACATGGGCAAGCTGCCGATCATGTACGCGCCGCCGATCCCGATCACCCATCGCAAGATCTACCACACGGTCAAACCGGGCGAGACGCTCGCCTCGATCGGCAAGCGCTACCGCGTCTCGGTCGAGGACATGAAGCAGTGGAACCCTAAAGGCGCGGTGGTCGGCCAGCGCGTCACGATGGAAGTGCGCTCCACCGCCAAGCCGAAGCCCAAGCCGCGGCCTCAGCCTAAAGGCAGGCCGAAGAAAAACGCCGGCTAGGGCTTACTGAGAATCCATTGCTCGGCTGCCTGCGTCTGCCCAGCCGGGAAATGCTTGATGGTCGCGGCGATGAAGTGCGATCCGATTTTTTCCGCAAAATCGCCGAGCTTCGCGTCGGTAACCACGGCGATCTTCTTCACGCGCTTGTGGTGATCGCGCACGAAACGGATGTGCGCGGCCATCGCCCCCAGGCTATCCCAGCCGGGAAACTTCGCCACGTCGAGGATGATGCCCGCGAGATCGCCCTGCTTCTCGATATACGGGTCGACCGTCCTCGCGAGCTTGGCGAAGTCCTCCTTCTCCAGCGCGCCCTGCGGATGCAAGTGCACGATGCCGTTCGCGTCTAGTCGATGATCAAGCACGGGGACCTCCTTCCCATCTCATAGCCAGCGTCGCACCGACGCCTTGTACGCCAGGTATTCTGTGCCGAATTTGCGCTCCAGGTATCGCTCCTCTCTCCCTATGACCACGTGAATCAGCGCCACGGCCGCTACGAGCGTCCCCAGCAACCAGAGGCTATTCACCCAGATTGCGATCCCGAGGTTTAACAACGAGAAGGCCAGATAAATCGGATTCCGGCTGAACCGATAGGGACCGCCGCGGACGATCGCGGTCGTCGGCTTGTTGGCGGGCACGGCGGTGCCGGCGGCCCTGAACTTCCCAACGGAGGCTACGAAGAGCGCTATGGCGAGCACAACCAGAGCCGCTCCGACTGCCACGTTGAACGCTCGCGGGAAAAACGAGGCCGGCACCGCAAGGTGGAGCGCCACGCCCAGCGCGATTGAAGCGAGATAGATGACCGGGGGGCGAAGAAGCCCCGGGTTTGCCGAGTCCGTCATCGCTTACGCCCGGCCAGGGATCGAGGAAAGGAGCAGCTTCGTATAGGGATGCTGCGGGTTGGCGTACAGCTCGTCGGGGCCGGCGATCTCGACCACTTCGCCGTCCTTCATGACCATCACCTCGTCCGCCATGTAGCGCACCACTGCCAGGTCGTGGGAGATGAAAAGGTAGCTCATCGAATACTCGTCCTGCAGATCCTGCAGGAGGTTCAATAACTGCGCCTGCACTGAGACATCGAGCGCCGAAACCGACTCATCGCATATCAACAACTCGGGCTTGAGGGTCAGGGCCCGCGCGATCGCGATCCGCTGCCGCTGGCCGCCGGAGAACTCATGGGGATACTTCTCGAGCGAAAGCGGCGGCAGCCCCACTTTCTTCAGGAGATCGCTTGC
>Ga0310810_10010347_pt1 | contig 10860 bp, 10 predicted proteins | sample NCmetagenome_FD_207641 | JGI IMG/M metagenome (GOLD analysis project Ga0310810, IMG submission 207641) | Soil microbial communities from experimental microcosm in Duke University, North Carolina, United States - NC | ecosystem: Engineered > Artificial ecosystem > Soil microcosm > Unclassified ... | reverse complement strand
CTCCGCAACGTGGGCCATGGCGGCGCCCTCGTGGAATCCGAGGTGCCCCTGCCGTCCAACTCGGAACACCACGTCACGGTCACCTGCGAGGGCGTCCATTCGCCGATGCAGGTTCGCGTGCGGCACGTCGAGAAGACGCAGGATGCGAACGGCCGGCTCGCCTATCTGATCGGACTCGAATTCGTGAACCTTGGCGCCGCGCTCCGGGCCCAGATCGATCTGTGGCTGGGGACCGGCAGCGCCCAGCCGGGGCTGTCCTCATGACGCTCGAACGCCGCCGCCATGCCCGCGTCGACGCCCCAGCGGGACAGTTCGTGCGCGTCGAGCTGCGTCATCGGGTGCAGCTCCTGGATATCAGTCTGACCGGCGCGCTCCTGGCATGCCAGACGCCGCTCCCTGTAGGCACGCGCGGTCGCCTTCGAGCCGGCCTCGCGTCGGACGCATTCACGGCGTACCTCCAGGTGCGCCGCGAACACTCTCGCAACGCGCTGCCTCAGCAGGTCGGTCTCGGCGCGTTGTTTCTGTCAATGGACGATACGAGTCGGCGCAGCCTGGAGCAGTTCCTCCGGCGCGCCAGCGAAGAAGCCTAAACGAGCACAACTATGCACATGAGAGCTCACGGAAACGGACAACTGATCGGCACCAGCCAGGCGATCATCGAGCTCATCCAGGAGATCGATCGCGTCGCGAAGTCTGACGCCAAAGTGCTCGTCACCGGCGAGAGCGGCGTCGGCAAGGAGCTCGTGGCGCACGCGATTCACCGCGCCAGCCCGAGGGCGAGCCGGCCCATGATTGCCGTCAACTGCGCGGGGCTGCCGGAAACGCTCCTCGAGTCCGAGCTGTTCGGCCACGTCAAGGGATCGTTCACCGGCGCCTATCGCGACAAGCAGGGCAAGCTCGAGATGGCGGACGGCGGCACCATGTTCCTCGACGAAATCGGGGAGATGACGCTGCGGATGCAGGGGCTGCTGCTCCGGTTCATGGAGACCGGGGAGCTGCAGAAGGTCGGCGCGGACCGCGCGGGCGCACGCGTCAACGTGCGCGTGATCGCCGCGACCAACCGGAGCCTCCGCGACATGATCGTCCAGGGCACGTTCCGCGAGGATCTCTTCTATCGCCTGAACGTCATCCATCTGACCGTGCCGTCCCTGCGCGATCGGCGCGAGGACATCCCGGCCCTGATCGATCACTTCCTCCAGCAGTTCACCAAGGGCGATGCCCACGTTGTCAAGGGCCTCGCGCCGGAGACGCTCCGCCACCTGCGCGAGTACTCGTGGCCGGGGAACGTGCGCGAGCTCGAGAACGTGATCGAGCGGCTCGTCGTGACCGGACGGACCGAGTACGTGCCGGAGGAGGATCTTCCGATGGAGATCCGGATGCACCGCGCCGTCGGGCTCCGACCGAAGCGCGAGCGCCGCCGCACGGTGGCCGACGATCTGTACAAGAAGCTGCTCGACGAGCGCGAGTCGTTCTGGAACGCGGTGTACCCGCTCTACATGCAGCGCGAGATCACCCGCGGCAACGTGCGCGACCTCGTGCGCAAGGGCCTCGAGGAGGCGCGCGGCAACTACAAGATCGTGGCGCGCCTGTTCAACCTGGAGCAGCGGGAGTACAAGCGGTTTCTGAATTTTCTGCGTAAACACGATTGCCAGGTCCCGTTCAAGGAATACCGGTGAGGAGCCAGTCAGTGAAGAACCAACGAACTACGGTGGGTGTTGCAATAGCCGTCCTGCTGACGCTTGTGACGACGGGAGTCTTCGCGCAGGCGCCAGCCAGATCGAAGACCGCCGCGCCGTCGGTGCCGGCCGGCGTACCGCTGCCCGAGGGCTACGTCATCGGGCCCGAGGACGTGCTCAACATCGTGTTCTGGAGAGACAAGGACATGTCCTCGGAAGTGACGGTTCGTCCCGACGGACGCATCACGCTGCCGCTGCTCAACGAGATCCAGGTGTCGGGGAAGACCCCCGAGCAGCTCCGCGACGCGTTGATGACAGCGGCCGCCAAGTACGTCGAAGATCCGAACGTCAGCGTCGTCGTGAAGGCGATCAACAGCCGCAAGGTCTTCATCACGGGGCAGGTCGCAAAGCCAGGGGCGTATTCGCTGGCCGCGCCGACGACCGTGATGCAGTTGATCGCCCTCGCGGGCGGTCTCCACGAGTACGCGGACGCGAAGAACATCATCGTCATACGCACGGAAAACGGGAAGCCGATGGCGTACCCGTTCAACTACAAGGACGTGCTCAAGCGGAAGAACCTGAAACAGAACATCGAGTTGAAGCCCGGCGACACCGTCGTCGTGCCGTAAAACGCCGCAAGCAGTCGAGCCGACGGCCACCGGCGATGGAGCAGGAGACCGCCGGTGCATCCGGAGTGCGCTCCGGGCGCGGCGCGAGTGGGTAGAAGTCGACCGTAATTTGCCGAATAGCGTGCAACCACGTCTCGTGGATTGCGAATTGAAGTGGAGATTGGCGTGATTCCTGGAAAGCAGTACAAGCCCGAAGACGTCGTGGAAGCGGCCTGGCGGTGGCGCTGGTTTATCGTGCTGCCGTTTGTCGCGATCACGTTCGGCACGATCCTCGTCGCGGCCCTGTTGCCGGATCGGTACTCGTCGGAGGCCGTGCTCCTCATCGTCCCGCAGCGCGTGCCGGAGAACTACGTCCGCCCGACGGTGACCGGCCGGCTGGACGACCGGCTCCGCGCGATGAGCCAGCAGATCATGAGCCGCTCGCGGCTCGAGCTGATCATCCAGGAGTTCGATCTGTACGCCAAGGAGCGCAAGACGATGACGATGGAGGACATCGTCGAGATGATGCGGACGCGCGACGTCCACATCGAGCTCCACGGCGGCGGCGGCGTCGATGCAGGGCAATTCACCATCAGCTACGAGTGCAATAACCCGCGGACGGCGATGCGCGTCGCGGAGCGGCTCGCGTCGCTCTTCATCCGCGAGAACATCGAGGACCGCGCCGTCTTCGCCGACATGACCGGTCAGTTCCTGGACACGCAGCTCGACGACGCGAGACGGCAGTTGATGGAGCACGAGAAGAAGCTGGAGGAGTTCCGCAAGGCGAACGCCGGCCGGCTGCCGTCCGAGTCGGAGTCGAACTCGCAGGCGATGCTGAACACGCAGATGCAATTGAGCACCCTGCAGGAGTCGATCAATCGCGATCGCGATCGCCAGACGATGCTCCAGCGTCTGATCGCGGATACGAACAATCTGGCGGCCATGAGCACGGCGAATGCGGCGAACACGGACGCCGGCGGACCGCCGTCTCTGTCGCGGCAGCTCGAAGCCGCGCGCGCGAACCTCAAGCTCCTGGAGACGCGGCTCAAGCCCGACCACCCCGACATCAAGATGGCGAAGCGGATGATCCGCGATCTGGAACAGAAGGTGGCGGCCGAGGCGCTGCAGCAGCCGGTATCTCCCATGGCGGCGCAATCGGTCGAGACGGCCCGCGCGGCCAAGCTCGCCGAGTATCAGACCGAGTCCGAGTTGCTCGATCGCCGGATCGCGTCGAAGCAGGAAGAGGAAAAGCGTCTGACGGCCGCGATGGTGGCGTACCGGCAGCGAATCGAGGCCGCGCCTGGCCTCGAATCGCAGTTGACCTCGTTGATGCGCGACTACACGACGCTGCAGACGACATATCAGAGCCTGCTGGCCAAGAGCCAGGAAGCCAAGGTCGCCGCCAATCTCGAGCGCCGGCAGATCGGGGAGCAGTTCAAGATCATCGACAGTCCCAGGCTGCCTCAGCGTCCGGTCAGTCCCAACCGGCTGCTGATCGATCTGATCGGCGCCTGCGTCGGCCTCGTCGTGGGTCTCGGCCTGGCGGGCGTGTTCGAGTATCGCGACAGCAGCCTTCGCACGGAAAGCGACGTCGCCATCGCGCTGGCGCTGCCCGTGCTGGGACTCGTTCCGACGATCACGACGGCCGCCGAGCGCGGCCGACAGAAGAAGCGTCAGTTGCTGGTCGCCGCCTCCGGTGTGCTCTTCACCCTGTTGTGCGTGGCGGCCATCGCGTGGAAATTTCAAATTCTCACGAATTGGATGCGCTGATGTACGAAGCATTTTACGGACTGCGGGAGCGTCCGTTCGATCTGACGCCGAATCCCCGATTCCTGCTGCTCACCGGCAAGCATCGGGAAGCGCTGAGCAACCTTCAGTACGGGTTGACGAGCCGCCGCGGCCTGACCGTCCTCGTCGGCGAGGCGGGAACGGGCAAGACCACGCTCGTCAGGGCCGTGATGGATCGATTCGAACAGCAGGGCGCCCGGCTCGCGTATTTGAACAACCCGACGCTGACGCGCAACGAGTTCTATGAGTTCCTGGCGGGCGCGTTCGGGCTGCCGCTCGACGCGGCGCACTCGAAGGTACGGCTGCTGCGCGATCTCGAGGCGCGGCTGATCGAGCACCGCGCGGCGGGCGTGCTCGCCGCCCTGATCATCGACGAGGTTCAGGCGCTCCCGGACGAGCTGCTCGAGGAAGTCCGGCTGTTGGCGAACATGGAGACGTCGACGGAGAAGCTTCTGCCCATCGTCCTTTCAGGCCAGCCGGAGCTCGCGGATCGACTGAATCAGCCGTCGCTGCGGCAACTGAAGCAGCGCGTGGCGCTGCGCTGCGAGCTCACGGCACTCGACGCCCGGGAGACCGCCGAGTACATCGCGGGACGGATCCGGATCGCGGGCGGAAACAGCGTGCTCGTTTTCACGCGACAGGCGGTCGACAGCGTCTACCAGGGTTCCGGCGGCATCCCCCGCCTGATCAGCGTGGTCTGCGACAACGCGCTCATCTCGGGGTTCGCCGCCGACCGTCGGCCCGTGGACCGGGAGATCGTGGCGGACGTGTGCAGGGACTTCGATTTGGCGCCGAAGCCGGCCGCGCCCGCGCCCGTGCCGGTTGCCACGCGCGCGCCCGTCGCCGTCGCCACGCCCGCCCCTGCGCCGGCGCCCGCGCCGCATCCGGGGAAGGGCCTGTTCGAGCATTTCACCGTGCGCCGGAAATTTTCGCTCTTTTAGAGAGGTCAGAGTCGAATGTCCAGAATTGACGAAGCCCTGGAGCGCGCGCGAACGGCGCGTCCCGATCAACTGGCTCCCCCGCCGGAGGGCGCTCAGTCGCTCGCGACGGACCTGACGTTTCCCGTCGAAGCGGAGGAGTCGGCGACGACGGCCGTTGTCGACACCGCGACGGTCTACGAGCCGGAACCCAGCCGCCCGGCGGCGCCTGCGCCGTCGATCGAGGTCGACTCCGATCTCTCGAGCTTCGCGCGCGCTGAGAAGCTCGTTTACCACTCGACCGACAGGGTGCCCGTCGAGCAGTACCGGCGGCTCGCGGCGCGGCTGCTCGCGGCGCAGGTGGAAACAGGCATGCGCCTCGTGATGGTCACGAGCGCGTTTCCGCAGGAAGGCAAGACGCTCACCTCCGCGAACCTCGCCATCACGTTGAGCGAGTCCTACAAGAGAAAGGTCCTGCTCATCGACGGCGACCTGCGTCGGCCGTCGGTGCACGAGGTGTTTCACATTCCCAACGCCACGGGGTTGAACGACGGCCTGCAGTCCGGCGCCGAGCGAAAGATTCCGCTGCTGCAGTACACCGAGAACCTCTCGATTCTGACGGCGGGCAAGCCCGACTCGGATCCGATGAGCGTGCTCTCCAGCGAGCGGATGTCCCAGGTTCTGGATGAAGCGAAGAGTCGATTCGATTGGATCATCGTCGATACGCCCCCCGTGGCGCTTCTGCCGGACGCGCATCTGCTCGCCGGCCGGGTGGACGCGGTGCTCCTCGTGATCGAGGCCGGCCAGACGCCGCTGCCCGCGCTGCAGACTGCCGTGCAGGTCGTCGGCCGCGAGCGCATTCTCGGCGTGATCCTGAACAAGGCCAACGCGTCCATGGCTGGCGCGGCCTACGACTACTACGGCAACTACGGCGGAGAGAGGGCCTGAGTTGAGGCTGCTGTTCCTGCGAACGCTGACGTGGCGCCTGGCTGCCCTGATCGTCTGCGAAGGGGCGGTGATCCTGGCGTGCGTCTATCTTGGCGCGTTCGTACGGCTTGGCGACGGGCATCTGGGTGATTACGCGTGGGCGCGAGGCATCCTGCCCAAGGCGCTGCTCGTCGCCGCGGTAACCCAGATGTCGATGTATTTCGCGGACCTCTACGACTTCCGGATTCTGACGGAACGTCGGGAGCTGTTCGTGCGATCGGTGCAGGCTCTCGGCGCGACCTCCCTGCTGCTCGCAGGGATTTACTACTGGTTCCCCAACCTGATTGTCGGCCGGGGCGTCTTCGTCGTAGCCGCGATCGTGATCATCGCGCTGCTCTTCGGGTGGCGCATGGCGTTCGAGTGGACGAGCCGCCAAGTGGGGCCGCGCGAGCGGATCCTGCTGGTGGGCACCAGCGGCGGGGCCGTCGAGCTCGCGCGCGAATTGTTCGAGCGCCACGATTTGGGCGTCAAAATCGTCGGCTTCATCGATCCGGATCCGGAGCGGGTGGGCGCGCCCGTGCTGAACCCGGGCGTGATCGGCACGGTCGAGGACATTCCGGCGATCGTGCGCGCACGCCGCGTCGATCGGGTGGTCGTGAGCCTCTCGGACGCGCGCGGGAAGCTGCCCATGGACAAGCTGCTCGAGATGAAGCTCGAGGGCGTGACCTTCGATCACCTCACATCCGTCTACGAGCAATACACCGGCAAGATCGCGGTCGATAACCTTCGTCCGAGCTGGTTGATCTTTTCGGAGGGGTTCAAGAAGAGCCGCGTTCAGACCGCCCTCAAGCGCGCGATCGACATCGTCGGCGCGGGCGTTGGCTTGATCGTCGCGCTGCCCGTCATGGCCGCGGTCGCGGCGGCCGTCAAGCTGTCTTCAGGCGGCGGCGTCATGTATCACCAGGCTCGCGTCGGGCTGCGTGGCCGGGTCTTCACCGTTCACAAGTTTCGATCGATGCGCGCCGATGCCGAGCAGCAGACGGGCGCGGTCTGGGCGGCGCCCAACGACGACCGCGTCACGGCGGTCGGCCGATTCCTCCGCCGTACGCGGCTCGACGAGCTGCCGCAGCTCTGGAATGTCCTGCTTGGCGACATGAGCATCGTCGGGCCGCGTCCCGAGCGTCCCGAGTTCGTGACGACGCTGACGAAGCAGATTCCGTTCTACGGCCAGCGGCACATCGTGCGGCCCGGCCTGACGGGCTGGGCGCAGGTTCGGTACACATACGCGGCCAGCGTCGAGCACGCGATGGAGAAGCTTCAGTACGATCTGTTCTATATCAAGAACCGATCGATCGCGCTGGACCTGTTCATCGCGGCCAAGACCGTCAAGACGGTCCTGATGCAGCGAGGCGGACAGTGACCGCCGGCGCGGCCGGGAAGGTCGTCAACGCGATGACGATCGACGTGGAAGACTACTTCCACGTCAGCGTGTTCGACGGCGTGCTTCCCCGGACGCAGTGGAATACGCTCGACAGCCGCGTCAGCGCGAATACCGCGCGCCTGCTGCAGATTTTCGACGAGTACGAGGTCCGCGCGACGTTTTTCGTCCTTGGGTGGGTGGCGGAGCGTTTCCCGGAGCTGGTCCGCGAGATCGCCAACCGCGGTCACGAGGTTGCATCCCACGGGTACGCCCATCGCCTCATTTACGACCAGACGCCCGCGGCGTTTCGCGAAGACGTGCACCGCGCCAAGGGCCTGCTCGAGGACGCCTGCGGCCGTGAGGTCGCGGGCTATCGCGCGCCGAGCTATTCGATCACGCCGCGATCTCTGTGGGCGCTGGATATCCTGCTCGAGGAAGGGTATCGATACGATTCGAGCATTTTTCCGATTCGCCACGACCGCTACGGCATCTCGGTCTCCGAGCGGCAGCCGTACCCGATAGAGCGCCCGAAGGGCCGCTTGATCGAAGTGCCCGCGTCGACCGCGAGGGTTGGGCCGCTGAACCTGCCGATCGCCGGAGGGGGGTACTTCCGCATCCTGCCGTACCGCTGGACGCAGTGGGGGATCTCGCGCGTGAATCGTCTCGAGGGCCGTCCGGTCGTCTTCTATCTGCATCCGTGGGAAGTGGATCCGACGCAGCCGCGGATCAAGGTCGGCCGGCTCGGAACATTCCGTCACTACCGCAACCTGCATCAAACCGAATCGCGCCTGCGGCGACTGCTCACTGACTTCGCGTTCGGCAGAATGGACGCCCTCGTGGCGCACGCCCGCGAACAAATGGTGGACGCCGGCGCACACGCGCTCCGGCTGCCGTATTGCTGGTGAGACGAGGATTCGAGAAAGGAACATGGCAATGCTCGCCCGCGCTCTTGTTGTGAGTATCGGTTTCTCGTTTGTCGCGTGGCCGTGCGCGGCGCAGCCCCCGTCGGATCCGCAGACGCCAACGGCAACCACGACACCGACGCCCTTCAACATTGCGCCGCCCTCGCGGCCAGAGCGCCCGTACCGCGGCCTCTTTGGTGTCCCTCAGGCCAATATGGAGCCCCGGCTGACACTGGAGGCTTCGTTTGGCGCTGGGCTCAGCGGAGATCCAGCCGCAGCTCAAGGTCTCGGAACTCCCGGTGGGGCCGGCCTTGGCGGGAACTCCTCTGGCGCTGCCAACGCTACGGCGAACCTAGAATACTCATGGACTCGAGAGCGGATGGGCATAACGGGATCCAACGAAGTCTTCGGGGACTACTACCCGCAGTATGGAGACCACAAGTTCTTGCCACGCGATATCGCTCACGGTGCTTTTTATTTCGTGCCCAGACGCTCGACGCGCGTGACTATCAGCGAGACGTTCAAGAACTTACCGGAGTTCTCGCTTTCAGATCTGCACGAAGCGGATCTTGGTGAAATCATTCCGGCGAATCAGAACCTGCAGCTGACGGTCGATCGATATACCCGGTACGGAACGGCTGTGGATATCAGCCAGATATTGTCAAACCGCTCTCGGGCTGACGTCAGTGTAAGTTACGCACGTGGCATGCTTCCGACCCACGCTTGGACCATCTTGTTGTTCACAGGGACCCTCAGCCACCGGATCAGCCAGGGGCTCTCAGTCTATGGAGGATATGAATACGGCGGTCAGCGAGACGAACGTCTGATTGTCAATAACATTGCCCTGCCCACTAGAGGTCGCGAAACTCATCCCAGAATCAACGGTGGCGTCGATTTCACTCGGGCGCTCTCCTTCTCGAGGCGAACGACACTTTCGTTCTCGACCGGCACGGCGGGGACTCACGACCGCAGCGAGAACACGACGATTTACCACGTAGTCGGCGTTGCCCGGCTGAATCGCGAAATCGGTCGGACCTGGAACGCCGGCGTGACAGTCGGCCGGAACGTCCGCTACATTGAAGTCCTTTCAGAACCTTTGTTCGAGGACTCGCTGGGAATCCTTGTGAACGGCTCCTTCGGCCGCCGATTCGAAGTGAAGTCTGCGCTCAGTGCCTCCTCGGGCCATCTCGGAGGGAACGGTGGCAACGGTTTTACAACGTATCTCGGAAGCGTTCAGCTTTCAGTGGCGCTCACGCGGAAGCGATTACATCTACGCACAGTTGTCGTCCATGGTCGGGCTGCCGATTGACGCGGCACTACAGTTATCGCAGCAAAGCGCCCGCGTCTACCTGAAGGTCTGGACGCCACTTGTGAGTCGACCGAAGAGGCAATGACGGCTTCGTCGGCTAGCCTCCAAAACGTCATGCACGACAATAATCTCGCAGCGATCCAGGTTCGCGAGCTCGATGCCGGAGCAATGCAGCGCTGGGACGCCTTCGTCGCGGAGTGCCCGGACGCGACGTTCTTTCATCGCGCGGGGTGGCAGCGCGTCATCGAAGACGCGCTCGGCCACAAGACCTATTTTCTCTATGCCGAGGATGCCGCCGGCGCGATCGTCGGGGTGCTGCCGCTCGTCTTCATCCGGAGCATGCTGTTCGGCCGATCGCTCAGCTCCACGGCGTTCTGTGTTTACGGCGCGTGCGGTGGAGATCGGCAGCCGGCTTGGCGCCAATCACATCGAGTTTCGCAGCCGTCAGCCGAGCCAGATCGGATGGCAGCGCAACTCCTCCCTGTACGTTACCTTCCGAAAAGCGATCGACGCCGATCCCGAAAAAAATCTTCTCGCCATTCCGCGCAAGCAGCGGGCGATGGTGCGGAAGGGCATGACCCAGGGGCTGGCGAGCGAGATCGACGCACAGGTCGATCGCCTGCACGCCGTCTACGCGGAGAGCGTCAAGCATCTCGGAACGCCGGTATTCCCCAAGCGGTACTTCGCGGCCCTTCAGCGCGAGTTCGGCGCCGACTGCGAGGTGCTGACGGTCGTCCATGGTGGACAGGCGGTCAGCAGCGTCATGAGCTTCTTCTTCCGCGACGAGGTGCTGCCGTACTACGGCGGCGGAACGCTCGGCGCGCGCAGCGTGGCCGCCAACGACTGGATGTATTGGGAGGTCATGCGGCGCGCATCGGAACGCGGCTGCCGCATCTTCGATTTCGGCCGCAGCAAGACGGGAACGGGCGCGTTCAGCTTCAAGACCCATTGGGGATTCGAGCCCGAGCCGCTCCACTACGAATACCGCCTCCTGCACGGCAAGGCGCTGCCCGACGTCAATCCGCTCAATCCGAAATTCAAGCTGTTCATCGCGGCCTGGAAGCGCCTGCCGCTGCCGGTCGCCAACGTCGTCGGTCCGTGGATCGCGCGCGATCTCGGGTGAGGCGGATGCGCGACCTGCTGTTTCTCTCGCATCGGATTCCGTACCCGCCGAACAAGGGCGACAAGGTTCGGGCCTGGCATTTCCTCCAGCACTTCGCGGAGACGCGCCGCGTCCATCTTGGATGCTTTGTAGACGAGGAGCGGGATTGGGCGCATCTGCCGTTTCTCAAGAGTCTTTGCGGGGACACGTG
>Ga0310810_10010345_pt1 | contig 10860 bp, 14 predicted proteins | sample NCmetagenome_FD_207641 | JGI IMG/M metagenome (GOLD analysis project Ga0310810, IMG submission 207641) | Soil microbial communities from experimental microcosm in Duke University, North Carolina, United States - NC | ecosystem: Engineered > Artificial ecosystem > Soil microcosm > Unclassified ... | reverse complement strand
TGGGTTGAGCGCTCTCTGGCGCTTCTAGAAAATGAAAAGGGGCGGCATTCGCCGCCCCTTTTTTATTGAAGAACGACTAAACCGTCGCGGGTGCGCGGTAGACGAGCTTCTCGAAGCTCGTCTCCTTGAGGTAGTCGTCGAGTTTCCAGCGCTTCACCTGGTCCATGACCATGTCGTAGTCCGACCGCGGCAGCGGCTGGTACACGAAGCGCTCGCCGCGGGTGAACTTGCTGAAGTCCCACTTGTAGCCGTCCTTGAACTCGGGCGGCACGCACCTTTCCCAGAGGGGCAGGTACTTCTTGAGATCGGCCTGCAGTGCCTTCTCGGCACGGTCGAGGCCGCGCAGATAGGCGCGCACGTCTTCCTGCTTGGCGGTCTCGGGTACCCACCACAGCGTCTTGAACTCATCCTCGATGACCGGACGCAGGCCGAGCTGCTTTGCCATGTCGATCTGCGGCGGCAGCAGGCTGGCTGCCTGGACTTCACCATCGAGCAGCGCCTTCAGGCGCGCGCCAAAGCCGCCGCTATTCACCGTCTTGATTTTCTCGAGCGGGAGGTATTGCTCGAGGCGATAGGGCACGTTGAAGTGGCTGCCCGCGCGCATGCCGACCGCGATCGGAATGTCGGCGAGATCTTGCGGCTTGCGAATCTTCGAATCGGCCTTCACGAAGATGGCCCAGGGCGACACGCCGTAGCAGTCGCCGACGAAGCGGCCCATGCCGGCGCCTGCGTTCGAGATCGTGCCCCACAGGCACGCGCACTGGATGAGGCTCTCGTCCTTCGACTCGGTATAGGGCTTGTCCTGCGGGCGCTGCAGATACTTGTTCTCCGCCCATTTCGACTGGGTGCCGCGGAACGTCTTGATATCCCACTCGACCTGGATGCCTTCGTCGGCGAAGAAGCCCTCGGCTTCCGCCACGAAATCGTTGATGCCCATGCCCTTGGGGGCGACGCGGACTTTCCTCATGTGCTCCTCCTCGTTGCAGGTATAGTGGTCACTATACATGATCGCGCGACGCATGAGCGCGCGCTCTTTGCGCGGCGAATCGGCCCGCTACGAGCGCCCGAGCACCGAGAAGGAGGCCGCCATCCTGGCGGCGGCGACGCAACTCTTTGGCGACAAAGGCTACGACGGTGCGCGCACCGCCGAGATCGCCGCGCGGGCCGGCGTCACCGAGCGAACGCTCTTCCGTTACTTCCCCTCGAAGAACCAGCTCTACCAGCGGGTCATGTTCCCCGCCGTGCTTGCCGCCACCATGCCGCGCGAGCTCACCGAGACCGGGAAGCTCTTCGCATTGGATGCCGAGTCATTCGCCGATTGGCATCGCCGGGTGCTCAAGCTTCGCATCGACGGTGCTCGTGCCTCGGCGCCCCAGCTGCGACTCATGCTCGCGAGGCTGATGACCGACGAGACCCTGCGCAACCGGACGATCGAGATCTGGAAGAAAAATCTCTGGCAGCACGCGGTGGATACGGTGAAGCGCTACCAGAAGCGCGGCCAGCTACGAACCGACCTCAAGGCCGAGGCGATGGCCCGGGCCATCATCTCGCTCAACCTGGGCTACATCATTGCGCGGGCGCTACTCGCGCCGGATGCGCCTTGGGATGACGATGCAGAGGTCGATGCCACCGTCGAGCTCCTCCTGCGCGGCGCAGGGAAGCTCTAGCGTTTCTCTAGCGCGCGGTGTAGCGGTGCTCGCCGGTCTCGGCTGCGGCCGGCGATGGATCCACGGCGTCCGACGTGCCATGCGAGCGCTTGCGGACGTACGCGTTCACCACATAGAGCGCTACGACCGTGAGGTTGATGCTCATATGGATGAGGGTCAGCGCGAAGATAATGCCGCCGACCAGCGTGTACCATGCGACGACCTCGGAATCGCCACGAGCATGGGATGAATCGGGTGCTTCGCAGTGTTTGCGGGTGTACGCATAGAACCTCCTGCACCGGGCACAGCAATATTCGCTTCCACTTGACCCTCAGTCGTCTGGTCGGCCTAGCGCTATTCCTCGTCGGCTGCGCCTCGCACGAGAGCGTCCCGCAGGTCGAGCCGCCGAAGACCTTTCCCCGCGAGCAGGTCTTGAAGGGACAGGAGCTCGCGTATGTCGGCAATTGCATGGGCTGCCATACCGAGGAGGGCGGCAAGCCCTACGCCGGCGGCACGCCGCTCAGGACGCCCTTCGGCACCATTCACGGCACGAATATCACGCCCGATCCCGAGACGGGCATCGGCCAGTGGTCGCTCGCGGCCTTTACGCGCGCCATGCGCGAGGGCGTCGATCGCGGAGGCCACAATCTCTTCCCCGCGTTCCCGTATGACCACTTCACGAAGACGACCGACGAGGATATCGCCGCGCTCTACGCATTCATCATGACGCGGGAGCCGGTCAGCAAGAAGAACGTCGCCAATACAGTGCCGCTGCCGCGGGCGACCGCCGGCTGGTGGAAATCCAAGTACCTCGAGCCCGGCGTGTACAAGCCCGACCCAGCGCAAAGCGGGGAATGGAATCGCGGCGCCTATTTGGTGGAAGGGCTTGGCCATTGCGGCGCCTGCCACACGCCGCGCGACCGGCTCGGTGCCGAGAAGAAGGACGCGCAATTCGCCGGTGCCGAGATTGAGGGCTGGCATGCGCCGGCGCTCGACTCGACCTCGCCTTCGCCGATTCCGTGGACAGTCGATGCGCTGCAGGCTTATCTCAAGCACGGCGTCGCCGATCAGCACGCGCAGAGCGCGGGACCGATGGCCGAAGTAGCGCACGACCTCTCGCACGTCAACGACGCCGATGTGCGTGCCATGGCGGTATACGTCGTCTCGCTCGATAAACGCAGCGCCGATCAGCGCAAGCAGGCCGGCGATGCAGCGCTTGCGCGAGCCCGTGCGGCGGTCGCGCAGAAGGGCAACGCGGTCTATGACGGCGCATGCGCCGACTGCCACAACCTCGGCCGCGCCCAGGAAGGCGGCGCGCTCGAGCTGCCGCTCGGCACCGCGCTCACCGTTCCCACGCCGAAGAACCTCGCCTACATCATCCGCGACGGCATCCTGCCGCGTGACGGTGAGCGCAGCGGGTGGATGCCTGCTTTCGAGGGTGCGCTGACCGACGCGCAGCTCACCGAGCTCCTCACGTATCTGCGTGCACTTTCCGGCCAGCCGGCATGGAATGATGTCGCGGGCGAAGTAAAGAAGACTTCGAAAGGACAAAGATGAAGCTGGACGTGAACGGTCAGGTCCACGAGGTGGAAGCAGACGCCACGACGCCGCTTCTCTATGTGCTGCGCGACGACCTCAAGCTCAACGCCGCGAAGTTCGGCTGCGGCCTCGGTCAGTGCGGCGCATGCGTGGTGATGGTCGATGGCGAGGCGATCTACTCCTGCATCACGCCCATCTCGGTCCTGGAGAATCGCAAGATCAAGACTCTCGAAGGCCTCGGCACCGCCGGGAAACCGGGGCCGATGCAGCGCGCGTTCATCGATGCGCAGGCCGCGCAGTGCGGCTATTGCATTCCCGGCATGATGATGCGGGCGCAAGCGCTGCTGGAAAAGAATCCGGGTGCCACCGAAGCCGATATCCGCGGCGCGCTCCAGCCGCATCTCTGCCGTTGCGGCACCCACTCACGCATCCTGCATGCCGTGGCGCGTGCCGGCGAGCTCATGAGAGGCAAGTCATGAACCGCCGCCAATTCCTGCAGACCGGCGGTGCGCTCATCGTCAGTTTCTCCATCCCCGCCCGGGCACAGAAACTTCCCGGGGCGCTCGCGCACACGCCTCAGCTCGATTCCTGGATCCGCATCGGCGCCGACGGCTCGATCACGGTCTTCACCGGCAAGGCCGAGCTCGGGCAGGGCGTGAAGACCGCGATCCTGCAGATTGCGTCGGAGCAGCTCGCGGTCGACATGCAGGCGATCAAGCTCGTCACCGCCGACACTGCGCTCACGCCGAACGAGGGCTATACGGCTGGCAGCAATTCGATGAAGGACAGCGGCACCGCCATCCTCAACGCGGCGGCGCAAGCGCGCGAGATCCTGCTCGCGGAGGCGAGCAGGCGCCTCGGCGCGCCGGTGACTGCGCAGAACGGCGCAGCTGTGACCGCCGATGGACGGCGCATCGCCTACGCGCAGCTGGTCGAGGGCAAGACGTTGAGCGCCCGCGCGGCGCCGGAGTCCAAGCTGATTACCGCGCGCCGCGTGATGGGCAAGTCGATCCCACGCGTCGACATCCCGGCCAAGGTCACCGGTGGCGTCGCCTATGTGCACGATCTCCGGTTGCCAGGCATGGTCCACGCGCGTGTGGTGCGGCCGCCGAGCCCGGGCGCGCAGTTGAAGTCCGTGAACACCGACGCCGTCGCGAGGATGGCGGGTGTCCAGAAAATCGTCCGCGACGGTCATTTCCTCGCGGTGGTCGCTGGGCGCGAGTGGGAGGCGGTGCAGGCGCTGCGTGCGCTGCGTGCGGCCTGCACGTGGAGCGAGCAGGCCAGGTTGCCGAAGGAGATCTACGCAACACTCGCGTCTTTGCCCACGCAGGACACCGTGATCGCCGGAAAAGATGCGGCGCAGCTTTCCGGGCGCGTGGTGCAAGCGGCCTATCGCCGCCCGTACCAGCTGCACGGTGCTATTGGGCCCGCCTGTGCTGTCGCGCGTTACGACAACGACGGTCTCACGATCTGGTCGCATGCGCAGGGCATGTTTCCGCTGCGCGGCGCAGTGTCCGAGCTAATGGGACTGCCGGCGGAGAAGGTGCATTGCATCCACATGGAAGGCGCAGGTTGCTACGGTCACAACGGCGCCGACGATGTCGCAGGCGATGCGGCGTTGATCGCACGCGCAATGCCCGGCAAGCCGGTGCGCGTGCAATGGATGCGCGAGGACGAGCACGCATGGGAGCCTTACGGCCCGGCAATGCTCACCGAGGCGCGGGCGACGCTCGACGGCTCGGGGAACGTCAGCGGCTGGCAGTACGAGGTATCGAGCAACACGCACTCGACGCGGCCGGGTAAAGCGGGCGATCTCATCGCCGGTCGCTACGTCGAGAAGCCGTTCCCGCCTTCGCCGCCGCGGCCCTTGCCGCAGCCGGAAGGGGGCGGCGACCGGAATGCGATTCCGCTCTATCGGTTCCCCTCGCGGGTCACCCATCGCTTCATTCCCGAGATGCCGCTCCGGGTCTCAGCGTTGCGCGGACTCGGCGCGTACATGAACATCTTCTCCATCGAGAGCTTCATGGACGAGCTCGCGCTCGCCGCCAAGGCTGATCCGGTGGAGTTCCGCTTACGCCAGCTCGACGATCCGCGTGCGAAAGATGTCATCAAGCTCGTGGCGGAGAAGTTCGGCTGGGGGTCTTACAAGAAGCAGAACGGTAACGGCCGAGGCTTTGCCTTCGCGCGCTACAAGAATCTCGCTGCGTATTGCGCGATCGCCATGGATGTCGCGGTAGAGCGGGATACGGGCGACGTGCGGGTGCAGCGGGTAGTAGCCGCCATCGACAGCGGCGAGGCGATCAATCCCGACGGCATCAAGAACCAGATCGAAGGCGGCATCATCCAGTCGATCAGCTGGACGACCTTCGAATCGGCGATGTGGAACGACACGCGAATGACCAGCCGCGACTGGTCGAGCTATCCGATCCTGAGGTTCTCGCACGTGCCCGAGAGCGTCGACGTGCACGTCATCGACCGGCCGGGGGAGCATTTCCTCGGCACCGGCGAAGCATCGCAGGGCCCGACGGCCGGGGCGCTCGCCAACGCGATTGCCCATGCCACCGGCGTGCGTATTCGCGATCTGCCGTTCAACCGCAAGCGGGTGAAGGAAATGCTCGCTGCGTAGCGGAATAAAGGGAGGGCTCGCGACATCTAATCGACAAAGGAGCCCATATGGCACGCCTGGTAAAACGTACTCCGCAAGAACCCACTAAATACACGATGGAGGGCAAGGAGGTCTGGCTGTGCAAATGCGGCCTCTCCAAGAACCAGCCCTACTGCGACGGCTCGCACAAGCTCACCAAGGGTGAGGAGGCCGGCAAGCTCTACTGGTACGACGACGCCGGCAAGCGTCACGAGGTGCAGGACACCTTCGGCGGCATCCGCACGTTCTAGGCCTCGCCGTGCAAGACATCGCGCTGCGCCGGCGGCAGGAAGTCGCCGAGCGGACGTTCGCCTTCTACTTCGACAAGCCGGCCGGTTTTTCCCATCAGGCCGGGCAGAACGCGCTCTTCAGCCTGCCCAGCGGCACCGAGAACCGGACGTTCACCATCGCCTCGGCACCGCACGAGCGCGAGCTGATGATCGCGACCCGGATGCGCGATTCGCCGTTCAAGCGCACGCTCGCCGAGCTCCCGGTAGGAGGGCGGCTGAAGATCGACGGACCTGCCGGCCTGATGGTGCTGCATGAAGACGAGTCCCGGCCGGCCGTGTTCCTCGCCGGCGGCATCGGCATCACGCCTTTCCTCGCGATGGCACGCGACGCCCAGGCGCGGCTCCTCCGGCACCGCATCACGCTCATCTACTCGAACCGGCGGCCGCAGGACGCGGCGTTCCTCGCGGACCTGAAGCACATGCAGAACCGCAACTTCAAGCTGGTGCCGACGATGACCGACGCCGCGGCGGACTGGAAAGGAGAGCGGCGTCTTATCTCTCGCGAGCTCCTGGCCGCGCACGTGCCGGATCTGCACGCGCCGGTCTACTACTTCGCCGGACCGCTGAGAATGACCATGGCAGTGCAGGGGATGCTCACGGAGCTCGGCGTGAAGGATGCGGACATGCGCTCCGAGGAGTTCTACGGCTATTGAAACGCGCGGATGGCTCGCACCATCTAATGGGGAGATGAAGCCGCAACCAAAGACCGCGCAAGATGCGCGGGCATTCGAGGAGATCATGCGCAAGCACAACCGCATGCTCTTCCGCACCGCCCGGGCGATCCTCCGCGATGACGCCGAAGCCGAGGACGCGCTGCAGGAAGCCTACGTGCAGGCGTACAACTCGATGCAAACCTTCCGCGCCGAGTCGAAGCTCTCGACCTGGCTTGCTCGCATCGTGGCGAATGAAGCGCTGATGCGCCTTCGCAAGGAAACGCGCCGCGCGGAGATCGTGCCGATCCAGTCGACGGCGACCGTGCAGGACATAGAACAGATAACGGACAGCGACATGAACAAGGCCCCCGACGCAGCTGCAGAACGACGGCAGATGCGCCGCGTCCTCGAATCGCAGATCGACGCGCTGCCCGATACCTACCGCACCGTATTCATGCTGCGGGCGGTGGAGGAGCTCTCCGTAGAGGAGACCGCCGCGGTGCTGGATCTCCCCGCCGCCACCGTGCGCACCCGCTTCTTCCGCGCCCGCAGCATGCTGCGCGAGATGCTCGCGCAGAAGATCGACGTCGCGTGCGAAGACGCTTTCAGCTTTGCCGGCGCGCGCTGCGACCGCATCGTCGCCAACGTGCTGGCCCGGATCCGTAACTCAAATGAGCCACAGGAGAAGTCATGAACTGGAAACTCGTCCTTCCGATTGCTTTCTTCGCCCCAGCTCTTGCGCTAGCGCAGGGCGGGCCCAGCGATCCGCAGATCGCCCACATCGTCGTCACCGCCAACCAGATCGACATCGACGCCGGCAAGCTCGCCAAGTCGCGGAGCAAGAACAAGGAAGTGCAGGAATTCGCGCAGCGGATGATCACGGACCACACCGCGGTCAACAAGCAGGCCGGAGCGCTCGCCAAGAAGCTCGGCGTGAAGCCCGAGGACAACGACACCTCCAAGAGCCTGAAGAAGGGCGCGCAGGAGAACATTGCCAACCTCAAGAAGCTGAAGGACGGCGCGTTCGACAAGGCGTACATCGATCATGAGGTCGCCTATCACCAGGCCGTGCTCGACGCCATCGACAAGACCCTCATCCCGAGCGCGCAAAACAAGGAGCTCAAGGACCTGATCGTGAAGGTCCGTCCGGCGATCGCCGCGCACCTCGAGCACGCCAAGCACGCCCAGGCCGACCTTGGAAAAAAGTAGCAGGCGGCGCCTCGCATGAGGTCCGCATCGAGGGCATGAAGTTCGTCCCCGAGCGGCTCGAGGTCGCCGCCGGGGACCGCATTACCTGGACCAACAAGGATTTCCTGCCGCACAGCGTGACGTCGAAGGCCTCGGGCATCGAGTCCGGCGACCTCGGCGAGGGCAAGACCTTCAGCTACGTGGCGAAGAAGCCCGGCGAGATCGCGTACGTCTGCCGGCTGCACCCGGTGATGCACGGCACGATCGTGGTGAAGTAGCCTCAGTTACCCCTAGAGGCGGTAGGCGAGACCCAGGCTGCCGTAGAAGCCCGAGCGACGCTCGACAAAAGGACTCGACATCGCGGCGTCGGCGAGGCGGCGCTGCTCCGCGCTGAAAAGGAACAGCCACTTCGGCGTGATCGCGTAGCCGCCCCAGGCGCCGAGCGCGGTGAAGAGAAGGCCGCTGTCATTCACCGCGTAGAAGTTGTTGAAGATCTTCTCGTTGGCCCACGTCGCCTGGCCGTACAGCGCGAGGCCCCAACCGTGTCCCTCGTACACGCCGACGTTGACGCGTGCGTCGGCCTCCCAACCCTTGCCGTTGCTCATGAACTGTCGGATGCGGAATACGGACGAGACCGGCGCCGGGCCGACGTGTCCCTCGAGCTCGGCATGGATGCCGAGCGACGCTCCGGGATGCTCGCCACGCGGACCGTCCTCGTAGGCCGCCTGCGCGCCAATAGCCGCGTGCTCGCCGACATTCCAGCGCGCGCCGCCCTCGAGAATGCCCTCGGTGGTGCGGGCGAACCAGCGGCTGCCGGCGTAGCTGATCTGCGGGATGGCATCTTCGTGGCGGATTGGCGAGCCGTCGAACTTCGGATGGCTGTAGATACCGGCGCCGACGAACTGCACGTCCTCGTCCAACGCCGCTGCAGTAAGCGGAGCAAGGAGCAGTGCCAGGAAAAGGCAGCGCATTCGCTGCCCTTGTATCACGAGCCCCTGAAATCTGGCTTACGTTTCGCGATGAACGCGGCAATCCCTTCGCGCGCGTCGCGCGTGCGTGCCGCATCCGCGATTGCCTGCGCCTCGAGCTCCATCTGCGTCTCGAGAGACTCGGCGAAGCTATGGTGCAGCAGCCGCTTCGCCGCACCGTAGGCGCGGGTCGCGCCGGCAGCGAGCTGGCGCGCCAGGGAATCGGCCTCCGTGAGCAGCTCGGCGTCGGGCACGACCCTGGTGACGATGCCCCATTCGTGCGCTTCTTTTGCGCTCAGCACGCGATTGGTGATCGCGAGCTCCAGCGCCCGCCGCATGCCGACGATGCGCGGCAGGAAGTAAGTGGAGCTGCCGTCCGGGTTCAATCCCGCGCGCGTATAGGCCATGGTGAACTTGGCAGATTCAGCGGCGAGCACCAGGTCCGCAAAGAGGCAGAGGCTCATGCCGGCACCACCCGCGGCACCGTTGACGGCGGCAATGACCGGCGCGTCCATGCGCACGAACCGCGAGACGGCCGCGTGCAGATAGGCCGTGACTTCCTTTAGATGGCCGGGCAGGGCGTCGCCTTGGGCGGCAAAGCTCTTGAGATCGCCGCCGCCTGAGAACATCTTCCCCGCGCCGGTGATGAGCACTGCGCGTACCGCCGCGTCCTCGCTCGCCCGGATGGACGCATGCATCAGGTCGAGCGCCATTTGCAGGTCGAGCGCGTTCGCGGCGTCGGGCCGGTTGAAGGTGATGCGCGCGACATGGTCCTTCACTTCATAGAGGAGCGTTTTCATCCTACCTCCCTAATTCCGGACAACGTCCGAAATTATTGGTAACGACAATTACGGACGTTGTCCCGAATTGCTGCCGTACCTTTGCGCGGCACGTGCCCGGGCCTTGGCCGCCTCTTCTTCTCGGTTCCGGGGCGGCGCGCTGGTTTCCAGCGAGTTCATAAGCTTTCGTGCAACGGCGGCAACCTCGTCGACGGCCGTTACGAAGGCCGCCATGTTTGCATTCGAGGGCTTGTTGAAGCCGGAGAGCTTTCGCACGAACTGGAGCGACGCCGCGCGGATTTCTTCTTCACTGGCGGGCGGCGCGAAATTAAACAGGGTCTTAATGCTTCGGCACATGGCAACTCCTTGAGCGACAGCGCACTTGCGACAAAGCGAGGCATCCTAGGTCTGCCCCAAAGTTCGGTTCACGCGTGACGCTGTGACCGGACCATTACCAATGCCACGGCGAAAACCAAAGCCACCGGGATTGTAAGCATGGCCCCTAGTAGGGGTGCCGCGACGATCGCGAGCGCACCGTCGCCATGCAGGAGATAGCTGAAAGCATTAACAACGCCAAAGCTCATGAGCATGCCTACAGGCACCGCGGCGGTGAAAAGCGCGCAGGAAGCGAGTACCGACATGGCCTTTCGACGGACCGCCAGCAGCGCTAGCAAGCCAACGAGCCCGGAAATGGCCGGAACCAACGCCACGCTCGAATAGACCATGACGTCATCGGGTGCCATCGCAAACTAAAGCTCAGTCAAACCTTGAACGATTCCAGCGTCTCGCGGGCGAAGAGCTCCTCGGGCTTGCGGCGCTGCTTTGATAGTCCCTGCTCGTGGTGGTAGCGAAGGAAGGTGTCGAGCACGTGGCGGTTCGGCTCGAGGCCATAGGGCCACCAATCTTCGCCGATCTCGCGGCGCGCTTCTTCGAGGTGCGCCACGAGCCATGGCAGCATCGCGGCCATCGCCGCGGTCTGGGAGTACATCTCCATGGCCTTCGCCTTCGAGGCATTGAGCGCCTTATAGAGCGACTGCGCGACCCACGGGTGCTTCTCGTACACATCGCGCCGGATCACCACGGTGTGCATGATCGGAAAGATCTTGGTCCGGCGGTAGTAGTCCTTCTCGGTGGCGACGTAGTCGGGGAAGAG
>Ga0310810_10010344_pt1 | contig 10861 bp, 12 predicted proteins | sample NCmetagenome_FD_207641 | JGI IMG/M metagenome (GOLD analysis project Ga0310810, IMG submission 207641) | Soil microbial communities from experimental microcosm in Duke University, North Carolina, United States - NC | ecosystem: Engineered > Artificial ecosystem > Soil microcosm > Unclassified ... | reverse complement strand
TTATAGCGGCTGAGCCGCCTTCTTAAGTGCAGCGTACCCCATTCCTTTCAGCCGCGCGATACGCATGCCCATCGGCGGATGCGTGGCCAGCGTGTCGGCGAGCCACCCTTCCCGATTCGTGAAATGGCGCCCCAGCGGATCGGCGATGCACAAATGGGCGGCCCCGCGCTTGATCGATGTCGTCGGCGCCTCGGCGGACTCAATCTTCTCGAGCGCGCTCGCGAGCGCGAGCGGATTGCGCGTGAACTGCGCGCTCATCGCGTCCGCGAGGTACTCGCGGCGGCGACTCACGGCGAGCGCGAGCAGCTGCGTGATGAGCGGCGCGAGGATCCACGAGATGAGCCACAGCGCCAGCAGCAGGGCGACGAGTGGCCCACCGCTCTTGCCCCGGCCTCCCCGACGCGGTCCGCCGCCCCGCATCATCCGGCCCATTCCGTCGCGCACCAGCAGCACCGCACCCACGAGCGCCGCCAACGTCGTCATCAGGCGAACGTCGAGGTTCTTGACGTGGCCGAGCTCGTGGCCGATCACCGCCTGGAGCTCGTCGCGATTGCAGATCCGGAGCAACCCCTGCGTGACGGCGATGTGCGAGTGCAGCAGATCCTGCCCTGTCGCGAAGGCATTGGGATCGTCGTCCGGCACGATCCAGATTCTGGGTCGCGGCACGCCGGCGGCGACCGCCATCTCGTCCACGACGTTGGCGAGCTGCCGCTCGGCATCCGTCTGCGGATCCGTGAGCTCCTGCGCGCCCGTCGCCCACAGCACCTTCTCGGGCCCGGTCTTGTAGGAATACCACGCCGTGATCACGGCGGCCGCCGTTAGCACGATGCCGAGCCACGGGAAGGGGTGGCGGCTGGAGAGCGACCAGATGTAATCGCCGCCGAACCCCAGCCAGGCGAAAAACAGGATGAAGCCAATCACCAGCCAGACGGTGCGCCGGCGATTGGCTTCCTGTTGTTGGAAGAGGTTACCGTCTGGAGAGGTCAACCTGCGGTACCGCCCGTTCCGCCTGGTCTTCGATCTCCCACAGCTCCATCGGGGTAGCGTGCGCGAGTCCCGCGACGAGCGTCGTGGGGAATTGCTGTTGCTTCGTGTTGTACTGCGTCGCCGTGTCGTTGTAGAGCTGGCGCGCGAACGCGATCCGGTTCTCTGTGGACGTGAGCTCCTCCTGCAGTTGGCTCACGTTGCCGGTCGCCTTGAGGTCGGGATACCGCTCCACCGTGACGAGCAGGCGAGAGAGCGCGCCCGACAGCGCGTTCTCCGCCTGGCTGATTTGCTTAATCGCCTCAGGCCCCGAGGCGTTCACCTTCACGGCTTGATTGCGCGCCTGGATCACGGCCTCGAGCGTCGATTTCTCGAAGTCCATCGCGCCCTTCACGGCGTTGACCAGATTCGGAATGAGGTCGTGCCGGCGTTTCAACTGCACGTCGATCTGTTTGAAAGCGTTGAAGGCCTGGTTCTTGAGGGAGATCAGGCCGTTGTACGCGCCGATCATCCACAGCGCGGCGACCACTACGATAGCCAGCAGCACCCACATCGTCAGACTCCGTGTGAGAGACGGGTACTCTCTATTACGAGCTGTGCGGCAGGAGTTTCGCGATCGCCTGGCGCACGCTCTCCGCCAGGCCGGCGTCGTCGGAGCCCAGGCGCGCCAGAGGATGGTCGGCGTCGACGTGAAGCTCCACGCCGCGCGTCACGGGAATGCGGCGCCACATGCTGGGGCCGTTGGTTTCCTTGACGGCGTCCCGAGTGAGCCACGCGGTGAGCGCACGCCCCGAGCGGCCGCGCGGCATTCCTTCGGCGCCCTTGAGCGGCAGGCGGTCGGGCGCCGGGAGCGAGTTGCCGAGCACCTGCGCACACCGACGCTCCAGGATGTCGCCCGTCTGGTCGTGCATGTCCTTCGTGATGGCCGCCAGCGTCGCCCCTTCCATCTGGCGCAGCTTGATCGCGAGGAGCTGCAGAAAATGGCGGTACGAGTACGTCGCCGCGGTCCCGCGTCCCTCCGGGGGGCTGACGAGACCGCGCGTCACGTAGAACCGAATCGTCCGTTCGCTCGGCGCCGCGCGTGCGGCGGCATTGATCGGCGTAACCGCGGACGCGTCGAGCACGGCACCTACCAGCACCGATAGATCTCGCAGGTTCCACGGCGCGAGGTTGCGATACTCGCGGAGCACGTGGAGCGGGTCGGCGTGGGCTACGGTCGTCACGCGTCCATCGCACCGCGGGTCCGGTCGCTCTGCAACACGGACGTGACCCAGTCGACGACTTGCTGGAGGTTGAACGGCTTACGAATCACCGTGCAGCGGTGGTGCTCGAGCCAGGTGCGGACTTCTTCGGCCTCCGCGTCGCCGGTCATGATCGCGATGTGGCCGTCCAGTGCCGGCCAGCGATGCACGATCGCGAGGTAGAGCGCCAGGCCCGACATCGTGGGCAGATGAATGTCCAGAAGCAGCGCGTCCGGTGATTCGCTGGAGAGCAGCTCATAGGCCGTTTCCGCCGTGCCGGTGCTGAGCACACGGAAGCCGTGGCGCTCGAGGAATCGCTCGAGCACGCGCCGTAACCCGGCCTCGTCGTCGACGATCAGGATCGTCGGCGGTTGCCGCGGCGGCGCCGTCATCACGATGCGCTCGCGGCGTTGCGCCGCACCGGCGTGAGAAAATCCTGAACGATGTGCGCGGTGGCCTCGTCGGCGGTGAGCGACAGGCGCATTTCGCCGGCGGTGAGGCCCAGATAGCGCCGCGCGTGCTGCTGCAGCGTCTTGGTCTGGGCGTAGCCGAGTCGTTTCGCGACGTCCTCGATGGTGAAACCGGGATCCTTCAGGAGGCGGTGCGCGTACAGCACACGGGTCGCCGCGAGGATGTCGCGCGGGCTCGGCAGCCCGGCGCGGTAGCACCACCGCGCGCACGTCCCGCGATCCACCCGGGCGCGGGCTGCCACCTGCTGGATTGTCTGGACGGTTCCCGGCGCGCGCATCGCGTCCTCAAGCACCCAGCGCAGCGCGGGCGGCAGCGGAGCGAGCGCCGTGGTCAGCTGCGCGAGCAGGCGGTTGGACGTGGCGTGCAGTGCCTCCGCGCCGAGCAGATCGCGGAGCCGGTCCGGATGGTCTTCGGTGCGACTCAGCACGACCCGCGTGATGCCGCATTTGCCCATCGCGAGGAGCACGGGGGCGAGCTCGGGCGTCATCATCGGCGTGTACAGAATCAGCGGCAGTGACGGGAACAACACGCGCAGCCGTTCGACCTCCTGGCCGCGTGCGCCGCCGAGCATCGGATCGACGACGGCGATTTCGACAGGACGGCAACGGATGGTTTCGAGCGCAACGTCCCACGTCGCCGCGCGCGCCAAGCTGAAGGCTGCGCCGACCGCGCCGCGCAGTCTCTGGTATTGCAGGTCCGAAACGGCCGCGAGTACCAGCATTCCCCTACACGTCCTCCGAAGAATTCCCTAATTGCCGCAAAATCGCCCTACGATACCGCAAAAATGCCCTAAACGCGCGACCTCTTCGTCGTCAAGTTGGCTGCGGGTCTTTGGTCCCTCTTTCAACTCGACTGCGGAGGCATCATGTCGCGCCGAATTCGCTCCCTTGTTGCGCTGTTCCTCGTTTCGTTCGCCCTGACCGCCGCGGCGTGCGCCGATTCCACCGCTCCCCGCGCCGACACGACGTGCGACACGAACAATCCGAACACCTGCCATCATTAACGGCTAAGTGCTGAGGGCCGCCAAAGAGGCGGAAACCTCTTTGAGCGCGTCGCTCCGCAGCTTGGGCTCCGCGAGTGCGCTCTCGAGCTCATCGGGCGCCTCGCATTCGCGGAGCCCCTCGCTGATCCGCTCGATGCGGAAGATCATTTCGTTCAGGTCGTGCGCGGTCGCGATCTCGAGGGCGTGACGCAAATTGGTCGCGGCTTTGGAGAAATTGCCGAATCGCGCGAGCCCGATGCCGACTTTGAGGTAGTAGTCTGCGCGGATGTTCGCCGGCATTTGATCGAGATGGTTCAGGCCTTCCTCGCGCATGCGCTCGAAGCCAACTCGGTCGCGCCGACACGACGCGCACTGCATCAGCTCGATGACCGCGTTCGTGCGACTTTCACCGACGCGCTCGCGCCGCAGAACTGCGTGCAGGGCGTGCTCGGCAGCCGCGATGTCCCCAATGGATAGCAAGGCCATCGCAAGGTCGGTAAGCACTCGCAGTTGGTCCGACTCGTCCTCATACAGCTCGTAGGCACTCCAGAGATGGGGAGCGCCCGCCTGCGCGAGTCCGCGCCGCTGCAGCAGGTTCCCCATGCCGTGGTGCGCCTGCGCTTCGACGCAGTGATCGCCCGCGGCGGATGCATCGGACAGCAGGCTGCGCCATCCCAGCTCGGCGCCGGCGAGATTGCCGTGGAAGTACATCGTGTTGCAGTTACCGACTCGACTGAGCAGGACGGAGCGCAAGTCGCCCGCGGTTTGCGCGAGCCGGCCGGCCTCCGCGTACGCGTCGGTCGCGCCGTCGAAGTCGGTCTGCTTGCGGCGTACGCGGCCCAGTCGCATCCAGGCGGAAATGTTATCCGAGCTCTGCAGCCGGCCCATCCCCACGTTGATCATCGTCAGCAGGGCGTCCTCGGCTTCCTCGAAATGCGATTCCTGCTCGAGATAGAGCGCGTACGCGAACAGCGCCGGGGCGACGAGACCGATGTCGCCAGCCGTGTGCGCGTCTCCAGCCGCACGAACAATACAGGTGAGGTGCGAGGCTTCGGTGCCTTCGCCCGCCAACTCGGCGCAGTAGCGCTCCGTCGCGGCCCACTGGTACCGGAAGACGTCGGGCGTCGGGGCTTCGCGATCGGGGTCCAGGAGATCGACGAACCGCAGCGCCAAGAAAGCGCCTTGACCGAGCCGCACATCCGAAGAGGTGGCTGGCTCGTCGGCGACGCGCTGCAGGAAGACCGCGTGGGGGAGCCCGGCGGCCCGGGACGGCGTCTCAGTGCTCATCGCGCCAATGGAATGGCAGCCTCCATGCCGACAGGCAAGACTATCACGGGCTTCAACATAGCGCTCGCCGGCGTGACGCGTTAGCCCGCAAATGGCGCGTTTTCGGGCTTTTCGCTGGACTTTTTGGATGATAGGTAAAGCCCTACACACCCTTATAAACGACGCATGCGCAGAGGGTTTGGGGGATTCACAATCCACGAGTTGATCGTCGTAATGGCGATCGTTGCCGTACTCATGGCGTTCGGCACGCCACGCGCCGCACGCGTCGTCGACTGGCTGGAAACCGAAGCAGCCGTCCGCGACGTCACGACAGCGCTCGCCGTCGCGCAGAGCGGCGCGGTGATGCAGTCGATGCGCTCACGGCTAACGATCCGAGCCGACACGTTGCGCATCGATCGCCTGGATGGATTGACCTGGATTCCGTGGTGGCGCCAACCGGGTCCCGCGAGCCACGGCGTATCGCTCGTGGTCTCGAATCCCGACATCGAATTTGGCCCCACGGGCGTAGGCTGGGGCGTTTCGAACACCAAGATCGTGCTGAGCCGTGGGTCTCAGGCCGAAACGATCACCATGTCACGCGTGGGGCGGGTGAAGCATTGGTAGGTGCAACCGTTCAGCGGGTCATCGCATCTAATCGTATGAAACCTGGCTACGCTGCACTGCGTACCATCGAAGGGTCGCGGCCGAAGTGTGACGGCCACTTCGCCCGACCGCCAACCCCGGGGAGATTCATCGCCCCGGGGTTTGGTTTTTAGGGAGATTGGTGGAGCGTGTCAGGACCGCTGAACTACAGTGCCGGACCCACATCCTCGTCCAGGTATACGAGCGTCTGCCGTCGCGCGACGATTCTGGTCAGCGCCTCGTAGACCTTCGGATCAAGCACCGTTCCGGACAAATCGGCCATCCGTTCGACGGCCTGCTCGGGGCTCATCTTCTCCTGATACGGCCGGGACGTCGTCAGCGCGTCGTAGACTTCGGCGGCTGCGATCACGCGCCCGCCGAGCGGGATTTCCTCGCCTTTGAGGTTGTCCGGGTAACCGGTGCCATCGAAGCGCTCGTGGTGGGTCTTGACCATGCTCACGATATCGCCGAGGTGGACGAGCGGCGCGAGGATCTGGGCGCCGATGATGACGTGCTGCTTCACGTGCTCGAACTCATCGGCCGTGAGCGGTCCTTCCTTATTCACCACGGCGTCGCGCGTTCCGATTTTCCCAAGATCGTGGAGCCGGCCGGCCATCCGGACGCGATCGACCTCTTCCTCGCCGAGCGCCATTTCCGTCGCGATGTTCGCGGACAGATCCGCCACACGGGCGGAGTGTCCGCGAAGATAGGGATCCTTCGCTTCGAGGGCGTTGACCAAGGCCTCGAGGGTTGCGGTGGAAACGCGTTCCAGCCGATGCCGCTCGCGCTGCAGCTCGGCCGTTCGTGTCGTCACCTCTTCTTTGAGCCACTGATTCAAGTGGCGGTTTTCGAGCAGCATCTCGCGTCGCTTCAGCGCGCGCTGCACGGCGCGACCAAGGTCGGCGAGCTCAATGGGCTTGGTGAGGTAATCCATCGCGCCGCGCTGCATGCAGAGCGCCGCACTGGTGGCGTCGTTGACGGCGGTGAGCATCAGGATCGCGAGCTCCGGCTCGATCTCGAGCGCTTGCGGCACGAGGTCGACGCCGCTGGTGCCGGGCATGCGGATGTCCGATAGCATCAGCGCGATCTTGTGCATGCGCAGCTGCTGGAGCGCCTCGTCGGCGGACCCAGCGGCATAGACCTCGAATTGCTGCTGCTTCAAATATTTCCGCAGCGCATTCCGGATCGGCTCTTCGTCATCCACTACGAGGACAGTGACGACCCCGGCATGAGCGGTCACTGGGGTTCTCCTTGCGGATCGGAAGCTCTCGCCAAACTAGGAATCGGCGGCGATGAACGCTAGATCCACCGGGGCCGGAATGATCCGCGCGCGGTGTGCGCGCGTCAACAGCTCCGCGACGGCGCGCCGACCAAGCTCGCCATAGTCTACGGTGTAGGCATTAACGTACATCCCGACGAACCGGTCCGTGCGCGCGGCATCGAGTCCGCGACTGAACCCCTGCGCGTGGCGCAGCGCCTCGGCGCGGTGCGCCAGGCCGTACTGAATGCTGGCCTTGAGATCGCGCGCGATGCCATGCATCAGCTCAACGCCGAGATCACGGCGCACGACGTTACCGCCGAGCGGCAGCGGCAAGCCGGTTTCGCCGTACCACCACTCGCCCATGTCGGTCCATAAATGCAGGCCGCGATCGCCGAAGGTGAGCTGCCCTTCGTGGATCAGTAGGCCCGCATCAGCCTTGCCGGCCGCCACAAAGTCTTCGATTGCGTCGAACGGCACGACGACATGGCGCACGGCGGGCTGGTAGAGTCGCAATGTGAGAAATGCCGTCGTCAGCTCGCCGGGAACCGCCACGAGCTTGCCCGCGAGAGCGCTGCGGGAATCGCTCGGCGTGGGTGAGCGGCTGACAATGCGCGGCCCGTAGCGGTCACCGATACTGGCGCCATGGGCCAGCAGGGCATAGCGATCCGAGAGAAAGGCATACGCATGCAGCGAAACCGCGGTGACCTCGAGCTCGCCGGCGAGCGCGCGGCGATTCAACGATTCGATATCGGCGAGCTCGTGCACGTAGCGGCGGCCGTCCGTATCGATCAGGCCCTGCGCCATTGCCCAGAACATGAATGCGTCGTCGGCGTCGGGGCTGTGCGCGACGCGGATAATGCCGGGATGGTTGAGCGGGGATGCGGGAGGCGCGCTCACGTCCCGGTCCGTCGTCCCGTCACGCGCGCGGCTTCAGTCTTGAAGCTCGTCAGCGCGTCGGCGTGGTCAGTGTATTCCTGCCGATTCTTCGCCCGCTCCGCCGGCTCGTTGCGCAAGAAGTCGGCATAGGCGCGCCGTTCCAGTTGGGTATTCCCGAGCTCCTGGTAGGCGTGGGCGCGGAGTACATAGATGAAGAGATGCGTGGAGATCGAACGCCCGATCGTATCGGCCTGCGCGAGCGCGGCATTGGCGTTTCCGCCGGCGAGCTCCAGCATCCCGATGTGGTAACGCGCGTCCGCGTCCAGCGCCGGCAGCTGCGCATAGGCGCCCAGCGCCATAGGCATGAAGAATTGCACGCTGTCCTGCTTGCCTGACTCGGCCAGGATCATCACGCGATTGAACAAGCGATTGGCGCGCTCTTCCGGCGACATCTGGGAGATGTCGGGTGGTTGTCCGCCAGCCCCCCCGGCCCCCCCGGCCTCCCCGGCCCCTCCTGCGAACGGCGCAATGGGAGCCGAGGTGGCCTCGTCCGCCCGGGACGGCGCGCCCAGCGAGCGCATCGCAACGACAGTGATCAGCGCGCCGAACGCGGCTCCGGCGAGTCCCCACGGAAGTCCGGCGCGCCAGCCGCTCGCGCCCGGCGTCCCAACTGCGGCTCCGCACTTGTGGCAGAACTTTGCCGAGGGAGATAGTGGAGCACCACATGCATGGCAGGTCATAGGATGGAGAATGTAACGCGGCCTAGCGGGTGACAGGAAAGCCGGTAGAGTAGGGCCGATGGGCACCGAATACGGCAAGCACATGGGCGAGTTGAAACGCGGCGACCAGCGCTGGGACGTCTATCTCGAGGGGCAGCCCGATACCGGCATGGGTGCGGTACGGGGACGCATTCATTTCGTGAGCGGCCAGCAGCACAAGGTGACCGGCTGGATCTTCCTGGAGTGGCAGGAGCGTGATATTCACGAGCGATTCGGGGAGTTTTCGGCCGTCGAGCTGCTGCACTTCGTGGAGTCGCTGTAGCGCATTTGCTGCACGTTCGGGCGAACAGTCTGCACATTTCCACATCACCAATCGGCGCCCAGCCGATTTTTTTTGCAATTCGTGCACGATTTGGTTGACACTCTGCCGTACGTCCTCTACCTTCCCGTATGGCCCGCCGCTTGCACCGCGCATCCCCGACTCGGGAAGGAGATCCCTCGCCATGACAGCAACGTTGGAACCCACCGCCGCCGTCGCCACCGGCGCGAAGGTGTCTGCTGGCGCGTCGCCGGCAGACGTCATCCGCCGCGCCAAGGAAGCGGGAGTCCAGATCGTCGACGTGCGTTTCACCGACTTGCCCGGTACCTGGCAGCATTTCTCGATTCCGTTGAAGGAGCTCGAGGAAGACACGTTCACCGACGGGCTGGGATTCGACGGGTCGTCGATCCGCGGCTTCCAGGCGATCAACGAAAGTGACATGCTGCTGCTGCCGGATCCGGCGAGCGCATTCGTCGATCCGTGCCTGCAGGTGCCGACGCTGTCGCTCACCTGCGACATCGTCGATCCGATTACACGCGAGCCGTACTCGCGCGACCCTCGGTACGTGGCGCGTAAGGCCGAAGCGTTCCTGAAAAAGAGCGGCGTCGCCACGACCGCGTACTTCGGTCCCGAAGCGGAGTTCTACATCTTCAACTCCGTGCGCTTCGACCAGAACGCGCACGAAGGCTATTACCACATCGACTCCGAAGAGGGCATCTGGAACAGCGGCACAAACGGCACGGCCAACCTCGGCCACCGTCCGCGCCATAAGGAAGGCTATTTTCCCTGCCCGCCGACCGACCGGCTGCAGGACCTGCGCTCCAAGATCATGCTGGCGATGATCGCGGCCGGGATCGAGGTGGAAGTGCATCACCACGAAGTCGGCACCGCGGGCCAGACCGAAATCGACATGCGCTACAACACGCTGACGCGCATGGGCGACCAGGTCATGATGTACAAGTACATCGTCAAGAACGTCTGCGCGGCCAACGGCTACACGGCGACGTTCATGCCCAAGCCCATGTATGGCGACAACGGCTCGGGCATGCACGTGCACATGAGCCTGTGGAACGGGTCGAACAACCTGTTCTTCGACAAGAACGGCTACGCGTTGATCTCCGACAGCGCGCGCTGGTACATCGGCGGGCTGATCAAGCACGCCGCCGCGCTGCTCGCGTTCGCCGCACCGACGACGAACAGCTATCGCCGCCTGGTGCCGGGGTATGAGGCACCGATCAACCTGATCTACTCGCAGCGCAACCGCTCGGCGATCTGCCGCATCCCGATGTACTCGACGTCGCCGAAGGCCAAGCGGCTCGAGTTCCGGGCGCCGGACCCGTCGGCCAACCCGTACCTCACGTTCGCCGCGCTGCTCATGGCCGGTCTCGACGGCATCAAGAACAAGATCGAGCCGCCGAAGCCGATGGACGTCGATCTGTACGAGCTCGAGCCGGAGGAGCGGAAGCACGTGAAGAACACGCCGGGAAGCCTGCTCGAATCGCTGCAGGCGCTCCAGGCCGATCATGCGTTCCTGCTCGAGGGTGGCGTCTTCACGCAGGACCTGATCGACACGTGGTTGGCGATGAAGCGGACGAAGGATGTCGACGCCGTTGCCTTGCGTCCGCATCCGTACGAGTTCTTCCTCTACTACGACGCGTAACCTGAAACTGACGCACTGAAGGGACGGCAGCTTAATCGCCGTCCCTCTTGCGTCTTTATCTATGCCGACCAAAAAAGAGATTCTGGACGCCGCCAAAAAGCAGGACGTTTCGTCCTTGCGCCTCCAGTTCACCGACATCCTCGGCGTCAACAAGAACGTCGAAGTGCCGGAGAGCCAGTTCGAGAAAGCGCTCGAGGGCGACATCATGTTCGACGGCTCATCGATCGAAGGCTTCGTGCGGATCGAAGAGTCCGACATGGTGCTGAAGCCGGACCTCGAGACGTTTCGCGTCCTGCCCAACGGCGACGCGGCCGGCAGAGTCGCCCGGGTGATCTGCGACATCTACAATCCCGACGGATCATCGTTCGCCGGCTGCACGCGTCAGACGCTCAAGCGGCAGATCGCCAAGGCCAAGACGCTCGGCTACGAAATGATGGCGG
>Ga0310810_10010343_pt1 | contig 10861 bp, 12 predicted proteins | sample NCmetagenome_FD_207641 | JGI IMG/M metagenome (GOLD analysis project Ga0310810, IMG submission 207641) | Soil microbial communities from experimental microcosm in Duke University, North Carolina, United States - NC | ecosystem: Engineered > Artificial ecosystem > Soil microcosm > Unclassified ... | reverse complement strand
GACCGTTCCCGGTTACACGACGAAGCTGCTGGACCAGATGCTGATCGCGGCGAACTGGACGACGCCCGACACGACCGTGATCGCGGCGCTGACCGCTGCCTCGAACCTCGGCACCTCCACGGACGCCAGCCTCGCGCCGCTCGCGGGCGGCACGAACATCGAGGGCCTGGCGTGGGCGCCGACCGCATCGCGGCCCAACCAGCTGCTGATCGGCTTTCGCAATCCACCCGTGAATGGGAAGGCGATCGTCGTGTCGCTGCTGAACGCCGCGGACGTCGTTACCGGATCCACAGCCCAGTTCGGCGAAGCGGCGCTGCTCGATCTCGGCGGGCTGGGAATCCGCGCGATGGCCTGGTCGCCGCTTCACGTCGCGGTCCTGCTGATCGCGGGCCCGCACGACGACAGCGCCGGCCCGTTCCGGCTGTTCAAGTGGTCAGGCGCGACGGCGGACGCGCCGACGGTCGTACGCGACATCACCGGCGTCCCGTCCAGCTCGGCGCCCGAGGCGATCGTCACCTACCCGAACACGCGCGACGTTCAGATCCTGTTCGATCAGGGCGATCACGACATCAGCGGCGACACGTGCAAGAACGCCTCGGACTCCGCGAAGTACTTCGCGGACACGATCGTGCACGTTCCTTAATCGGTCTGCGCCAGCCGTTGCTGGCGCCACGCGGCCGGCGAGGCGCCCGCGATCTTCTTGAACGCGCGGCTGAAGGCAGCCTCCGAGTCGTAGCCGACCTCGACGGCGATGGCCGCCACCTTGGCTGCGCCGTCGGTCAGCAGGCGCGCGGCCATCTGCATCCGCCAGCGCGTCAGGTACTGCATGGGCGGCTCGCCCACCAGCCGCGCGAAGCGATCCGCGAACGCCGACCGCGACATGCCGACGTCGCTCGCCAGCTCGTCCAGCGTCCAGGCGTGGGCGGCGCGTTCGTGCAGCAGGGCCAGGGCGCGGCCGACGAACTCGTCGCGCAGGCCCGCCAGCCATCCCGCCTGCTCCGGCGGCAGCGCCGCCACGTGCCGCCGGATCACCTCGACGAACATCAGCTCGCTGAGGCGCAGGCGAACGCTCTCCGCGCCGGGCACCTGATCCCGCGCTTCGGTCAGCGTCAGGTCCATCAGGCGGCGCAACCGATCGTCCTGGGCGCTGGCCGCGCCCTTGATGTGCAGCAGGCGGGGCAGGGTGGCGATCAGCGGGTTGAACGGCCGCGCGTCGCAGCCGAGGAAACCGCAGATCGCGCCGACCTGTTCGGGGCCGCCGCCGCCAAACTTCATCGAGAAGGGAAGCTGGCCGCTCTTCATGCCGCGTATGAACCCGAACGCCTGGTCGACGTCGGGCGGCGTCGGCTCCTGGCGTACGAACGACATGAAGTAACCATCGCCGCGCGGAAACACGATCACGTCGCCGGCTTCGAGGCGCACCAGCGGGCCGTCCAGCAGCCCGCCCCAGCAGGCGCCGTGTGTGATCACGTGAAATGAGATCACCTGCTGCGCGCGGGGTACGAGCACCGGCGCCAGCGTCACGCCGTCGGGCATTCCGTTGGCCCACGGCGCCGACGACTCGAGCATGAAGAAGACGGCGCCGTGCAGGCGGACGGTCTTCAGCACATCCGACAGCGGATCGCGCAGCGGGCCGGATCGCGAACGATCCGTCGGTTCTGGACGCTCCAGCAAGGTTCCCGGACGCTCGGTCATGGTCGCGCTTCCCTCTCCCAGGTAACCACACAGTTGGAGCTTCAAACAACGGAGGACGCCATGGAAACGACACTTGAGCAGGTGAATGTGAAAGACCAGCAGCAGGCGACGTGGAACAAGTTCGCAGCCGGGTGGAAGAAATGGGACGACCTCGTCCTGGCCTGGATCACGTCCGTCGGCGACGCGTTGCTCGACGACGCGCGCCTGAAGCCGACGTCGCACGTGCTGGACGTCGCCGCCGGGACGGGCGAGCCGGGCCTGTCCGCGGCGGCTCGTTCGCCGCAGGGCAAGGTGACGATCACGGATCTCGCCGAGAACATGCTGCGCGTCGCCGAGGAGAACGCGGCACGCCGCGGCCTCAAGAACGTAGAGACACGTCAGGCCGACGCCGGCGCGCTGCCGTTCGCCGACGCGAGCTTCGACGCCGTCACGGCGCGGTTCGGCTTCATGTTCTTCCCCGACGTGCTGGCGGCGGCGCGCGAGCTGGCGCGGGTCGCGCGTCCCGGCGCGCGCGTCACCACCGCCGTCTGGGGAGCGCCCGAGAAGAACCCGTGGGCGACGACGATCATGAGCACCATCGCCAAGCACGTCGACCTGCCGGCGCCGCCGCCGGGTGCGCCCGGCCTGTTCCGCTGCGCGGCCCCGGGCTACATGGCGGGTGTGTTCCGCGACGTCGGCCTGCGGAACGTGACCGAGCGCGAGGTCCCCGTGCCGGCACAGTTCGACGACGCGCTCCAGTACTTCACGTTCATGAACGAGATAGCGGCACCGGTGGTGGCCGGCATGGCGCTGGCCGGCGAGGCGACGCGCGTGAAGATCCGGGACGCCGTGATCGCGGCCGTCGGTGGCCCGGGGAAGAAGGTCACGATCGGCGCGACCGCCATCGTGATCACGGGCGAGAAGTAGTTCGTTCTCCTCGGAACGGCGCCGTTCGCGTACGATCGGCCCGTGCTCGGACTGGCGCTGTTCCAGAAGGAACAATAGTCGCACACCGCGCCTACGGCGCGGAGCGACTAGGGCATGAACGCGACGCGCGCGCCGATCAGGATCCACTCGTGGATGGACTTTCGAGTGAAGTCCTCGTCCATCGTGTTCGACATGTTGTTGCCGGTCGTCGTCGTGGCGCGGTGACGAAACTGCCCGAACGAGAGGCTGAAGAACGGCGCCAGCGCGACCTTCTGCGCGATCTTGTAGTCGGCGCCGATCTGGATGTTCGCGAACTCGAAGCCTGACCACGTGGAATCGGTGCTGGTCGAGCCGACCGCCGACTGCTTCAGGGTGAACGTTCCCCATTCGTAACCGATCCCGAGCCCCAGCCACGGCGACAGCTGCGCGACGGACGGCAAGTGATAGAGGCCCATGACGCCGAGGCGGACGTCGGATGCCGAGCAGTCGACGTTGACGTTGCGACAGACATCCTGGCGGTCATCGTTGACGGAGCCGAAGCCGTACTGGAAATACCCGCCGGCGTAGAGCTCGTGGTTGAAACGGTAGCCCGCGTCCAGCCAGAGCGGAAGCTGGCCGCTGACGAAGTCGCCGAGGTTCCGATCCACCGTATCGCTCGCCGGAATGCCCAGGTTTCCCGCCGAGAACGCGTAGCCGACCCGGGCGCCGATCTCGACCCCGGACGCGGGCGCTTCGGCCGCCAGCGCCGGCGCTGCCGCCACGAACGTGACCGTAAAAACGATCGCACGTGTCATGCGATCAGTTTGCGCCCGAACCGCGCGTCGTGTCTATTTCGGCCGCCCGATCACTCGCACTGCGCGCGGCAGCGATCGCCGTCATTCCGACAATCACGAACCAGGTTCGTCGCCGAGCAGGTGTTGCCGCGCTGGTAGGCGCCGGCGCAGACGTGATAGCAGGCGACGTTCCCGGCGGGGTAGTTCGGACATCCGCACGCTTTGTAGTTGGGATCGGATTGAATCGCCGCCACGCACTTGTTCGCCTCGTTCGTGGCCGCTTCGATGCACTGATTGCGAACGTCGTCGCACGACTGCCGGCAGGCCGGGATCTCCTTCGCCGGGGGCGCGGGTGTCTTCGGTTCCTGCAGCGCCGCCAGCATCGGCCCGGTCAGCTTCGGCGGCGGCTCATCTTTCGCTTGCGCTTGTGTCTGCGTTTGCGTTTGCGCTTGCGCGCTCTGTGTCGCGCCGGCGCCGCTGCAATAGCCGGCCGAGTCGCACTCCTGGGGATCGGGGCAGTCGGTGTCCTTGCCGCAGCGATGTCTCTCGGGCGCCATCGCGCAGTGACTGTTCACGCACGCGCGACCCTTGCGGCAGTCATGGTCGCTGGTGCAGCCGCCCGGCGCAGGCGTCGCATCAGTGACTGCCTCTTCCTTGTGCCCGTCGAACTTCGCCGCCTGCTCGGCTTTCTCCTTCGCGAGCGGCGGCAGGATCCGGCCGCCGCAATGGGTGAATCCTTCGGTGATGACGGCCCGGCGGGCGCTCCAGGACGGATGGTGCGGCGACGGGTACGTGGACATGGCCAGCAGCGCCGCCTGCAGCCGCGACGGGGTGAGCTCCGCCTTCGCCATCGCACAGCCGGCCCACGCGTCGGCGCGCAGCTCGGCGTCCCACGCCTCCTTCATCCAGGCCGGCTTCGTTCCGGTCGCGTCCAGGTGGTGACCGAGTCCATGCGCGAAGATGCCGAACGTCGCGATCGGTCCGAAGTTCGAGCGAATCGAGCTCGCGAAGCTCGGGCTGTAAGCGATCTTCGAAACGCCGGCGCCGTCCGTGACCGTCGCCGTGTTGGGCGTGGTCGCGTTCGCGAACAGCAACACCTTCCCGCACCCTTTCGGACAGAGCAGCGCGGTGACTTTCGTGACGTCCGCCTTCGCGCCCGCGCTGGGCGGCATGTCCGCCATCGGATCGTAGGGCGTCATCGGACCGAGCGCGCAGAGCACCTGCGCTTGCGCGCGCAGCGGCACCAGCAGCATCGCCGCGATCGACAGCAGCGAGAGGCTCAACATTTTGTTCATGACCAACCTCCGGGACACGAGAATTTCACCGCACGCGACGCCGACGACCTAGTGTGAGTAGTCACTCCGGCGCGGCCACATTTGAAAATTCGCGCGGGCGTGATCGCCGCCGCACGCGCAGAGCTCTTCGGGAATCCTGGATCTTCGTCAGGCGGGCGCGACGAGGCGAAGCATCAGCATGTCGCCGAACGCGCCGGGTCGAATCGCGACGCGTTCGAAGCCCAGTTTCTCGAGAACGCGGACGGAGGCGGCATTGATCGCGTCGACGCTGGCGAGAATCTCGGTGAACGCCTTGCGCTTCACGGCCTCGGCGATGCAAGCACGCGCCATCTCCGTCGCGAGGCCGCGACCGGTGAACGGCGCGCGCAGCGCATACAGCAGCTCCGGCGTCGCGTGCACCTCGGGAAGCACGAGGTACCCGCAGAAGCCGACGAGCGCGCCGGTCGTCCGATCGTGCGCCAGCCAGAGCCCGACGCTCAGCCGATCGAACAGCGCCTGGCTGGCGCGGATGTGCCCCGCGCTCCATTCCGGCGGGAAGATCCGGCCGTCCATCATGTAGCGACGGATGTGCTCGTCCTGCACGAGCGCCGAGAACGCGTCGAGATCTGCCGGTGCAACCGGGCGGTATGTCAGTCGTTCCGAAAGCACGCCGGCGAGTATGCTACCCGCAACGGTGATCACCGCGCGGGAGATGGTCGAGGCAATCGTCGCGGCGAGCCTACGCGATCTCGCGCGCTCGCACCGCTTTCGCAAGAAGGCGCTGACGTTTCACCGGCGCGTCGGTGACGTGCAGCAGTTCGTCAACGTGCAGCTGTCCCAGGGCAACGTCGGCAGCAGCGGCCGCTTCTACATCAATGTCGGGATCGGGTTCGACGGGCTCTGGCGCTTGGCAGGCGACGCGGACGACGAACCTCGGAAGTACTACGAGTGCCACTACAGCCAGCGGATCCGCCACCTCGTCCCCGGCGCGCCGGACCAGTGGGACATCGACGCTCGAACGAACGTCTCGGCGGTCGCTGAAGGGCTGCGCGCGCTGGCGGGTCGTCTGTTCGACAAGCTCGACGCGATCGACTCGCCCGCGGGGATGATCGCTTCCGGCCTGCTCCAGCACGGCATGGACGTGGCGCTTCGCGGATCGCTGCGCTATCTGCTGGACGATCTCCCGGGGGCGCTCGCGGATCTGCGCGCGGCATCGGCCGAATTTCCTGTTGGGCCCGCGACGACCGTCGGATTCTTCGTCAAGACGAGGCGGCTCGCGAAACTCTTACCCCTGATCGAAGGCGATAAACGATGAACCGGTATGTCGCGCTGCTGCGCGGGATCAACGTCGGCGGCAATAACCTGATCAAGATGGTGGCGTTGAAGGCCTGCTTCGAGAAGCAGAAGCTGCAGGAAGTCGTCACGTACATCCAGAGCGGCAACGTCGTGTTCGGAGCGAAGGACTCCGTGGTTGGGCCGCTCTGCACGCGGATCGAGCGCGCGCTTTCCGAAGCGTTTGGCTACGACGCGAGCGTCGTTTTACGGACCCACAAGCAGATGAAGGACGTGGTCGGACGCGCGCCGAAGGGTTTCGGGACGCAACCGGACAAGTACCGGTACGACGTGATCTTCCTGAAGGAGCCGCTGACGGCGCCGGTCGCCATCAAGACCGTGCCCACCGCGCCCGGCGTCGACGAAGCGCATGCCGGTGGTGGCGTGCTGTACTTCTCGCGGCTGATCAGCGAGGCGTCGCGGAGCCGGCTCAGCAAGATCGTGTCGTCGCCGATTTACAAGAGCGTCACGATCCGCAACTGGAACACGACCACGAAGCTGTTGCAGATGATGGAAACGGCGTGAGGGTCCTGGTCACGGGGGCGACCGGGCAGTTCGGGCGGGCGCTGGCGGCGGGCGCGACTCCCCCGGGAACGCAGTTCGTGTTGCAGGGCCGCGGCGCGACGCCGCCCGGATGGGCCGCGGGGTTCGAGTGGGCGTCGGCGGATCTCGCGGACGGCCGGGGCGTGGTCGACGCGGTGGCCGGCGTGGACGTGATCGTTCACGCGGCCTCCGACCCGGCGCGCGCCGCAACGGTGGACGTCGCGGGAACCGAGCGGCTGGTCGCGGCAGCGGCGGCGGCGCAGTCGGTCGCGCACATCATCTATGTGTCGATCGTCGGGGTGGATCGCATCCCGCATCCCTATTACAAGCGCAAGCTGGCGGCGGAGCAGATCGTCAGGGGCGGGCGCGTGCCGTGGTCGATCCTCCGGCTGACGCAGTTCCATTCGTTCGTCGCTCACATCGTCAAGCGGGGCGCACGCGCGCCGTTCGTGATCCTGTTGCCGAAGCGCTTCCGCTTTCAGAACGTCGACCTGTCGGACGCCGCCGCGCGGACGCTGCGCGCGATCGCGGAGGGACCGCGCGGGAAGCTGGCCGATTATGGCGGGCCGGAGGTGCTCACGCTCGCCGACGCTGCGGAGACGTGGAGGCGCGCGCGCGGGGTGAAGAAGCCGATCGCGAACCTGCCGATGTTCGGCAAGCGAGCGGCCGCCTTTCGCGCCGGCCTGAACACGGCGCCGGACGGCGAGCGCGGTCGGGTGACGTTCAGCGAATGGCTGGCGGGCCAGGCGTGACGCGCGCATCGTCGATCGCCGCCGTTGCAACCTGGCTCGCCGTCGCGGCGCTGGCGAGCGGATGTAACGGATCGAGCGATACGGGCGGATCCGGGGGAAAGGGCGGCGGCAGCGCGCGCGGCGGCGTTGGTGGCGGTGGAACCGGTGGCGGCTCGGGCAAGGGAGGCGGCGGCGCAACGGGAGGCGACACCGGCGTGGCAGGAATGGGCGGCGTGGCAGGAACGGGCGGGGTTGCAGGAACGGGCGGTGGCGCGGGAACGGGCGGTGCGAGCGGCGGTGTCGGCGGCAAAGGAGGAAGCGGCGGTGAAGCGGGCACGGCCGGCGGCGCCGGCGCAGCGGGCACGGGCGGCAGCGCCGGCGCGAGCGGTACGGGTGGTGCGAGCGGTACGGGTGGCGCGAGCGGCGCCAGCGGCGGCACAGGAGGGACGGGCGGCGCGGCGGGCACGGGCGGCGTGGCCGGCGCGAGCGGCACCGCCGGCACCGGAGGCGCGGGACCTTGCTCGTCGGGCGCGACCGGTACGCGCGTCGTGCGCTTTCGCTGGACCGGCACCGGATCCGGTTCGACGGCGTCGGTCGTCTACGAAGCGAACACGCTCCCCGACACGTCGCGCTGGCACGTATCGACCGGGAACGGGACGATCGGATTCACGCCCGTGTTCGTCGACACCGCGCTCGCGGCCGGCGGGCTGGACCTCGAGGGCAGCGTCTTCATGGACATCGAGATCAGCACCGCCAATCTCGCGGCGATCGATCGCGCGACGATCGCGATCTTCGGTCGCAGCTACAACACGACGACCAGCGGCAGCTTCACCTGGCAGACCATCGACGGCACGGGCGCCGCGCCCACCAACCTGCTCTCGAACGTCGCGCCGTACCGCTGGTACGCCGCCGACGCGACCGCCGCGATCCGACCCGGCGAGAGCGGCGCGCTCATCCGCCTGCGCGCCGGCCCGTCGTCGAACGCGCTCGCCGTCAACCGCGTCGAGATCTGCTTCGACGCGCGTTAGTCGCTCGGGCCCGCTGTTACACTGCCGGCCATGACGCAAGCCCCGACCTGCGGCGTGTGCCAGTCGCTGTCCACCCCGAGCCTCTACGAGGACGATCTCTGGTGCGTGCGGCACGCCGAACCGGCCGGCGTTCCCGGCTGGATGCTGCTGATCAGCAAGCGCCACGTCGCGGGACCGGCGCACTTCGACGATCGCGAGGCCGCCGTGTTCGGCGTCGCGCTCCGCCATTTCGAGCGCGTGCTGGAGCAGGTCACGGGCGCGCTGCGGATCTACACGGCCGCGATGGGCGAGAGCCATCCGCACTTCCACGCGCACATGGTGCCGCGCTACGCGACCATGCCGCGCGACGCGAAGGCGTGGAGCGTGTTCGACCTGCAGCGCGCGGTCGGCGCCGGCGAGCTGTCGGTGGACGTCGCCGAAATCCAGCGCGTCTCCGAGGCGTACCGGCGCGCGCTGGCCGCGCAGCCGCGGCCCTGGTGAAAGTCAGGTCGGCCGTTCGTGCAGCAGTTCTGGTCGGGATTCCTTCTCTCGCTTTCGCTTAGCCTCGATCTCGGCTTGGTGAATGTCGCGATCGTTCGCACGGCGTTGAACCGAGGGGGCAGGGCGGCGTTTCTTGTGGGAGCGGGATCGTGCCTGGGCGATCTCGTCTACTTCGTCGCCGCGTTGTTCGGCGTCGCGACGTTGCTGCGCTCGACACCGTTTCGCTGGGCGATCTGGATCGGCGGGACGGCGGTCTTGCTGTTTCTCGCCGTGAAGATGGTCCGGGAAGTGCTGCGACCGCGGCTGATCGACCTGGATGACAGGGCCGCGCCGGCCAGCAATGGAGCCAGCCTGTTCGGCTGGGGCGTCGCGCTCGCGCTCGCGTCGCCAACGGCGATCCTTTGGTTCGCCGCCGTCGGTGGCAGCGTCATCGCGGCGTCGGGCGGAACGAAATCTCAGTTGATCCCGTTCGCCGCCGGCTTCGCCGTCGCGGGCATCGCCTGGTCGGCGGCCCTCGCCGCGGCGGCGTCCCTCTTCGAACGCGTCGGCGGGCGCAAGGTCGCGCGCGTGCTGGCCGTCGTGTCGGCGTTGCTGTTCCTCTACTTTGCCGGCGTGGTGTTCCTCCGCGGCTGGGTCGAGATGCGCGCGCTCGGCCGGTAGCATCGCCGCGCGGCCGTCGATCGGCGAGAATGTCCGCGATGGGGACCTTCGGCGCAGCGTTCGTTCAGGCCGGCGATGATGGACCCGCGCGCGCCGCGGAGATCGCGCGCGCGCTGCGGGAGCAGAACACGGCGTGGCTGGCGGCGTCGCCTGAAAACCTCGCGATCGAGTACACGGTTCGCCGCTCGGCTGGCACGCCGTGGATCAGCATCCAGCACGGGATACCGTTCGATCTGTTGCAGAAGTTCTCGTGCGATATGGGCGCGACTGCCATCGGCATCTCGGGATGCGACGAGATCATCCTCGGCTTCTCGTACCGGCGGTTCGACAGCGGGCGGGTCAGGCGCGCGCTCGACTATCGCGACAATCCACCGCGCGGCCCGGCAGGGTGGATGCTGGTCGAGGGGGAGCGAGAGCCCTGGGAGGAGCAGGTCCTCTTCTCGAACAAGCTGATCGGTCTCTACTTCAAGTACGCGCCGAAGGAGGCAGACCGAGCTGTCAGCCGCAGGATCATCGAACAGGGCGCCTCGATTCCGTGGTCGTCCGACGCCGACATCGTCGGCGAGATCGCGGCGTACCTCCAGCTGCCCTGGCGGCCCGTCGACGACACGTTCCCGCCCGCCACGCAGACCGAGGTCGTCGCCGGTAGCCCCGACCGCTGGAAGAAGTTCCACCGGCGCTTCAGGCCGTGGTGGAAGTTCTGGTAGCGTCGGGCGATGGCGATCATCGGCCGCCGGCGTGACGGCAGCGCGCTCGAGCGGCGGCTGACGAAGCGGACGCGGACGCTCAGGTTTTACAACGAAGATCTGGCGACGGTCGATCTCGCAGCGCTCGCCGCCGCGCCGCAACTGCAGGGTCTCGACCTCGCGCACAACCCGCTCGAACAGGTCGACCTGGCGCCCCTCGCGCGTTGCTGCCCGACGCTTACCGCTGTCGCATTGCAAGCCCGCGCGCCGATCGATCTCCGCCCCCTCGCGTCCCTGCCGTCGCTCGCCAGCGTTCACCTCCACTGTGGCGACGAGTGGCCGCCGCTGGATCTTTCTCCGCTGACCGGGCTCCCGCTCTTGAGCCTCTCCGTCTACGGCGGCGGGTTCGAGACAATCGATCTGTCGCCCCTCGCGCGATGCGAATCGCTCGAACTGCTCACAATCGAAAGCGCGCCGATTCGCGCACTGGACCTGTCGCCGCTGGCGGCAGCGGTGGGACTGCAGAACTGCTACGTCGGGCATTGCCCGGATCTGCGGGCGCTGGATCTCGAGGTGTGCGCGCGGTGGCCGCGCTTGAAGAGGCTGCTCGTGACGTACAGTCCCATCACCTCGCTGGACCTCGCGCCGCTGTCCGGATGCACGCAGCTGGAGGGCCTCACGCTCAACGGGTTGCAGCTGACCTCTCTGGACGTGACCCCGACCGCTGCCTTGCCGTTGTTCAAAGACCTGAGC
>Ga0310810_10010342_pt1 | contig 10862 bp, 7 predicted proteins | sample NCmetagenome_FD_207641 | JGI IMG/M metagenome (GOLD analysis project Ga0310810, IMG submission 207641) | Soil microbial communities from experimental microcosm in Duke University, North Carolina, United States - NC | ecosystem: Engineered > Artificial ecosystem > Soil microcosm > Unclassified ... | reverse complement strand
CAGGTATCGATGAAGCTGTATTTCATCGTCCTGGGATCGAGCATCGACACCTGCCGCGGCGAGACCTCGAGCGGGAACGCCTTGGCGGAAGGATGTTCGGAGCCTTTCTTGCAGTAGTCGGGATTCTGGATACCGCGCACGGCGGCGCCGAACCACACCCGGCCCTTGTCGTCGAACATGCCGTTATGGTTGTTCGCCTTCTGGCTCCAGATTTTCTCCTCGCCCCAATAGGCCGATGCGCCGATCGGTTTTGCGGTGGCGTTGGGATGCAGCGGCGGTCCAAACGATTCCGGCGCGTTCGGATCGGCGACCGGCATCTTGAAGAACGTCACGCTGTGCGTCTTCGGGTCCAGGATAGGCATGTCGTCCGAGGAATACTCGTTCGAGCCGTACAGCGGGCCCCAGGCGTTGACGGTCGGGTGACGCCGGTCCGAGGAAATCAGGTCGTGGACGAAGTGCTTCTCGGTCGCCCACTCCCACGAGGAGATCACCACATTGCGCTCGATGCCTTGCGGGCGCGGCGGCTTGGCCTTGGGCAGTTCGCCCCTGGCGACGCGGTCGGTCCAGTCGCCGAAATATTTGAACGGCACGCTGCCGAGCTGGCCGGCGAGCCGGTTCACCATCCATTCGCCGGTCTGCCCCGAGGCGACGCGGCGCATCCAGGCCTCTTCGCCGGATTTGAATTCACCGAAGGCGGCCGGGATGGTGCGGGTCGATTCCTGGCCGAGCTGGTGGCAGCCGATGCAATCGACATTGTTCATCCGCTGGCGCCAGATGTCCTGCGTGATCTCCTTTGGAATATCCGTGGTGCCGCCAAAATCCTTGGCGGGTGGAATCTTCATCAGGGTGAACCAGTAGATCGCCGAATAATAATGCGCCGCCGCCGCATCGTTCGGCGCCGGCACCGCGGTCAGGTTGACCTGCTGGCCGGGCTTGGCGCGCACCTTGGGTGAATCCACCAGGCCGTAACCGCGGACCCAGACCTTGTAGTTCACGCGCGGGGGCAGGTCGGGGATCACGTAGCGGCCGGAATCGTCGGTAACGACGATCTTGGCAAATTTCGTCGGCAGTTCCGTGGTCTCCGCGATCACCCAGACGCCGGCTTCGGGCCCGGTCGGACCGCGAACCACGCCGCCGATGTCGTCATTGTCGATCGCCACCGCCGCCTGCTGCGCGCTGGCCGGGGCCGAAATGCCGCAGAGCAAGCCTGCTGCTGCGATGCAGGAAACGGTGAAGGTGAAATACAGGATTGGCTTCTTCAGCTTCATGTTTGCTCCCCTGATGTCCGAGCTTCGTGGCTCGTTGTTGGGGGTAACCCTACACCAATCCGATGCCTGTGCCACCGCGGAGATGGCGTGCGTATGCGGCCGCCTCATGGGGAAGGGTCAGAACTACACGATCCGTGTCGCTGCGTGACGCGGCGCCGAGATCGCGAAGGCGTGTTTTGCCGTCATTGCGAGCGGAGCGAAGCAATCCATCTCGCCGCGTAACTGAAGCATGGATTGCTTCGTCGCGTCGCTCCTCGCAATGACGGGGAGGTTTGCTATAGCAAACCGAATCGGAAAATTATCATCATCGTTGCGGCCTTTAGCCGGGACGACGAGAGATCGAATTACGCCCCGCTACCGCGGCGCGCGCTTGGCGAGAATCCGCTGCAGGGTGCGGCGGTGCATGTTGAGCCGGCGCGCGGTTTCCGAGACGTTGCGGTTGCACATTTCGTAGATGCGCTGGATGTGTTCCCAGCGCACGCGATCCGCCGACATCGGATTGGCCGGCAGTTCGGATTTTTCTGTGCCGCTCGCGAGCAGGGCGGCGACCACGTCGTCGGCATCCGCGGGCTTCGAGAGATAATCGACGGCGCCCATCTTCACGGCCGTGACGGCGGTGGCGATGTTGCCATAGCCGGTCAGCACGATCGCGCGTGCATCGGGCCGCTTGCGCTTCAGCGCCGACACCACATCGAGCCCGTTGCCGTCGCCGAGCCGCAGATCGACCACGGCAAAGGCAGGCGCAGCACGGCCGATTTCGGCGAGGCCGTCGGAAACCGTATCGCAGGATTTCACCGAGAATCCTCGGGTTTCCATCGCGCGCGACAGGCGCTCCAGAAACGGTTTGTCGTCCTCGACGATCAGCAGCGTGCGGTCGGCGTGATCGTTCAGTTCGGTGATGGCGTTCACGATTCCTGACCTCGGTTTACGGAAGTAATTTCATGATCATAGCATATGGCGCGACAGGATGGCGCTGCCAAGGCCACCTAAAGTCGATCGCGTGATATCCGTAATGCCAGGAGAGGTTCAGGGTGTGGTGTTCGGGTCGCTTTCGCTGGCCTCGAAGCGCTCGCGCGGCCAGACGATCTGCACCACGGCGCCATGATCGGGAAAGGTCCGGTTGGTAAACGAGACCTTGGCGCCGGTGCGTTCCAGGAGCGTTCGGGCGATGAAAATGCCAAGCCCGAGCCCGGAGTGCTCGCTTTGCTCCTCATCCGTGCTGCGCCGCCGCGATAAATAGGGCTCGCCGATGCGTCTGAGCATATCGGGCGCGATGCCCGGGCCGTCGTCGGAAATGATGATCTCGACGGTTTCCGCGTTCCACCAGGCGTTGACCTCGACCGTGGTGCGGGCGAAATCGACGGCGTTTTCGAGGATGTTGCCGACGCCGTACAGAATGGCGGGGTTACGCGCACCGACCGGCTCGCGCGTGGCTGCGACAGCTAGCCGCACCTTGATGGCGACGCCGAAGTCGCGGTGCGGCGCCACCGTTTCCTCGATCAGCGTCGATAGCGGCATGCGGTCGAACGGCGCGCCGGAGGCGGAGAGCTGGGTGATCTTGGCCAGGATGTCGCGGCAGCGTTGCGCCTGTTCGCGCAGGGTCGTGAGCTCGGAGGCGAGATGCTCGTCGCCCTGCACGGATTTTTCCAGTTCGCGCGCGATCAGGAAGATCGTCGATAGCGGTGTGCCGAGTTCGTGGGCGGCGGCGGCGGCAAGCCCGTCGATCTGGGTCAGATGCTGCTCGCGGGTCAAGACCAGTTCGGTCGCGGCCAGCGCGTCGGACAATTTGCGGGCCTCCTCGGTGACCTGGAACGCATAGAGCGAGGTGACGCCGATCGCGACCAGGATCGAGAGCCAGACGCCGAGCAAATAGATCGGTGGCAGCACCAGCGGGTCGTCGGAATCCCAGGGCAGCGCCGTATGGAAGAACACCAGCGCGGAAGCGCAGGCGACCGCGAGCACGCCGAGCGCAATCGTCAGCCGGATCGGCAGCGCGGTGGCCGAGATCAGGACGGGTGCGAGGAACAGGAACGAAAACGGGTTTTGCAGGCCACCGGTGAAATAAAGCAGCCCGGCCAGTTCGACGATGTTGAGCGCGAGCAGCGCCGCCGCATAGACCGGTTCCAGCCGCTGCATCGGGTTGAACGCGATCTGCAGTGCGAGATTGACGGCCGCCGACAGTCCGATAATGGCAACGCAGGGAATGACGGGAACGTCGAATTCGAGCCCCTGCGCCACGATGAAGATCGCTGCGAGCTGGCCCAGTGCGGCGAGCCAGCGCAGCCGCAGAATCGTATCCAGACGGATATGACGTTGCGGATGGCGGAAATCGGAGGTGGCGACATCAGTCATGTCAAAAGCTTAGCTGCGTGTCGGGCCGATCACAAATTCGCGCGCGACTGGGTCGCTATTTCTCCGTCATGCCCGGGCATAGCCGTCTGAAGGACGGCGTCGCTTCCGCTCGCCTACCCCCGGGCATCCACGTACTTGTTTCATTTTGCGAGAAAGAACGTGGATGGCCGGGACAAGCCAGGACAAGCCCGGCCATGACGGCGACCTTGCGTTAGTCTGTCCAATACCCCAATGAACGGGTCGAAATGGCCAACGAAACGGCAACTCCCGCGCCATCCCCCGCGGCCGATCCGGCAGGATCCGCCGCGATCGAGGTTGCGCACCTGATCAAGCTCTACAAGACCACCCGCGCGGTCGACGACGTCTCGTTCAATATCGCGCGCGGCAGCATCACCGGCCTGCTCGGCGGCAACGGCGCCGGCAAGACCACCACGATTGCCATGATCATGGGGCTGGTGCTGCCGACCTCGGGCCGCATCCGGGTGCTGGGTCATCCGATGCCGGAGCAATCGGCCTCGGTGCTGGGACGAATGAATTTCGAAAGCCCCTATGTCGACATGCCGATGCGGCTGACGGTGCGGCAGAACCTCACCATCTTCGGCCGGCTCTATGCGGTGGAGAACCTCGCCGCACGGATCGAACAACTCGCCGCCGATCTCGATCTCGGCGAGTTCCTCGACCGCGCCAACGGAAAACTCTCCGCCGGGCAGAAGACCCGTGTCGCGCTGGCGAAGGCACTGATCAACCAGCCCGAGCTGTTGTTGCTGGACGAGCCGACGGCTTCCCTCGACCCTGATACGGCCGACTGGGTGCGGCAGCATCTGCAGGATTACCGCAAGACCCATGACGCGACGATTTTGCTGGCGTCGCACAACATGCTGGAAGTCGAGCGGCTGTGCGACCGCGTCATCATCATGAAGCGCGGCCGCATCGAGGACGACGACAGCCCCGACCAGATCATGGCGCGCTACAACCGCGCCACCCTGGAAGAGGTGTTTCTGGACGTCGCACGCGGACGGGTGGCGGAGGGTGCCGCATGAGCGCCATCGCCGCCCATCGCGGGATTTCGGCCCATCGCATCCATGCGATGGTGCTGCGCTATTGGTATCTCCTGATGTCGTCCTGGCCGCGGCTGCTGGAGCTGATCTACTGGCCGGCGCTGCAGATCATCACCTGGGGCTTCCTGCAGAACTACATCTCGCAGACTTCGGGCTTCTTCGCCCGCGCCGGCGGCTCGCTGATCGGCGCCGTCATCCTGTGGGACATCCTGTTCCGTGGCCAGCTCGGCTTTTCGATCTCGTTTCTCGAGGAGATGTGGGCGCGCAACCTCGGCAATCTGATGATGAGCCCGTTGAAGCCGATCGAGTTCCTGATCTCGCTGATGGTGATGAGCCTGATCCGGCTCGCGATCGGGGTGATCCCGATGACGCTGCTTGCGCTGTTCTTCTTCGATTTCAACTTTTTCGCCATCGGCCTGCCGCTGATCGCCTTCTTCTGCAATCTGATCTTCACCAGCTGGTCGATCGGGATCTTTGTGTCGGGCCTCGTGCTGCGCAACGGTCTCGGCGCCGAAAGCATCGTCTGGACGCTGATGTTCGGCGTGATGCCGCTCGCCTGCATCTATTACCCGGTGTCGGTGCTGCCGGCCTGGCTGCAATATCTCGCCTGGACGCTGCCGCCGACCTACGTGTTCGAGGGGATGCGGGGGCTGCTGATCGATCACGTGTTCAGGGCCGACCTGATGGCGTGGTCGCTCGCCATCAACGCGGTGCTGTTTATCGCGTCATTTGCGATCTTTCTTGCCCTTTTGCGCAGTGCCAAACGGCATGGTTCTTTGCTCGGGGGTGGCGAATAAGTCACTCCATTTCCGTGGATTTCCGGGGTTTTTGGGTGATTTGACTGCGTATATCTACCGATCCGCGCATTGACGCATTATTACGCATTCGGCACTATGCTGCGGCGCAAAACAGGGGTCAGAATTCAATGCCGATAGGTGAGTTTGGCGGTGCACCACCGCTGGTGGCTGAAGGCAGTCCGGCGCTTACGACGCCGATGTACTGGATGTACGAAATGGGCCACGCGTCGCTCAATCCGGCACGCGCCGTGGCCGATGCCACCAAGATCCTGTTTCAAAATCCGCTCAATCCGTGGTCGCACACCGAATTCGGCAAATCTATCGCCGCGGCCAGCGAATTGTTCGAGCGCGCCACGCGCCGTTACGGCAAGCCCGATTGGGGCCTCCACGATACCGAAGTGAACGGCGTCCGCACGCCGGTCGAGGTCCGCTCGATCTGGGAAAAGCCGTTTTGCCGTCTTTTGTATTTCGATCGCAAGCTGACGCGGCCGTTGCGCAGCCCGCAGCCGCGGGTGCTGATCGTGGCGCCGATGTCCGGCCACTACGCGACGCTGCTGCGCGGCACGGTCGAAGCCTTCCTGCCGACGCATGAGGTCTACATCACCGACTGGTCGGATGCACGGATGGTGCCGTTGACGGAAGGCCGCTTCGACCTCGAAGACTATGTCGACTACGTGATCGAGATGCTGCACGCGCTCGGCGGCAACATGCATATCATTGCGGTGTGCCAGCCTTCGGTGCCGGTGGTGGCGGCGGTTTCGGTGATGGAAGCGGCCAACGATCCCTTCGTGCCGCTGTCGATGACGCTGATGGGCGGCCCGATCGACACCCGCCGCAATCCGACGGCAGTGAACGACCTCGCGGCCGAGCGCGGCATCGAGTGGTTCCGCAATCACGTCATCACCAAGGTGCCGTTCCCGCATCCCGGCGTGATGCGCGACGTCTATCCGGGTTTCCTGCAGCTTTCGGGCTTCATCACCATGAACCTCGATCGCCACACCGACGCTCACAAGGCGCTGTTCAACAATCTGGTGAAGGGCGACGGCGACCTGGTCGACAAGCACCGCGAATTCTATGACGAGTATCTCGCGGTGATGGATCTGACGGCCGAGTATTATCTGCAGACCGTCGACGTCGTGTTCGTCAAGCACGCGTTGCCGAAGGGCGAGATGACCCATCGCGGCAAGCCGGTCGATCCGTCGAAGATCCGCCGCGTGGCGCTGATGACGGTCGAAGGCGAGAAGGACGACATCTCGGGTCTCGGGCAAACCGAGGCAACGCACGCGCTGTGCACGTCGATTCCCGATCATCGCCGCGTGCATTACGTGCAAAAGGGTGTCGGTCATTACGGCGTGTTCAACGGTTCGCGATTCCGCTCGGAAATCGTGCCGCGCATCTCTGATTTCATGATGACATCAGCCAATCCCAAGCCGAAACTGGTCGCCGCCGCCGAATAACAGCGATTTTGGCCTCGATTCGATGGGGCGGGTAAGCCCCTGAATTGATTTAAAGAACCTGGATTCGCAAGCCTTCGAAGGAATGAGTTTGTCCTCATCCTTTGGAGGCTCGATTCAGGGCTGGTTCCACCCAGAATTTTTCGTTCCAGCCCCTGCCGGTAGAGGCTGTTTGGCAGGTAGCCCCTGTATATTGGGCAAATGATTTGTTTTTGCGCCGGGCGATTTCAGTGGCGGCGGTTATGGCAGAATCCGGGCGAACTCCTGCTCCCCGGACTCTCAGACATGGCTACTCGCGCGCTCCTCTATCGGCGGCCTGCCGAACCCGCGACTCTTTTGGTCAAGCACGGCTCGCAATTCTTCGCGATCCGGCTGCGCCGGCACCGCCGCGCGCGGCGCTACACCTTGCGCATTCATCCGACCGACCGCGAGGCGATCCTGACCATGCCGCCGCGCGGCACGCTCAGCGAGGCAAAAGACTTCGCGCAGTTGCACGGCGGCTGGATCGCCGCGCGTCTTGGCCGTTTGCCGAAGGCCGCCCCTTTTCATGCCGGCACACTGGTGCCGCTGCGCGGTGTAACGCACCGCATCGTGCATCGCGCCGGCGAGCGCGGCACGGTGTGGACCGAAACCCGCGACTCTGGCGAGAAGATTCTCTGTGTCGCCGGCGGCGCCGAGCACATGGACCGCCGCGTGCACGACTATCTCAAGCGCGAAGCGCGCAAGGACCTGCACAAGGCCTCGCACGCCTATGCGGATGAACTCGGTGTCCGGGTCAAGCGGGTGTCGGTCCGCGATCAATCGAGCCGCTGGGGGTCCTGCACCTCGGCCGGATCATTGTCGTTTTCCTGGCGGCTGATTCTCGCGCCGCCCTACGTGCTCGACTACCTCGCCGCGCATGAAGTGGCGCATCTGGTCGAGATGAACCATTCGGCGCGGTTCTGGCGGGTGGTGGGCAAGGTCTGCGGCCATGTCGAGCGCGCCAAGCGCTGGCTCGATACCCACGGCAACGATCTGCATCGCTATGGGATCGAGGATTGAATCCGCCAAAATTTCCCTAAGCGGAATCAATAACATCCCTACTGTGCATGGGGTTGTTTTCGATGTTTTGGATTCAGATCCTGCAGTGGAGCTATCACCGTCCGCCGAACACGCGGTCCATCAGCCAGCCATCTAGTCCGGCCGCGGGTTCCGGTCGCGCCGATGAATTTGGCGGCGGCGCGGAGGCGCGGGCCGGGCGATAGCCGCCACCCGATGGAATAGGCGCGATCGGAACCGGGGCTTGCGCGGATGGCGGATAGGCTGGCTGCGCCGGCGCGCTGACTTGCGATGTCGACTGGAACAGGTTTGACAAGAGTCCGCCGCTTCCGGCTTGCGATTTCGGCAGGCTTGCGACCGCCACGCCCTGATGGGCGGCTTTCATGAAGCGGGTCCAGACTTCCACCGGCAGGCCGCCGCCGGTCGCCTTCCTGGTCGGCGAGTTGTCGTCATTGCCGAGCCAGACGCCGGTGACGAGGTTTGCGGTGTAGCCGATGAACCAGGCATCGCGAAAGTCCTGGCTGGTGCCGGTCTTGCCGGCCGCGGTCCAGCCCGGGATCTCCGCCTTGCGCGCGGTGCCTGACAGCAGCGTCTCCTGCATCATGGTGTTCATCATGGCGACATGGCGAGGCTCGATCGCCTGGCCCAGTTGATCCGGCTGGCGCAGATACAGCACCTTGCCCTCGTTGGTGCGGATCTTGTTGACGACATGCGGGGAGACGCCGAGCCCGCCATTGGCAAACGGGGCATAGGCACCGACCAGTTCGAGGACGGAGACTTCCGAGGTCCCCAGCGCGATCGAGGCGTTGGCGTCGAGCTTGGAGGAGATGCCGAGCCGGTGCGCGGTCCGCACCACGTTCTTGGGCCCGACTTCGAGGCCCAGCCGCACCGCGACCGTATTGAGCGACATCGAAAGCGCCTGCGTCAGCGTCACCGAGCCGAAATATTCGTGGCTATAGTTCTCGGGCTTCCAGCCCTTGACGTCGAGCGGCGCGTCCTGCCGGATCGTCTCCGGCGTCAGCCCCGCCTCGATCGCGGTGAGAAAAACGAACGGCTTGAAGGCGGAGCCGGGCTGGCGCCTGGCGGTGACCGCGCGGTTATACTGGCTCTCGGCATAGTTCCGCCCCCCCACCATCGCGCGCACCGCGCCGTCGGGCGTCATCGCCACCAGCGCGCCCTTGGCGGCGAGCTCGTCGATGATGGCGGCTTCCGCCACGCTCTGCAGCTTCGGATCGATGGTGGTTTCCACCACGATGTTCTGGTCGATCTGGCCGACCAGATCATCGAGCACTTCGCCGATCCAGTCGGCGACGTAGTTGATCGTGCCGGCGCCGGCCGGCTTCACATTGTAGGAGGGATGGCCGATCGAAGCTTGCGCCTGCGCATCGGTGATGAATTTGGCGTCGGCCATCGCGGTGAGCACGATCTGGGCGCGCGCTTCCGCGCCTTCCGGATTGCGGTTCGGCGCCAGCCGTGACGGCGATTTCACGAGACCCGCCAGCATCGCGGCTTCCGCGATCGTGACGTTCCTGGCGGGTTTACCGAAATAGCGCTGCGCCGCGGCCTCGACGCCATAGGCGCCGGAGCCGAAATAGACGCGGTTGAGATAGAGCTCGAGGATTTCCGCTTTTGTATGCTTGCGCTCCAGCCAGAGCGCGAGTTCCACTTCCTGCAGCTTGCGCGCCATGGTGCGTTCCTGGGTCAGGAACAGGTTTTTCGCCAGCTGCTGCGTCAGCGTCGAGCCACCTTGCGAGACGCCGCGATGCAGGACGTTGGTCAAGGCCGCGCGCGCAATGCCGATCGGGTCGACGCCGTAGTGCGAATAGAAGCGGCGGTCCTCGATGGCGATGAAGGCCTTCGGCAAGTACGGCGGCAGATCCTTCAGCGCCACATTGGCGCCGGCCATTTCGCCGCGCTGGGCCAGCACGCTGCCGTCGAGGCCAACCAGCTGGATCGTCGGCGGGCGCTTTGGAATTTCCAGCGACTGGATCGCCGGCAGATGCGCGCCGACCCAGATGATGACGCCGACAACTGCAATCGCCGCCCACAGGCCGAGCACCGCGCCCCAATAGAACAGCCGTCCGATGCCAAAACGCCCGCGCGATCTGGACCGGCGTTTGGCGCCGCCTCTCGCCGCGCGTGGCTTGCGCTCGCGCGGCGGCTCGTCGTCATCGCCGTCCGGTTTGCGCCTGGCGGATGATTTCTTCGGCGGCGCGTCGGCGGCCGGGATACGATCCTGCGGCGACAGCCGTAATTCGCTCAGCGCGCCGGCGAGCCCGAATAGCGGTTCCTTGCGGCCGCCGCTCTTTTTCCGTCCCCACGCCATACTAGAAACGCTGCTCACACCACGCCCGCCGCAAGCTAACGTCGGCAGTTTAAGGGCCGGTTACGGAAAGGTTAACGCGGGATTAGGAGGTGCGGCGGCGCGTGCTAAAAGCGTCACCGAATGGAAGAAGGAAACCGCAATGGGCCATATCGATCCGACCAGGGAAGTCTTCGCGCAATTTCGGGCCAACGACCGGCCCGGCCCGATCCACATGCTCAACCTGGTGCGGCTAAGGCCGCAGGCCGCCTATCCCGATGGCCGCAAGGCAACAGGCGCGGAAGCCTATGCGGCGTATGGTAGGGAACGCGGGCCGGTATTCGCTAGGCTGGGCGGCAAAATCGTCTGGCAGGGGCGGTTCGAACTGATGCTGATCGGGCCGGCGGAGGAACGCTGGGATCACTGCTTCATCGCCGAATATCCGAGCGTCGCGGCGTTTGCCGAGATGATCCGCGATCCCGTCTACCGGGAAGCGGTGAAGCACCGCCAGGCGGCGGTCGAGGATTCGCGCCTGATCCGCCACGCGGTGCTTCCGGTCGGCAAGACCTTTGGCGAGATTCCGAGGTAACAAC